>Ga0099822_1000605_pt1 | contig 35185 bp, 18 predicted proteins | sample CowpeawhiteBW_FD_76839 | JGI IMG/M metagenome (GOLD analysis project Ga0099822, IMG submission 76839) | Root nodule microbial communities of legume samples collected from California USA - Cow pea white BW | ecosystem: Host-associated > Plants > Roots > Nodule | place: USA: California | collected... | reverse complement strand
ATATATATATATATATATATATATATATATATATATATATATATATATATACTTTCTATTTTTTTATTTCTTCTAATTATTTGGTTTGTCATTAAACTCATTCGCATCTCCAATATATTTTTCATTTTATCATAACCTTTATGTAATTATGTTAAAATGATGTATCTGAATTAAAAAAAATTATGTCTCACATTTGAATATTTTTATTTATTGTATATTTTCCTTTCACATGAGAGTGTTTAATACTCTCAATTTAAGTGTTTAATATCATAAATCTATCATTTACTAGGTAATATAAAAAAAAATTACTTATTATTATTAATTTTTGTTTCATTTGAAGAACTTTTGTTTTGCTAAAACAATTTTCTTTATTTCTCAACCATTGAGTATGTATGTTAATATTTGAAAAGTTTTCTTAGATATTTAAGGTATTTTTCATTTTATCATACCCTTATTGTTTAATTTGAATATTTGTTTTCCTTTTATATTTTTAAATTTTATCAACTAGATCTCATTAATGTTTGCAGTTTGCAAATTTAATAAATGTTTTGGTTCTCATGAAATTTTATTTAGTATTCTAATATAAAATGTAAACAATTATAATTTATTTCAAAGTAATTGATATCGAAGAAACAATCATCCTCTAATATTGAATATTTGATAATATTTTGTTTCCTTTACCGTAATTTTTTATTATTTTAATAAAATTAATTAAAATTAATATTGGAGTAGTAGGAAAACAAGTACATGTATGGGTACGAGATTCTATCTGTTACCCGGTAGGGATGTGGATGAGACAAAAGTTTGATACCCGTTGGGTTTGGGGATGGGAATGGGGATGTGGATAGATTTTTTCTACGGGGATGGGTATGGGATAGCGAAACTCGTTCCCGCCCCGCCCCGTTGCCATATCTACTTTGAATAGACATAAAATTGTTTTAGCTTGAAAACAAATTTAGATCCCATTGAGACATAATAACAAATACGTAAACTAAATCAATAATTTTTACATTCAATAATGACATGTGACATTGTCACTGTCACATTATACTGTCTCTGCCATGTGACTAAATCAACTTGATACACGATAATTTTTTGGTTAAATTACTCTTTTGGTCTCTCTATTTGTCATGTGATATCAGTTTTGTTCTCAAGTTTTTCGTTGTCTGAAGTTGGTCTTCATTTTCTTAAAAATGATTCAATTTGGTCATTGCCGTTAATTTTGACCAGACGATGTTAAAGTCAACGCCACGTTTCAATTTATGGTTTTTTAGAAATTTTTTTTTATTTTTAAAATGTTTTTGATTTTTTACACGTGTCCCTTCACATTTGTGTCACATGTCAAAATGAACCCCAAACTATATTTCAAAACTTAACAATTTTGTCATCATATATAAAGGCAACAAGTGTATCATATTATACAAACTTAGTAAAAATTAAAAATTAAATAACTTGTCACACATAAGTTTAGGAATTAAATTTCAAATTCAAAACAAAACCAAAGTCTCACTAGTGCAGTAAGGGCTTTTGGCCCTGGTTTTTTTCGTTATTCTGCCTCGGTTTTAGACCCGAGGCATATTGGGGTGAGGCCAAAAGCAGGTGTCTTTTGGTCTCGGTTGCAAAGAACCAAAGCCATATTAATTTTCTATAATTATTTATAATTAAAATTTTGAACCCTAATCCCTTTTTGTTTTCACGTTTGCTGATAGGTTTGGAACTGAAAATCCCCAAATCTGTTATCCTACTATACTGATTCTCGAGGGTTTAAACCCTAAATCCAAAATGTTTCGAATCTGCTTTTGAACTCATTGCACTGCCTCTATCTGCAACCTCATACTCTACTGCCATGGTGGAGCACATGTCTCGAGAAGGGTTTTTTGCAGTGGCACGCGACACGCAATGGTGATTCTGCATTGGCAGCGGTGGAGGTTTCCGATGGCGGTGTCGATGGTGTAGTCGCATGCGAGTCGTAGGTGATGTTCCTTCAGCGGTGCGACTTGTGGTGGTTGCCGAAGGCGCGAGGCAGATCTGGTTCGAGAGCAACAGTGGTGAGGTTGATGGCGTCGCAATAGAGGCTGTTTGCGTCTTCGGTCCCAGTAGTGTCACACGGTGGTGTGACGTCGCGCTGGCTCTCGGTCTGGTTGCATTTTGGGGGAGTTGTGCAGAGGAGAAAAAACTAGTTCACAATTTGGGTTCGCGCAGAGAAGATGAACAGTGCATGGTTCGTAAATTTGGAACCCTAAATAAGGTTTATGGCCTCGGTTCCATTAATAACTGAGGCACAAAGTGGTATAGGCCTCGGTCTTATTCCACCTGAGGCCAAAGCCTTTGCTGTTAGTGGCAATTTTAAAATTTTGGGGAACACTGACGAGTTATAGGCCTCGGTTGAGTGATAACCGAAGCATATAAACCCTTATAGGCTTCGGTTGGATAGGGACCCGAGGCAAAAAAGTTCGAAAAATTTCAAAAATGTCACCGCGTCCTTATAGGCTTCGGTTCTACAATAACCGAAGCCTATAAGGCGAGTTAAAAATGCGATTCTGTACTAGTGTCTAATGTTTTGTATAGAATTTAAAGTTAATTTAAAATATATATAGAAATATTTAATAAAGACGTTACTTTTAGTAAAAATATCACTATAAAATTTATAAAAATGTAACTTGAGTGTCAATTTAAGGAGGGAAAATATTACTTCATTTTTTATCAAAATCGAGACTAAATTGAAACTAAAAAAAAAATATAGGAACTAAATTTAGTCATTCTGACACATGACACAATTGTGAAGTGCACGTGTAAAAAATTAAAAAAATTCAAAAGAAAATTAAAAAAAATAGAAATTGATACGTGACATTGACTTTAACACCGTCTTGTCAAACTAATAGTAAAGATTAAATTGAATCATTTTTAAGAAAATTATGACCAAATTGAGATGATGAAAAATTTGAGACCCAAACTGCTATTACTTGACAAATAGAGAGATCAAAATAGTAATTTAACTTAATTTTTTTTAATTATAAAAAAATAAAAATAATCCGAATGAAAGATAAGGAAAACAAACAATTTTGTTTATATGTAATCAATTGAGAGAATGATTAGTTAAGAAGGAGAACCATTCTTTTATGTCAAATTTCTGGAACAAATTACGTCATATAATTGGAGTCCCACGTGAATGTGGCAGATTTAAGTTTACGTCAATCTTTTATTCCGTTAACCCAACATCCATTACTCATACTTACCACTAAATGATAACGACCAATTTTTTTATAGCTAAAATTTTTGGTATAAAATAATGATATCTTGATCAATTTTTTTTTTATTTTTAATTTATTATTTTAATCATTCTTTAATTATTTATTTAGATTTTTTTATAATGATATAATATATAAATTTGGAGTGAAGGATTAAAACTAGATAAAAAAAAGTTCAAAATATTATTATCCAAACCCATAAAAGTAATATTCTTTTCTATAGATATTTTACAGCAGAAATGTTTTATTTCACTATATTTTCAAATACAATTACGTTGATGTGGATCACCATTTTTTTAATGCTTTCTACCGCTTTCTCATCTTGCCTATTTTGTGTTGTTTTTCCTAATCTTTTCAATTCTTTGTTCCGAAGTTATAAAGTTAAATACAAAAGTTCGGTTTAAAAGTAGTTTATAAATATTTGCAAGAACTAATTTTAAGAATTTTTTTATTAATGATCAATTTTAATAACAAAAATTAATTAGTCATTATAATAACCAATTTATATATTAATTTATAAATTAAAAATTATTGGTAACTAAAGTTTACAAGTATTTAAATTGTTCACTATCGTAAATTAGTTTTTAAATTGGTCACTAACATAATTACGAACGAAGGTACAAGGGAGATGAATATGAATTATAGAAATGAACATGAAGGAAGGAGATGATGAGAAGAATGTGAATGATGGAGAAGAGGAGAAAAATATGAATGAAGGAGATAAAGGAAAGTATGTAGATGAATGTGTGGAGATGAAAAAGACAAAAGTAGATGAAGGAGATGAAAGTGGGTGAAGGAAATAAGTTTGGATGAAAGATATGTGTGTGAGAAGATTTAAGAATGTGAAAGAAGACGAGTGTAATGATATTATGTAGAAATAGAAAAAAGAAAATTATGATTTGTCATCTTTAAATTTAGGTCACTAGATTAAGAGTAATCTACTATCCATATTCGATATTGATTTGTAATGTATGGTTCTAACATCGAGTTGTTATTTTATTATATTACTTTTTTGGTAACATTTTGTAAAAATATATTTTAATATCTTTATCACTAACACAAATACAAATAAGGTTTTTCACGTATGTTATTTTATGTTTTTTTATGTTTGATAAAGGTTAGATGTAGAAATTAGAGAAGTAAATTTATGTCTTGTTATTTACCCATGTAAATTTACATTGGATTGTGAGCGACCTCGACATAAATTTACATTAGACTAAATTCACTCCAATGTAAATTTGGAACAATTTAATAAAAACATATCAAAATTTACGTTTGTTGGTGTTATGTTAGATGTAAATTTATGTTTGTACTTCTATGTCAGATGTAATTTTACGTCTATTGTAGCTATGTTAGATGTAAATTTACATTCATTAGTGCTTTGTAAGAAATAAATTTACGTTTGTTGGTGTACTAACATATGTAAATTTGTTTGTCATTTTTTTTTAATTTTGTTGGTTTTAGCACAAAACAAAAATCTGTACATTAGAAATTATCCATAACAAAATATACATTTCAAATAGAACATTCCAAGTACATAATAAAAATTTCCAAAGTCAAAATAAATAGAAGCCATTTTATTCAATAAAGTGGGAAATCTAACTTCATACGAAAAGCTAATCAAAAGCTAACATACATGTTGGAGGAGATAGCTTGTTGATTATTGTCTTATTTGGGTCATGTTCTCCTTTGATATAGGTGATGAATTATCGAACACCTAAAACAATGATACAATGTTTTTATGTAGTGGAATTCCTTAAACCATATAACTCATCACTAAACCTAACAAAATGGGTTAAAACCTACAAGACAACCTGTGGTGAGCCAGGTTGGCTTTCCAACCCACCCATAAATTCTAAATATTAAATTATATTAAAAAAACTAATGAGAAGCCTTCTATATATGGTGTTTAATATTTATATGAATGAGATGAGTAAATTTTGGATGCTCAAGATTAAATGCTAATTAATGTATACATTCAAGACTTGTAGAAAAAAGAAATTGTGATTTTTTTTAATTAAGTAAGTGAACTCGTTTAACTCGTCAATCTATGGTAGGTCGGACTGGATTAGAATTTTTTAGGCTCGCTAATAAATGAGCCAAGTTGGGTTGGCTCATTAAGTGACCAACCCATGGTGGATCAGACCAGGTGACTCGTTTTGATAGCTCTACTCATGCACAAATTACAAGTTACTTTTCTTCATTCATGAATTTCTGCCTAAATGATATCTTTTACCCAATATATGATATAGTACCCACATTCGAATAAACTATATGCTTATTAAACTAAAATAAATGAATTAAAAATTAATATCATACAACACTACAAGAATTTTTCATATTTCATGCAATTTTTCTAGCAAATTTGTTATAATTTTTTGCAAGAAAAACCTTTTTTTGTCATTTTTTTAAGAGTTTTAATTTGTAGGCAATTCCTTCATGGATAATTATTGTAAGACCCGGGAAATTGGAATAAAGAATAATAAATAAATTACAAACAATTATGGGTTGGAAGTACCTAAGAGAATTTATTGACAAGTCTTAGGTAAGGAATAGTGCTAGCTTAAGTTGTTGAGAGGAATTGGGTTTGAGTCTAGTGTGTGCCATTAATGTGATTTTAATTGTGTTTTATTTTACCAAAATATTGTGAATGCGAAAGCATGGTTTAAGTTTGTATGAATGTTTGAATTGAAAGGAATAATGGGATGGTTTGTTAGTGTGCATATGTTTGATGGGTTAGAGGGTTGTGGGTTCAAATCTTGGCTAAAGTAGGCCCTTTATAATTTTATATTTTTGCTAAGTGATGGAAAAATCTAGAAACTATAGAAATCCCTGAGAAACCAGAGAGGTAGGTGCAGTAATCAAAATTAATCTTTGAGAACAAGGAAGAATTCATTGGAAATTGTTTGGAGCTAGGAAACCGGGTAAGGGGAGTTAACTTTTTTTTTATAAATTCTTTCCTGTTTGGAGATATCTTGGGTAAAACTTATCTTTTGATCAATGATGTTTTTATTTTATGTCCGAGTTCAAGTGGGAGAAAATTAAAAATATTCTTACCAAACGTGGGTTGATGTTTCTTTGACTGCATCTCTATTTCCTTGTTACCGATATATATATATATATATATATATATATATATATATATATATATATATATATATATATATATATATTATATACATAGGTATGTTGTGGTGAAATTATTTTGATTGGTTGTCGTGTTTGATGAGTTTAACTAATAATATGGAGCTTTATAATTTTGTGTTATATTTGGTGAAGTAGAAGTTGGTTTTTAAAGTGCTGGAAGGTTTTAAGGGGTTGAAAGATTTTAGCATGATATTTTGTTTTATTAGCACAAGTAGACGACGGTATAAGACTTTCAATCTAATTAATTAGGTAGTTGTGGATGTGTTTTCATAAGCTTGAATTAGAGGTGACATTAAGTTATTTTGGTTTTGCCGTGGTTATATTAAACGGAAGTTCCAGATTTTGTTAGAATATTATATATATTATATATAATGTATGTTATAAAACTTTATAATAGTATTAGAATATTATATAGCTTATAGTTGATAATAATTTATATAATATTTAATTAAAATGTTAGTACGGGTCGATGTACAAAAACAAATAAAATTGAAATAAATAGATTATAACATGTGGGTTACATATTAAATATATGATTAATGATATTTTTACGTGGTATGAAACATTAGAGTTGCGTTGGTGATAGTCTTGTTTTATCTTATAGGTAATACGATGGGAATAATTAACAGTATACGGTGGTCATGGGTTGGACTATTTTATATATGATTATGATTTTTGTCTTATTATGGTGTTAATTTTATGTCTTTGGTTGTTTCTTTTATTTACGTAAATGAATGGTTGCAATTATTAGTTAGGATTCTTTTTTTAACATGGTAGCAACTCTAATTGGTGATGCTAAAATGATATGACGATATGATGCAGTACTAAGGAATGATTTCGTATATATATAAATAGTCAGTTTCTTTTATTACATGAATTAGCATAATTCTTTTGCTATAATAGTGGTAGCATTTTATTATCATAGGTTACAGTACCGGCAAAAAGAAATTGTGAGGAGCTTTGGTAGTATGGTTTTTTTTTTTTGCAACGACGAAATAATTTGAGAGGTTTATTATTTTCAATTGGAGATTCTTTTATTAATTGAGTTGACTTTAAAGTGTTGTTATTCCTCTTGGAGTTAGATTGATGTTGTTGTCTTTTTAGTTCATATATGCAATATGTGTTACTAACCAAACTCAAGTGATGTCATGAGTTTAAATTTGTGAAGGTACGAGTGTTTTTTCATGTTTATGCTTGTGATTTGTAGAGGTGCAATATGATTTTGAACCAGATTGAGTGAATACTCAATTGGGTGTTTTAAGGAGTGCATATGATGATTCGAGAGGGTTAAAACATGTGCAATAATTAAACTAGTAAAATCACGCTACTAGTGTAGTGCCTGGCAGTACAGGATGGACTGCCAAGCGATAGGTGAATCAGGGAAGTTCCTGGAACGAGCGGCGCCCGACGACATGTTAAGACTGCTAGGCGGTTTGGAGTACAATTTCACCTAGCGGCGCTTAGGCAACGCCAGGCGATAGTGCACGAGTAGGGATCCATTGCAGATGGATTTTCATGGATGGGCTTGATGGCTTGGTCAGGGATATGCTGGATTAGTTACCAGCGGGGAGGTTCATAATAAGGATATGAGATGCGTGATTGATGCGGGCAGGGAGGTCCGTATCTTTTGTACTCTTGTGTGGGGATACGAGCGGGGAGGTTCATATGTTCCGTGCTCACACTTGAGGCTGTTATGAGTGGGGAGGATCATAGTAGGTGTTCACGCATGTTGGACTACGAGCGGGTATGTTCGTAGAGTTGGACTACGGACTGGGAGGTCTGTAGAGTTGGACCACAAGCGGGTAGGTTCATGGAAGCATGATAATCCCTAAGGACCAAGGTTGTGAATGGATCTTTTCTCATATAGGTTATGAGATTGGGGTGTAACATTATAAAGAAGTCAATAAACTAAAATTGGCTAAGATAGATTGGGTAAGGGTTAATTGCTATTATTTATTGATTGTGTTATTTTTCTTTCTCAACCCACCATTTATGTTTGTGTTTGGCGATGATCGTGTGACTTGTCATGCGGGAGCAAATGTGGATCCAGGTGAGCACGCTGATGCATAGACACGGAGCGGGGTAGACTATGGAAAATTTTTCTCTATGCTTTATTTTCAATCTTTTTGTAATAAATTTTTATGATGCTTTTCTCTACTATGAACTTGTAATAAAGATGGAGTAGTGTAATTGGACTGCAGTGATATAAGTTTTAAATTTTCCTGCGTTTGAGAACTTTATACATATTATTTTAAATTCCAAAAGAAATTATATGATATATGTTTTTTTTAGTAATATCCACCTAGGGTGTTACAATTATTTCCTTCAAAGTTATAATTGCAAGTATTTTCTACAAATTTTTTTATAAAAGTATTTTTTGCAAAATATTTTGCAAAAAAAAAAATTGATATTATTTTCTTGCAGATTATTTTTCATAATAAAAATGTTTTTTCAATGGTGCAACTTCTACAAAAAAAATTAATTTAAAGATTAAATGATATCTAACTATAGGATATATTATTTGAACTTGCTTTTGTCTGCTCCTTTGACATAAAATGTTTGTGACAACCACAATTCTAGTTAAATTGAAGACACATTAATCATAATTGTTATATACTAATTGGATTGTATGAAAGTTGTAACATTGCCCTCATAGTAAGTTCTTTAGTTTGTTGTTGGGTTTCCTATGAAGAGAACAAAAATAGACAACTAGACAGTCTTAAGAAATGATTACTATTAAATGCCAATGGACCTATGTAAGGAGAAATTGTTAGTTAAATGCCAAACCTTAAATGTTCCTAATCAACAAATTGAACCTCTATAGTTGTAAAGTCAATCGAGTAATAAGATCTTTAACTTCATCAACCACCACATGTGTCTAGTCCAATTGAAGAAGAAAACCATGTATGGTTAATCCTTCTTCCATTTGTTGTCCTTTTGCAACCACATCGAGAGATCTTCATTAACATATCATACTAACATTTTTGTTCAATATGTCTACAATAGAATATGAGCCTTTTGTATTGACTCAAACTTGATCAGGAACTTCATCAACTTCTCCTTCAGTTTATTGTTTAGAGATTCCTTCATTGCATTAAATGTTTGTTCAAAATTTTCTTCAAATTACATCTTAACTTTCGTAAAGTGTAAATTCGGTGATGATGACAGGTTTTGCGTTAGTGTAATTTACTTTTTATGACAACTTTGTAAGGAAGTTTTTAAAAATAACATCTCATCCTCACAAATTTTATTTTATTTTTTTAACAATTTCTCACCATTTATAGCGAATTGTTTATAATTACAAACTACCTTCAAAAAATATATTTTGTTAATATATTTATATATATATATATATATATATATATATATATATATTATATGCACACACATTTCTATGTTTTACATTATATATCTTCTATTTTTTATTTCTTCTAATTGTTTTGTTTGCTATGAAACTCATCCGTATCTCAAGATATTTTTTCTGTTACCACAACTTTTGTGCAATTATATTCAAAAGATATATGTCAATTAAATATTTTTTATTATGATATTTTGAATTTTTCTACCTTTTTAAATATTTTTATTTATTATATATTTTCTTTTAACAATGTCAATTTAAGCATATAATAACATAAATATTTATTTACTAGGTAATATAAAAATAACTTATTTTTTAATTTTATTATTATTAGTTTTTATTTCATTTGAAGAATTCTTCTATTCAGTCAAAATAATCTTTATTATATCTCAATCATTCAACGAGATAAATATTTGAAATTTTTTCTTAGATCTCTAAGGTTTTTTCATATTATCTATATATTTTTTTTCTTATTGCGATTTCATTCAACTATCTCTTAAATTGTTTCCATATGATTATTTTTTTAATTTTTATTTGTGGTTTATTTTTATCATGCAGAATATTGTTTTTATATATTTTATATAATTATTTTTATTTTCTATTATTATACGTGTCATTTTATAACTATAATTGTGTAAATAACTTTTATTTACTATAATATAATTATTCATGAATCGTTATCTATCCGTTGAGGATGAAGATAAAACAAAATTTTGATATCCGTTAAATTTAAATATGAAACAAAACTCATTTCCACTCATGTTGTCATCATATTGTATTTTACAACCTCTAACTTAGTTAATTACTGTTAAAACCAAGAGTGGTCGTGAAAATATAATTTTCTAAGCTACTATTATTACCAAGAAAGCATCGAAATATTTATGCAGCGGTCATTATATAAATACACATAGCTATATCAGATTTTATAGCACACAAACTACCAAATTATTCATGGAAACCCAGGGTGGAGATAATGCTTCACAATTGCTTCGAGCTCAAATCCATGTCTGGAACCATATTTTCAAATTCATAAACTCTTTGTCTCTGAAGTGTGGTATTGAGTTGGGGATAGCAGATATCATACACAACTATGGCCAACCTATGCCACTCTCACAACTCATTGCTTCATTACCAATCCACCCTTCCAAGACTTCCTTTATCAGCCGCTTGATGAGAATTCTGAGTCATTCTGGTTTTTTCTCTGAACACCATGGCACCCCAAATGAGCCTGAACTCATGTATATGCTAACTGATGCATCTAAATTACTCTTAAAGGACCACCACTCCAGCATGACATCGTTGCTACAACTCCTAGTTGATCCAGTTTACATTAATCCATGGTACCAACTCTCTACCTGGTTCACAAATGAAGACCCTACACCATTTCATACTGAATATGGGATGACAGTTTGGGATTTTGCTAGGTGTAATCCTAAATTCAACCACGTTTTCAACGATGCCATGGCTAGTGACAGTAAATGGGTTTCTAGCATAGTGATTGAGAAGTGCGAGGGAGTGTTTAATGCATCACAGTCATTGGTTGATGTTGGAGGGGGAGCAGGGACAATGGCTAAGGTTATTGCTAAGTCATTCCCACAACTAAAATGCACTGTATTGGATCTGCCACATGTTGTTGCTGACTTGGAAGGAACTGAGAACATAAAATATGTTGGAGGAGATATGTTTAAAGCAATTCCTCATGCTGATTCCATTATATTGAAGGTAAATATATTTGGTATCTGAGTATTCATTACACTTTACAAAATTTACTTAATGGTTTTTGTCTTGCATCGAATTGGTGGATCATATGATGTGGTTATTTTTGGTTTCCCCTTTTTGATTTTGTCATTGTCATCATTTTTTCTTTGAAAGCAGTGGATAATGCATCTCTGGAAGGACGAGGAATGTGTGAAAATACTGAAAAATTGCAAGGAGGCAATAGCTAGCGAAGGAAGGGTTCTTATCATAGACATGGTAATAGAGAATAAGAAGGAAGACGCTGAATTAACTGAGATGCAGTTTTTCTTTGATATGCAGATGATGATGATGTTCAATGGAAAAGAAAGAAATGAGAAAGAGTGGGCCAAACTCATTTTCTCTGCTGGCTTCAGTAACTACAAGATTACCCCCATTGGTTCAAATTCTATCATTGAGGTTTATCCATAGGGTGTTGTATACGAGTGTTTGACAAGAACTAAACTATCTATGTCTATCATAAATTTCTGTATTTACCTCTTCTCTGTTTAATTTTAGCTTTCTGTTCTTGTTTATCTTGTATTACAATCAAATATGAGTGCGCATCGTTGTGAAATAAGTTAAAGTCAATAAATGGTAATGAATGTTGTGATAACCTTCACGGTACTTCTTTCTTCTCAAAATATTTAGGAGAGTTTGACTTCATACATAAGATTAACCAAATTACTTTAATTATATTGTTAATCATAGCACTAAAAGAAGTAGTACATTACAATTATGGAATGTTACATTATATTCGACACTTTTAAGATTTAACTTCGTCTAATAGGTTTCAATTTCAAGAAAAACGAAGTGTTTCGAAACGTGATCATAATTTTTTTTTTTGCAATTGTAATGACATAGTGAATTTTTTAAAATATTTGTACAACTATAGGCTTCGAGTCTTTAAAAAAACTTAAACCTATAATGATAGAATCCAAATTATTCTTCTCAAATTAATTCAATTAGCAATTAATCTCCAGTGTTTAAGCTACTTAAATTCATGTAATTAGGTTATTAAATCTTTTGTAATTATGTTGTGCATAATTACATACTTGATTTATGGACATTTTGTTATGTATATATACAAATCTCTAATGCATAATAAGACAAACATTCAAATCATCTTTCTCTCATACATGGTATCATGAGTCTCTCTTTGATCCATACCCCGCTTCTTTGTGTTTCACGTTGTTTGCTTCTTTCCTTTTCCATTCTGCGTTACACTCCAAGGCTTTCTCTTGCACCGCTGCCGCCCTTAACTATTGTCGCACCTTCCCTCTGCCAATAACTTGCTTTTGTAGCCTCCTTCCCATCCTTCTCCAATTCGCATAATGCCCGTCCTCTTTCAGCCCCACAGGACACCAATCACTCTTATCCTCAATGTTCAAATTCATCATTCAAACAATTGTTCTGGCACCAACCGTAACCGCAACAATCATGGTCACTTTAGCGGACGTAATCAGTGTAGAGGATCCCACTTAAATCGTTCATTTAGTTCGAAGGAAGTCGGCATTCTGGGTCAGCATCCTTAGGCCCACACTGCCACAACTTCCCCAATGCCCATCGACATTGCACTGTGATGCACACCATGTCCATGACAACACATGGTACATGGACACTAGAGATTCATCTCACTCAACGACATCACAAGGTAATCTCATGTCTTATTCTAATTTGCGCCATTTAAATCAAAGACTAATTATTGGTAGTGGTCAAGGTATTCCAATTCATGGTTTGGATCACATAATCCTTCCTACATCAAATCACCATAAACCTCTCATGAGATGTGATAGTGTTGGCGACCTCTATCCAGTCACAAGTCTCACTCCTTTTGTTGGTCTAGCTAATAGTGTTTGGCATAATCATCTTGGTCATCCAAATTCTTGTATTTTGCAATATCTTCGTATGAATAAGTTCATCACCTCTAAACCTTTTGAATTAAAAAACTACTTGAGATTCGTGTCTATTTGGCAAACATATTAAGTTGCCTTTTGTGTCATCGAATAATGCTACTTTGATGCCTTTTGATATTTTACACAATAAGCTTTAGACATCACTTGTTTTCAGTTTCTCTAGTCCTCACTATTATGTTTTGTTTCTGGATGATTACTCTGATTTCCTATGGACAATTCCTTCAGGTACTAAATCACAAGTTTTTGAAAAGTTCACATCTCTCACTAATCAAATTCAAACATAATTTTTGCAAAAAGTTAAATGTTTTCAATGTGATAACGAGCGTGAGTAAGACATTGCATTGTTTAATCGATTTTATGATGACAATGGTCTTCTTTTCCGGTTCTCTTATCCTCATACTTCTTCTCAAAAATGCTAAAGCAGAACGTAAAATTTGAACCATTAACAACATGATTTGTATTCTCCTCTCTCATTCATTCATTCATTCCTCCATCGTTTTTGCATCATGCCCTTCAAATGGCCACTTATCTCCTTATATACATCCTCAGAAGGCCTTGTCTAATCGGTCTCCCACTCAATTTTTGTATCATCGTAATCCCGTATATATGCATTAACAAGTTATCTTTGTTATGCTTTGTTCCTTTTTCCTACCATTAACAAATTACAACCACGATGGACTCCGTGTGTTTACTTGGGCTATCCCTTTAATCACAAAGATATAAATTGTTTGATTTGTCCCAATGAAATGTAATAATACCGCGTAATTTCCTTTTGCCCATATGTCTTCCTCCCCTATCTATACTAATGATAGTTTCATTCATGACATACATCCCTAGCCTAACCATAACCCGAAGCCTTTGCCTAATCCACATCCTGCAAGATTACCCTCCTTTTCACTCAACACATCAACCTCCACAACTAGTTTATCTACCTCTCTTACTTCATACTAGCCTTCCTTGCCTCTGAACCTGATAAGTTCTCATTTTACGTATAATTGACATGCACTTTAGCACTTATCTTAATTAATTCAATTGCATATTTTATGGATTATACTCCCTTTTTATTAGAATTTATTAAAAGCATTTGAATATGAAATTTTGTCTCCACATCTCAAGTAGAGAAGATGGTGCCTAAGCCATACGAGGAAGACTTCACCATGCATGACGCAGCCTAAAGCACCATGGTTGGAGCCGAACCATGGAGGAAACCCACAATTGAAGAAAGCTTCATGATCAAATAGTATAATAAGCATACAAGTTACAAGGAAACTCTCCATGGAAGGAAAACTCACAAGATTAGCCACCATGTTAGGAGCTGCAACCAACTCATATTTTTTATAAATTAAAGGTAGACCCTTTGTTTAGTATACATAATTCCATCTAGGAACTTAGACTCTCTCTATATTCTCTCTTCACTTGTGAAACTCTCTTAGAATTTAGAGAAGACATGAGGAAGGTGCAGTTTCTCCTAGGATAAATTGTTAGAATCATAATGAGTTGCTGAACTTTCAAGTGTTGGAATTGGATTTAACTATTATCAACTTATGTACAGGTACTATTTTACAGTTTTATTCAATTTTTCTTTCATGTGTTAGGGATTTAATTCACGTTTCATGTCTGATGGACTTTCTAATTGTCTGTTGCATATATAACTTGAGTTAGGCGGAAGTTAATTCATCTTATAGATCCAATTGAGTCATTTAGGGTTGTTAGGAGGCAGACATGTCCTTATATGACTTAAATGGTGTAAAGAGTCTCAATCATTAATGCAAAGAGTTCATTCATCAAGGGTGAGACATCACACTGAGTTTGAATGTCTTTAGGTGTTAGTGACCTAGACATGGGCCTAGGATTACATTAGTGTACTTCTAGAAACAATGAATGAACGCTGGTAATCCCAACACACCTCATCATATTTGAGTAATGTATTTATTTCTATTTTGAATTCTTGATCACCATCATTTTACAAACACACATATATTTTCACAAATCCTAATTGTCTGATGAGTTTTTGATAATAAGTTCACTAGTGCATGAAGGGATTTTGGCAGCGTTTATTTTTGTCATTTTGCCCCAGTTCTGGAACCGAGGCATATTAGGACGAGGCAAAAAAGGTTAGCTTTTTGCCTCGAGTCTCAACCGAAGCAGAAGCTCCATATTCTGTCTCGGTTCTGCTGAGAACTAAGGCCATATGTGCCTCTCTGCATTTTCAACATCCCATCTTCTCCACCAGAAATCCTAGGCAGCCACCATGGTTCCACCATAGCTCCGTTAGCCACCGCCATGTCCGAAACTCACAACCAAAGATCTATAGCCATCGCAATCTTCTCCTTCATTGTAAGAGCCATTTGTGGATCGTGCCACCACCATGGAACCTCCATGTTCTTCATACACTAAAATGTGAGCACCACACTTGCATAAATGCAAACAAAAATCAACTATCTGCAGCAAATCACAAACCCTGAATCACAAAACTCTTAACGCTATCGCACAACACTAGTCTGCCACACACCTGCAACACAACGAACTAATGCCCACTTCACAAGCCCGAAATCGCACTCCGCCAAGCTAGAACACGAATGAGCCAAACGTCAAGTAGTTGCGAGTGGTCGGAATGCAATAGCAGCAATGGAGATGGGTGGCTGAAAGAGAATGCGCACGCGAGGAAGAAGAAGAAAAAAATGATTCACAATTTTTGAACCGTAATAAACCTTTTTGCCTCGGTTCAATTTTTAATTGAGGCATAAAATAGTTTTTGGCACCGGTTCAATTCCACCTGAGGCAAAAAAAAAATTTTGGCCTCGGTTCAATTTTTAACCAAGGTAGAAAATAGTTTTTGGCACTAGTTCAATTCCACCCGAGGCTAAATATCACTACCGTAGTGGCATTTTTGAAATATTAGCTAACTTTTAGGCTTCGAGTCTTCAAAATCGAGGCATATTAGACTTTTTGGCATCATTTTTTTTAGAACCGAAGTAGAAAGACGTTTTCTGCCTCGGGTATATACTGAACCAAGGCATAAAAGTTGGAAAAAATTGCAAAAGTGTCATCGCGCCATTTTATGCTTCGGTTAAGTGATAACCGAGGCCTATAACACGAGTTAAAGTAGAAAAACTGCACTAGTGGTTTATCAAATCCTTGTGAATAGGATACTTGGAACTATAGTCGAATCAATACACTTTATGTGTGATTGATCTCGAACCGAGATGCCATCAAGTTTTTGGAGTTAAGAAAGGGTGAAGGACACAATCTGGTGTCAAATCAATACATTTTATGTGTGATTGATCTCGAACTGAGATGCGATCAAGTTTTTGGAGTTAAGAAAGGGTGAAGAACACAATCTAGTGGAATTCACAAAGGGTGAAGAATAGAAACTAATGGAAATTCTAGAGGCCAATCAAAAAGCTATGGGCTAGACCTTGGCTGACCTGAAAGGAATAAACCCTTCCTATTGTATGCACAAAATTTTGATGGAGGAAATTACCAACCAATAGCTTAGCCTCAAAGAGGCCTTAATCCAAATATGAAGGAAGTAGTAAGAAAGTTGGGATGAAAGTGGTTCACAATGAACATAATGAATTGATCTATACAAGAATTGTCACAAGGTGGAGGATGTGCATTGGCTAGGAACGTTAATCAATCAACTAAAAAATACCATTTTCCATTACCTTTCATGGATCAAATGCTAGAGAGATTGGTCGGACATGCCAAGTTTGGCTACGATGAGGACTTAAAATAATGATGACCTTGGTTAGGTGGTAGTGCTTTTTGATAGATCTGTGAAGGCTTCCAAACTAAGGAAGGATGGAGAAATTACGTGGGCAATGGCTTTGGTTGGTGGCGAGGAGGAATGATGCTTTAATTTCAGATCATGTGTGGGAATACAATGTCGTGGTAACAACAACACCTGATCAAGGATGTGGAGACCTTGATCTAGGCTTAAGAGATACCGGTGATGAGATAGTGGCGATCTGATGATGAGCAAAGGAGGTGACATGGTTCCATTGAGAGAGTGGGATCTGCAAGAGAAGAGAAAGAAAGAAGTGAGATAAGAGAGAAGAGAAAGGAAGGTTCCATGGGGCGGTAGTTGATGGAATCGATGGAGATGAAGGTGGAGGTTCTGGAAATAGGTTTGTAGTCATGGAAGGTCACAAAATGGATGACACCGACAACCATAATGTTCCATATGTTATCTTTGTGCTTAAGGTAGACTAGGGTTTCATCTAATTGATGTGGATTATGATTTCATCTTTGTGGATCAGGCTTCGTAATATAATTAAAAACAAATGTGAGAGGCAAGGCAGAAGTATGAAAGGGAAACTAAAAATTAAAAAAGAATTCGACAGTTAAAAACGTGACATTTTAAAGGTGAAATACAAAAATTTTAAAAAAGTACATTTAAAAACCTCATATTTTACGTGTAAAATGTAGTAGTTATTCAATTGTCGTATTATACTAAAAAAATGGCTCTTTTAAACAAACAACTTATTAAAACCACCAGAATATACATGATCTTTTGTAATGGTGGCTAAGCATAATTATTTTGTTATCAAAAATTTCATGAATTAAAACCCTAATATAAAGCAAAAATATTTAGAAAAGGATGATATAGTAATCAAACAATTTGCACCAGAAAAATACTAACATATATGTTGAGGTTTTGGGTTTGGCCATTAGGTGTTTGAGATTGAGAAAAATTGAGAGAAGAGAAAGTTATGTTCGGGAGAGGTGAAAACCTATACCTAAAATCTTTTTGCATACGAGTATATTATTTTTACATACGAATGTTTCTTTCGTAGGTAATTTCTTTTTAAAAAAAATTATATAATTTTTTATTGTATTTATTTTCTACGGCCACTTTCGTAGAAAATTATTTGTATAAAATAATTTTGTCAAAGTTTGTTGTAAGACTCGTAGAATTTAATTAATTAAATAAATAAATAATTAATAAATGCGAGTAGAGAGAGTATTTATGACATTAAATTCTGATTGGTATGATGTGGATTAGTACTAATTCAAGTGGTTGAGAGTACTTTATTGTGTGATAGGACTTCAAGTCCTATGTATGCCATTTATGTGTTATTTAATTATTATTATTTTAATAATATGTTTGAGAATGTTGAAATGATATAATACGTGAATTATATTAGTTGGCAAGAAACATGAATTGACATGATGGTTTTGTATTGATGTGGCATGGGTGTGGTTGTGGGTTCAAGCCTTGGAGAACCTAAATTAAACTTTATTTTTGGCTATTTTAGATTTGGCTTGAATATGAAAGGGTAGAGGAAAACCCTAGCAGCCAAGGAGAGCTCGAAAACCATCATAAGATAACCAATTAAATGACATTAACCATGGTCTAATTGCATTTTCGTTTTAGACCATTAAACCACATTAAGCCCACTTTTAAAAGGCTAATTAGAGGTAAGAAAAAGGGTTTTAGTGGGCAGTTATTGTGGTTGCAGAAGGGAGAATGAAAACTTGAGTGTTTGTGAGGATTGAGAGTGTTGAGGGGAGCTTTGGGGCTGAATTGAGAAGAACCAAGGAGGGTCATTGGTGATCAAAGGATAATTTTCAAAGTTCTAAGCAAAGGAGACCAGGTTAGGGAAGCTTTACGCGTTAAGTTTATGATTAATTTTGATTGGTATGATAATAAAATACCTTACATGTTAACCTTATTTTAAATGTGATTGGCATGCTGAATTTGGTAAGATTTTGTATGAATTGTTGTATTCCAATTAAAGTGGTGATTCTGGAAAATTTCCAAAACCTGTCTGGTCAGCGATGAACTGCCGCCAGACAATTCTTTCTTCTTTTAGGCAATTTAGGGTTCCTTTAGAGGAACCACATGCTAGAAATAGTGTAAAATATCCTGTTGGACCATTGTTGACCAAATCTTTGCCCAGAGTTGATTGGTTGACCAGTGCTAACTCGTCGAATGTCCAACGAGAGGCTGCCACGTGTCAGAGCAGTCTCTCTCCCAAATTAGATTTCCTTTCCGCAATTAGGGTTTGGTGGTGGTTCTGTGAGTGGTCGTGGCTGTTGCAGATTCCGCGAGTGTCGCTGCAATGGTGGTTCCCAGAGCAGACCCGGTGTAGCAGTGGTGGGTCTGGACGTGTGTGAGAATGGTGCAGGCATGGTGATGCCAGCGTGATGTGAAGATGGAGGGGCTACGATTCTGGTGTGCACGCGCTGGTGGTGACTTCATGATGAAGAAGACGCAGCGGTGGTTCATGGTAGCGCGAGAGTTACATGTTCGAGCTGCTGGCAGCGCGACTGCGGAGATGGGGTTGCATCTTTCCATGTGGTCGCGACAAGAGTTACTAAAATGGCAGATTATTAGCATCGGAAACGACGCATGGGGGGAGTCGAGACACAACAGAGATAGTGGTTCGAGGCTGAAGTCGCGGTGGTTCTATGAGTCATGAAGGCTGGTTCGCGCATGGGGAAGCGATGGAGGCGCGAGAGAGGCACGACGGAGGACAGTGGAGGTGCGAGAGTTGTAGAAGGTGTAAGACTCGTGAAATTTAATTAATTTAATAAATAATTAATTAATAAATGTGGGTCGTGGAAGCCTTTATGGCATTTAATGGTGGAAAGTACTTAATTGTGTGAGAGAATTTGGGTTCAAGTCCTAGGTATGCTAATGTGGTGTTATTTAATTTTAGTATTTTTGTAGACATGCTTGGGCGTGATAAGTAAAGAGATCATCTTTGACGTATTAATGTTATCACGAAATATGACATAAGTTGACATGAACATGAAGAGTCACACAAACCCTAGCCGTGAGAGGGCAACTAGGATGGCTGGAAAAGTATCTCTAAACACCATTGAATGATCATTAAGCTCATTAAATACTTAGTTCTTCATTTTATGGTCATTAACCCTAATTAAGGTGTGATTAAAGAGACAAAATAAGGTAAGAGAGAGGGGTTTTGTGAAGCTGTTATTGTGGCTGCAGAAGAGAACACGAATTTGAGAGTTTTGGTGAGTTTTTGAGTGAGGTTTTGGGGGGCTGAGTTGAGGGAAAGGCAAAGGAGGATATTGGTGTTCAAGGGAGAGCTTACAAGAGTCAAAGCTAAGCTAAGGAGATCCAGGTTAGGGGAGTTCCTTTGTTGATTAAATTGTGCTTCTTGCGTAACCATGTAATGTTTGGAATTAATAAAGCTTGCATATCTGTTAATGTCAAGTTTTGTACGCGTTTCTGGATTTTTCCAAAAACTGCCTGGCGATCGTCCATGAGCCGCCAGGCGACTCAATGTGTCTGAGCCAGTTTTTCTAGTTTTTCTTATGAATCGCCTGGCGGCTGAGGGTGGCCCACTAGGCGACGCAACGTGCGTCTTCCCATTTTCTCATTTTGGTTGGTTTGTCAGCGATGCCGTGGTGTTTGGGTTGTATTTCTATTGTACATATTTAATTGGCATGATGAATTATGGGATTGTAGTTACTAAATTGATTGGAATTGCATGAACTTGAGAATGGAATTGGGGGTTAGGGTTTATGCGGGAATTGGGGATAATAAGCATGAAATATTTCAATGATTGGTGCGTTGATTATCCAGAATTGACTATAATATAAATGTTGTACCAACCCTGTATGGTGTGTGCATATAGAAACACGTTGGGATGAAGGTGGGTACTGTAATTGGAAAATTGGGGTGCAGTTCAGTGCTGGAAAATCTGGGCAGAACCCAGATGTGTATGCACCGCCTGGCGGCACATGAACTGCCGCCAAGCGGCCTGTCAGTGTAGTGAATTTTTGGGCAGTCTTGCGTGGGTTTCGTGTCTTTGGGTATTTAATTAGCAAACTATACTTGTATGATTTAGAAATTTAACAGGTAGGAAGAATTTGACTTAAACGAGACTAGGGGAGATTAAAATAAGTGAAGGTGTGAAGTGTGACATAGATAGTGGTGATCTTTGAACATTTGGGTGCATGTGGTAAATTAAATTCAGAATGTATGTTAATTGGGTACGAGTGAGATAATTATGTGAGATATGGTATGGATGGTGCAACTTTACCCTAGTAATGGTTTTATGCTTGTGAATTTTTATTGAGGTACATATGCAATATTGACCAAAGTGTGGTGTTATGAGTTTATAAAAATATCAGACTGTGTGATCCTAAGACTGGGTGTATGTGGAATGTATGTGGCATGTTTAAAGGGGTAAGTGAAGGAGAGTATGGGTGCATGACAATACTTGATTTGATGGCATGTTTGAATGGGTGTGATGCAATCTTATTATAGTTGTATGACTGGAAAACCAGGCTGTGTTATAAATTGTTGTGTTGTATGATTGAGATCCCTTGGGGATTTGTTTATGTGCCAAGAAACCAGTACCAGTGCGCTACTGGTATGGCGCCTGGCGACACGAGCGAGCCGCCAGGCGGACGAAACGAAAATCAGTGACAGTGGTCACAATGCGAGCAGGGCGGCTGGTGGTAGGGAGGGTTCCACAAGGTGGAATGGTGTAGTAAAGACCCTGACGATGCGGTGGCGCCTGGCGACGCGGGAAGGGTGTGCCAGGCGGTGGCGCCGAGTGGCGCCTAGTGGCATGGTGAAGTCCGCCCGGTGGTGACGGTGCAATGATGATGCTACAGGTGTGTGGCGTCTGGCGGTGTGTGATACCCGCCAGGCGATTTGGACCCAGTGTCCGCCTAGCGACGTGGTGATGGTGCGCAAGGAAAGGTTTCTAGACAGCTTTAGGTGATGTTCATGATGTGAGGCTTTGGCTAGGGGTCCAGTTACGAGTGTAACCTGTATTGGAGTAACACATGACCACTCTAGGTTGTAGCCTGGTGGTTTAGGAAGTCCAGTGGAGTGTGCGAGTTGTGGTTCGTACGGCGAGGTTCGGGTGATTGCCCTCTTCAGAGCATTCTGATAGAGTTTTGGTAGTCTGGAACAGCTACAAACTTTGTGTTTGTTTCGGGGAGCTCCACTTGGTGTCACGGTGAGATGCTGTGGCAAGGTTATTCCCACGTGTGAACTATCAAGTGGTGGCCTGTAGTTGGAGGGGCGAGTAGACACTCGTGCAGCGAAGATCGATCATTGTTCTCACCTAAAGGGTATAGAAATGTTAGACGTCTAATGAAAGTATTAGAAGTGGAGAAGTAAGGAAAAAAGGAGAAGAATACTAACCTGGGTTTAAATGTTTTGATGTTGTATTTAATATTTTATTGGTTGGTTTTATTTAAATGAGCTCACCCTATCTGTGTGTGTGTGGCGATGATCATGTAACTTGTTATATGGGAGCAGATGTTGATGCAGGTGAGCGGACAAATGCATAGAGACGGAGTGGGGAACTCTTGGGGATTTTCTCACTAGTTTATTTTATTGGACTATAGTGTTATTGTAATAATTTTATAGACCATTTTAATTGTATTATAGTATTAATGCGAATTATTTTATCTGTTTTGGTGCGTTGAACTTAAGGTTTTAAATATTTCCCGTGTTTTGGGAAATTGTTGAATGATAAATGAGGTCGTTTTATTAAATTTTATTTTTGTTTTATTTTAATAAGTAATTTCCGGCTAGGACGTTACAGAAGGTGGTGGCAGTTGTCCCTACAAGAGCTGTCACGATGTGGTGGTGGTTGCAGGACGTGCGGAGATGACGCAGATGTCGCGAACCACTAGTGCAGCAACGATGACGAGGTTTCTGATGAGGGCGCGACGGGCGGTGGTTTTCCGGCGTGTGCAGTGGTGGCCGGACGTGGTCGTGGCGGCTGCGGAGTGGGTTGGTGAGGAAGAGAGAGAAGAAAGAAATTAGGGTTAGGGTTTTGGTTGTGTGAAGGAGAGAGAGTGATGAGGTGGCATGTTTTGATTGGTGATTTGAGTTAGTGGAGTATTGATGATGTGGCAAACTGTGAGTGGTTATTTTAGTGAGTGGGGGATTGAGGACGTGGCAAGTTTTAATTGGTTAACTTAATAAGTGGGGGATTGCCACATGGCGCAATCTGGTGGACGAGAGTTTAAGTGACATTAGGGGTGCAACTTCGTAAAAAGGAGGTGTGCAAAGCAGAAATTGAAAGTTAAATTACAGAAGGGGGTGTAAACCTGAAAACATGGGGTGCAGTTAGCTCCATAAATGTCTTTTTTAAGAAATAGATATTCCAATTGGAAAAAGTGGGTGTAAACATGAGAATTGGAGGTGCAATTAGTACCTGAACTATTTCTCTCCAAAATTCCTATTTTGGGACTTAATTAATGAATTAAAATATTCATTATTTACACTCTTAAGGACCTAAATTAAATTATTGTTGCATTATTAAACTCAAGAATATCCAATAATGTAATATACAACTAAATACAATTTTTAAGTGCAAAAATAATATTAAATTCCCAAAATTTAATTATTGAATGTGAGCCAAGGTTCGACTCATCATACCTTCCAAGCGGTTTGGAAGCGGGCAGCGTCTGACGGTACGTGTCCCCCGCCAGACGATTTTACTACAGCAGTGTTGGTGTTCTTGATTCTGTGGGCGTGAGCTACAAGGCTAATGGTGAGGCTTCAAAGGTGGGATTGCTGGTGTTCCTTGAGTTGTGGCTCAGAACGTATCCCTTGAGTTGTGGCTCGGGATAGGGGTTAAAGCACGTGGTATTCCTTGAGTTGTGGCTCGAAATAACATCTCTTGAGTTGTGACTTGGGTTGGCGGATGAACGCGAGGAACTCTTGAGTTGTGGCTCGATTTGGCGAGTGTTGCTGGTGTGAGTGTGCTGGTTGTGGCCAGTACGGATGGGTCCAGATAGATTGCCCTCCTCAATAGTTGACTGACGAGTTTGGTAGTCTTAGGACGTTGCGAACTATGTTCGTATTTGGGAACTCCACCTGGCGTTACGGTGTATGATCCGTAACATGGTTTCCTGCACGTGCTATATCGGTTGTGGCCGATAGGTATGGCAGCAAGCCACCTAGAAGTAATCACTAGAAGATGTAGAACATGAATAACCTGGTTGTGGCCAGGTGGTATGAATCAAAGGAAGGGAAATCCTTTGGAATGATTGTGTTTTATATTGATATGTTGTATATGGGTATATATTTGTATATGTTTTATCTGTTAAGCTCACCCTATCTGCTTGTGTTTGGCGATGATCGTATACGCGATATACGTGAGCAGATGGTGTTACAAGTAGATCTGGTGAGGTATAGAGTCGGAGCGGGGCTAGTCTTGGGGAAATTTTCTCAGAGTTTTTACATTGTCTTTATGATTTCAAATCAGTTGTAATTATTAATATTACTGGACTATTTTTTTATGGTAATAGTAATTATATTCGTAGATAATTTATCATAGATAATAGACAATTTTTTTGTAGTGGCAACACAGTCTCTTGTAGATAATCAGGATGGAATTGGAATAACAAATAATATTGTTTTAAATTAAACTCATTTATTGCCAGAGCAAGGATCAAACAATTTTTTTTTTTACTTTGAGAAAGAGTATAATAATAACTTAAATTGATAATATAATATTTAATATGAGGTGTGCGTGCATGTAAAAGAATAAGTACAATATCCCATTCAAGTTTGGGAGAAAAAGTACTAAGTAAATTAAGTAAAATGTTATGACAATCCATTCCTTATTTTATATTTTGACTAATTTTGGATAAACTAATTCTATAAATGTTTTAGACCTTTTTATAAACAAGGATATGTTGTTTAATTAGGTGCATTACACATATTGATTGATCTAACATGGTTTTTTTTTTTTTTTCCAACCATATCCTATGCTGACAGTAGTCTTATTGAAGGTTGTTTCTTCTTGCACCGTCATCAAATTAATTTCTTCGTGCACTCCATTAATTCTCTTCGTGCACACTATCAAATATATGAATTTCTAGACTTTGCTTTTCGTGCACTCCATGTGGATCAAAATTTCTAGAAGCCTATATTTCCGTGATAAGGTGCATATAAAGAAATTTTGATGGGAGCATTAAAAACAGCCTTTATTGAATGGATTTCACCTTTCACCTTAATTTACCAACAGAAAACTTTTTCTTTAGGACTTCATTTACGGACTAATCCACCGTAACGAATTGCTTCATAACTCGTGACACATTAATTGTTTCACAAAACATGTTACACCGAAGGAAAAGGTTCGGTTAGTTTACAAAAATGGTATAATTTTTTTTATCAAATTTACTGAAATTACAAAATTTTAAAATTTGTATGAAAATGAGTATATCATAGTTGAAAACACTATTTAAATTGAAGAAATTGTATTAAAGTCATGCTCTCAATACTTCAATTAACTTGTAATACTTCAATTAACTTCAATCACCCTTAAAGTATTATGCATCAAGTGAAGTGGTCACTAAAAAGAAATAAATTTTAGGAGGGGTTATCTTTTGTATTTCCAACGATTTTAACTCCCGTTAAAGGCATTACTTGTAGTTTGTTTGTTTTTTCTGGAAATACCAGTGTCACTAATGGATTAAAGACTGTATCTGAAACCTCTATTACTTATCGACAGACAGTTCTGGAACCTCAGTTACTTTCCGACTATTTTGGAAATCCCGTCACTTACCAACGGTTCTGGAACCCTTGGTACTTTTCAGGGATGTTCCAAACTTTTGCTAGATTTTAGCGGTTTTAAATCCCTGGTGGGGGTTCTTACCCCTGCAATGCAATTCATTATTTGTTGATGTTTTGGCTTGAAGTTTCAAATCGCCTTAATTTTATTTGTTGCACTTTTTAATGCACATAATTCCTAAAACATATCAAATAAAAGAAAAAAATTCTAAAATTTTGATATTTGTTTTTAATTAGATATAAAATTCATAAAAACAAGTAACATCATCTATAAGTTTAATGTAAATAATAAAGTTTAAACATTCAAACTAGTGAAATATTACAATATCTGTATTCCTTCATAAATATATTGATTTGAATCATAACATTCTCCAATTATCAATATTGATTTGAATCATTTGTTTCTTCATTAGGAACATTCCCTTATCACATACCTAAAATAAAAAATAACCATAATTAGTAACATTATTTACATTATAAAAAAATATTAAGATACTAAAGATTTGAATATTACCAATAATGGATGAATCATAGGAAAGTTGTTGAGGTAATTCTCCTTGATAGTTTTGTACAAAGAAAAGTCATTATTGCCTTCATTTCATTAACTTGTGATGTTTATGAACAAACCTATTACAAAATACAATAAATCAAATTAATCAAGTAACATAACCTAAATGACTAAAACTTGAGAGGTACTAACATCACATGCAATGATGGGCAATCTCACTTTTACTTTAGAGAAACACATAATGAACTACATGCATTTGCAAGGGTAGGACCATATATCATATCTATTTGTTTATCTAAGAGATCAAATCATATAGTTTTTGTTCATATCATTCATATTCATACATTATGCTATCTATCTATTTAGCTATCTATCATAGTGTAGTGGCAATTGAAATTATGAAATGGAGACTCTTTATTGTGTTGTTCCCATCTTTCAAAATTAAAGCTTCACCAAGGTTATCAAACTCAAGAGTTTACGTAAACTCATGAGAGTCCAGTAAACTTGGATTGTAAATTTGAATCGTAAACTCGTAAGAGTTTACTTTGATACAAAAAAAAAATAATTTATATAAATAACATCCTAATGCAAATAAATTCACAAAATAATACAACACAAAAGTACTTTAAATAAATAAATTCATATAAATATTGTAAAATATAAATTCAAATGTCATGTGTCAATGTCTAATCCTCTAATTAATTCTCTAATGACATTATTTTATTCTAATTAATCAGTTCTTCAGTATAAAATTAAAAATATTTTATAATTTATAATAAACAAACACTATTTTTAAAAGTTAAAAGCTAACTAATAATATTTAATATTGTTGCTTTCCACAAGAAACTTGCGTGCAAATGGCTAAAAAGGTTATAACTTCAAGTTAAAAGATTGTTTTTAAAAATGTTATAAAATCAAACATTCAAAATGCAAGAGGGGGAACGTGTGCAGAGGCGAGTGTGAACAACATTCGAGGAGAGGATGACCCAGGCGATGGACATTGACGGTGAGCGTGAGAGACTACATGAGAGAGGGTGAACTACGAACAAAAACCCTAATCTGGTGTGAGAGAGAAATATAGGAGAGGGGTGATGCGCGAGAAGAAGAAAGGACTTGAGCACTAGGAGCCCTAATCTGGTGGGTTGGTCTTGTCCATAACTTCGTTTTAATTAAAATTTTGTCCATCGAACTCCCAAAAACGCATCTAAAATCGCGAGCTCATATGATTCTATTGATTCTACAACCGAGTCTACCGATTCCACACGAAAAGCGAGTTTGCTTCTGAGTTGACTTGGAAGCCATAGCTAGAAATGCAAACTCATCCGAGTTAATGAGTTAACTTGCGAGTTTGATAACCATGCTTCATACCCATTTAAACTCCCGAGGTTGAAGTGAATGGGCATTGAAGCCAAACTAATTATAAGAAGGAAAACATGAAGACATCTCACTATATGAATGGGCATTGAAGCCAAACACTTTAGATGGGCAAGGTCCCAAACCTAAACCCCTAACATGTCCACAATGTTCTTGATTTCCAAAAGCATAACCTAAGGAATCATTACTTGATATATCTTTTGATTGGGATGATGATAATTTTGATCCATATGCTTGTATATTTTCCTATATAGAACACGAGAAGAAACTAATTAAAATAAGATGAAGTGTTGATGATATATATAGACTTTATTAGAATCGAACTTACATAACTTTTCCTTGCTTCATCACTAACAAATGTTCCATTAGCATGCTTGTGTGTAGATATCCATACCTCTCCTCTACTGACCTTATGGCCACATTCTTTTTCCTATAAAATTGAAGAAAAAGTATATCGCACAACAAAAAAACTTAAAACATAAATTTCACTTGAAGATATGTAGTATTGTCACCATTTGATCTCTTTCCCTTGCAATGCTCTTAGATCCACCTATGTGAGCAATGATTTTATTTGCTCTATTCTTTTTATTTTTTAGGGCATGGTCCTAATAATCAACATATAAATTTAATAATTATGAATAAGGTTGATGAAAAAAAGTATCAATTATACGTTTATTTTTCAATTTAGAGGCGATAATCAACAAAAGAAGCCTATTGATCTCTATCTATTCCTTTTAGAGCCATTGCGATCAATTCATCTCTAGTATACGTACCACCATTCCTTTGGTTCCAAAATTCTTGTCAATGGTCTCTCCACTTTGTGTTAAGTGATTTGAGGACATGGTTTATATGAACATCAGAATGGACACAAAAATTAGCCTTAAAACACATAAAAAATTAAAATTAACAACAATCATAGTATAATTAAATTGTAAATTCAACTTTTACATTCCTCAACTAAATAGTGTTCTTAAGTACATCTTCTTTGTAATCTTTAGGAATCTTCCTTCAACTAGAATAACTAATAGGAAAAGCATTGAAGTTTCTTGAAATACTACCTAAGAACCTATAGAATAATTCACCACTATCTACAATTGGTTGGCCCTCATTATTCTATTAAAGGCATACATCATTGGCTAACAACTGTTTTGTATTTCTCTTTCCTTATCATCTATGAAGTTTGAAAAACTAATTCAATAATGCATTCTTTGAATAATTTTTAGATTTTCACATCATAAACATATTTCAATCTTGAAAGTTATAGAAACTGGAGAGCTTATTTCATTTTGGAAGTTACAAAAATGTTGATGTCTTTTATTTTATTTCATATTTATGGAATTCAATCTTATTGTCATGTCTGCTTAATTAATATTTGATAGAGTTATTAAAACTGTGTTCTAGCACATAATTTAATTAAACTCAATTACAAAAGGCTCTTAAGTAATTTTCATTGAATATGTGTAATATTAAATAGTTGCATACCAACATCAACAAACAATGCTCATTTTCAAGTTGCAAGCCTTTGTTGATCTACTTACAACTTAGTCTCCTCATTTTCTTCCTCTTCACTTCCAAAATATGCATATGATGTACTAGTTGAAGATATCCTCACTTTCAAGGTTCCTGAAAGCAAATTAGTTGAATGAAAAAAAGTGTGCATAATTATTAGAGGATTAATAAATTGGAAAAATACGTGAAACATATATCTTACTTAATTGAGGTGCATGTCCAAGTGGAGGGGGAGCTTGTTTAGTACTTAGTCGAGGTGCAAGTGGAGGTTGAGGAGAAGCTTGTTCACTACTTGGTTGAGGTGCAGTTGGAGGTGGAGTTGGAAATGGAAATGAAAACCTTTTCAGTTTTGGAAAATGAATCAATTTGTTGAATTTAACAACCACAAGTTATAGATGAAAAAAAAATAATAAGAGAGTTGAGATATCTACCCAAGTTTACATGGACGTTGAAGATATGAAGGATGAGTAAACTTAGGTCCAAGAAATGGTATATCTACTTGTGTATCTGCCATAGGCTTATTTGAGGTTGCAAATTTCTTCTTGAAGATTCCAAATGACCAGTAAAACTCTTGAAGATTTAATATTACATAGTCATAAATAATAAAGCCCAAAATTTTAAACTCAACATTTACCTGGATGAGATGGATGATGACATAAAGGTGAACAAATGTAATTATGATAAACTACTTGTCCCTGCAAGGCTCAATTATTTTCTACCCTTATTTTTAAAGGCTGCCCCAATCCATTGGGCCTAAGGCTGACCTATAGGGAGTCCAAATCCCCTAAACCAACCTAACACTTTCACTTCCATCTCACTTTCAGAAATTCAGTTCCTCAAACCCTCCCTTGTTCTCAACAGGAGCTCTGCTTGGGCTTGGTTCTCTCTTGTTCATGCTAGCTCAAAAGCTCACCCCCGTCTCATGTAAGTTGGTCCTTGAATCGCACTCTCCCCTTTCTAAGCTGTTTTGGTAGTTTCTGTTGGGGTTCATAGTAGTAACCCTATTTTCTTTTTGTGCCGCTGTTCTCAGCTCTCGAGTCTGCTCCTACTCCTAGAGCTGCTGGGTTTGTTGGCTTAAGTGTCGAAGTCTATTACTAGCTCTTTCTAGGTAAGGGAAGTTAGGGTTTTGGTGTTTTCTTCATAATCTCCCTATTTTAGCTTTGTTTCGTGTTTAAGATACTTGGGTGTTGCTGTGATTGCTTTGAATATTGCTAAATGTTGACTGGGTTCTTGAATGTTGGTTGTTGCACGAGTGAACAGTGGTGGGCACTGGTTTTCTCGTCCAAGCGAGTGTGTCTCGCCTAGGCGAGACGAATATAGGCTTGCCTAAGTTTTCTGCTCGAGTTGTCGCTTAAGTGACAAGCCTTCGTTTTGAGCGAGTTGTAGTCACGCTCAGGTGAGGAGGTCTCGCCTAAGCGAGAAATCGTAGAAACTCATTGTTCCTCTTCGAGCTCTCGCCTAGGCGAAAGGAGCTCGCCTGAGCGAGAGACCCCTCTCGCCTGAGTGAGCCCTTTCAGCCTGAGCGAGAGCTGTGCGTAAGAGTGTTAGGGTTCTGTTTCCTTCTTTGTCTTTGGGTGTTTGCCACATGTTTGGTTGGATTACTATGTTAAAGCATGAGATAAGTGATTATGCATGAGTAAAATAGTTTATGGGTTGTGAATGATGAGTTTGGCATGATCTTGGCATGTAATGAGTGTGGGAAGGTTGGTTATAAAAGTGACATGGAATTGGTATGAGCAATAATGTTATAATGATTGATGGAACATGATGTTGGTGTGGTCAGGATATAATTTCACGATAGTTTCATGGTGGTGCCTCATTGGTCAGGGCGTAATTCCATGGAACTCTATGTGAGATCCCATGGTGGTGCCTCATTGGTCAAGACGTAATTCCACGTTGGTTGCATGGTGGTGCCTCATTGGTCAAAACATAATTCCATGACCCTTGTTAGTGGGAGTTTCATGGTGGTGCCTCATTATATAACTTAGTAAGGATTCAAAGTAAGGATTGCATCCTGACGCTCTAAGGAGTCAGTTAGTCTCACATAGAGCGTACTGACTCAAGTGGTGAGAGTAGCAGGAGGCCTGAAACACTTTAAGGCTAACCTTGTGAGTGGTGGGATGAGACATTTGACAATTAGCTCGATAGAGCAGTAAAGGCCACCACAAGTGCAAGCATCCTGTGAATCCGACTAATTATATGTAATCGGATAAGTCGTGTCTTGAGTCTTAGTGTATTGGTTGCGAGTCATTAGATGATTGGTTGATGTATGTATCTTGGACTATGAAATGTATGCAATTGTATGATAAAATCATTTTCTACTCTTGCTTACCCTTTCTGCTTGTTTGTATGTTCTGTGTATGGTTTTCTCTTTTTGTGATGATGTGAGCAGAGGGGAGAACTCCTCGTGGTCAATAGGGTAATGGAGATTCCGCTGCCTAGTTCATTTTGGAACAGAACATGCTTGTCTAAGTTTACTTTAGGACTATGGCCCATGTATTGTCTACCTCTTGAGCAATTATTTTAAATACTGTTGACCCTTGAACTCTATTTTGTAAGAAGTAGTGTTTATACTCCGAGACTTTACTCTTAATATTATATTGTGTGATGTTCCGTTTAATTAAGTTTATCTATTAAATATGACGTTAGAGTCCCATGTAGAAAAAAATTTATGAGTGGTGTATACATCCAAACTAATATTTTTGGTTGATGTTTTCTTCGTCTTCATCAGGTGGTCTTGAAAAAAATAAAACAAACACATTAAAATCAACAAGGAGTAGTAATCAACTTTAGGTGGTCTCTACATCTCCAATCTAAAAGCTATGTAAGTTCTACATGATCGAATTATTTTAGATGCAAACAAGAAATGGACTTAGTTTTAATAATGAAAAGGTCTCGATTCAGTACTTATATTTATTAGAGTTTGATGATATATATTTTATTTAGCATGCAAAAGTTTATTATAAATGAACAAGCAAACGTAAATCTTCGATGCGGTGTAAAGAAAGGCTACACTTGTATTATTTAAACACAAAAAGAACAAAATGAAGTCTAATAAAGCGACAAACGCAAGCTCAAGAAAAATAGAGAAAGTTATTGTAATATAGCCATCCTGATTTTATATGCGCATTTATAAGTTTCATAATACCAAATATTTGATCTTAGAAGAAAAAAATAAATACCAAGAACGTAAGTAATATCTATAATCATTTTCAATTACGGAACCTTCGTCAAAGAAAAACTAAATATATATTGTACAAATTTAATGGAACCAATATAAACTCCTACTAAGAAAAATATTCACTACTTTCTATCACTTATATAAACCCTTGTTTAATCTTGTGAAATGTTTATGAAAATATCGGTAAGCAAATTTTAAAATTATTACACTATTCTTCCGTACGCATCTAATATTGACCGTAAATGAGAATATTTGTAAATATATTTTAAAATCACTACATGATCCCCTTTGAGTGTGTAATTGACAGTACATTGAGAAAAGTTTTTCACAACATGTTAGGTTAAATTATACTTTTGGTCTCTATTTTCATAACAAAATATTAATTTGGTCTCTCTATTTTTTTTTATCTCAATTTAGTTTCTATTTTTGAAAATTTGATGCAATCAAGTCATTTCCGTTAATGGTATAGTAACGACGTTAGATGAGGTGCCATGTGTCAGTTTATGAATTTTTTGAATTTTTTTTTATTTTTTTTAAATTAAAAAAAATTAAAAATTTGCCACGTATCAAACTGACATCGTGCCACGTGACAGTGACAATGTGATATGGTAGTGACAGTCACTAAAAAAAAAATATTTTTTATTGACGATCGGTTTATAGCGGTTAAATAAACTGCTAAAAATATTTTTATTTCTGATACTTTTCTTTAACCGTCACAATCAGTCAATTATATTATTTTAAACTTAATTAGTGAGTCTTTTATTTTTTAAAGCTTCTTTTCATCGTAATCTTCCTCACTCGTCGACCACCACTTCTACTATTGTCAGCGAGATCAAGATCTTCACCACAACGGCGACACCACTCACCGCCTAGTCTCCTTAATCGCTACATCTCCTAGTTCAGTCTCCTCATTGCTCATTCATGTGTTTCCGTGTTTTGTCTCTCTGGTAAGTGGTGCTTCTGACGTCATTGTCTAATTCTAGGTTTTTTTTCCCTCCATTTGCGATGCCTACTTTATTCGCGGTTGTCAATTCTTGTATGATCACAAGTAGTATATTTCATTCTCTCACCTATGTAATTTAGGGTTAAGTTTTTGTTGTTGTTAATTTCTTTGAATTTTGGAATAATACGAGAAAGGAAAGGTGAAATTTGCCTTTATTGATGAAACAAAGATGTACTATTCAGTTCACATGAGCTTCAGCATTCGCAACAACAACGAAGAAGAATGTGAGGCAACGAATAGTGGGAAACAACTCCAAGGGATGTAGGTAATTCTGATTTAGATTTCTAATTTGTTTCATTTTCTTAAGGAGCTACCTATAATGATTCAAGTTGTAGAGAGAGAAGCACTTTTGGGCTTATGTTCCTATTTCGACAATGATTTCTCTTGGAAAGTTGAAACAGATTGTTATGAATGTTATGGAGTGCAGTGCAAATCCTCCATAGGGAGAGTGGTTCAACTCGATCTTTTTGTTGCCAAGTGGAATTCTTACGAACAATATATAAATTACTTGGATTTTTTGTCTTCAAAGATTTGAAGGAACTCGACTTGTCTTATGGTAATATAGTTGGTTGTGTGGGGGGATATAGAGAGGACATTTTATTTGTTCACAGAGGATCATGAACGCCATTTTCAGAGGTGGGATGATCACCATGTTCGTCTTATCAAGCATGAATTCGTGCATTTTAAGGTACATTTTTCCTCTTAGGTTAATCTGTTCTGTGTGTACATGATGTTATGTTTATGGTTACTCTGTTCTCCAATGTCAAAAGTGAATTTCCTTTCATAGTTGAATATCCTTGGAAATTGTGAAATGTGCTTCCATGGCCAGATGTTGATGTTGTTGACATGAGAAGCCAAGGTGGTTTGCTTCTTGAAGATTTGATGAAGATTGAATGAAGCTCTTTTGAACTATCTTGAAGCCATAGACATTGGAATGAAGCCTACATTGATGAAGGAAAGGAGATTTGATGATATCCATGGTGATCAAGGCTGAAACATGTGCTCTCCATGTAGTTACATCATTAAGAAAGTGTACTTGTTGTTTTTAATTCATGTTGTAGACCTTAAAGCATTAATTAGATGTAGTTTGGTCTTTGGTGTGTTTTTAATCTGTTGAATGGCTTTTCAAAAGGTTAAAATGTCTCTTTTAATTTGTTGAATGGCTTTTTAACAGGTTAAAAGGTTGGCTGCAGTAGTCTTAAACTGCAACAAATTCAATCAGTTGATTTGGTTTTTAATCGACTGATTTCACTTAAGTCAAGTGAAATCAACCGATTGATTTGAAAATCAACCTGTTGAATTTCATAACAGTTTGACTATAAAAGCTGTAATTTTCGAAAGAGAGGTCTGTTCATCATTTTAGAGCACGATTTGGTTCTGGAAACTTGTGGAAACTCTCTCCTTCATGATCATAGGTGTTGCAGTTGTTGAAGATTGATCTTGGATCAATTCTTGAAGCTTTTGGCTTGGTTTGAAGCTTGGAGAAAGTGGTTTGTGGTAGGCAAGGCTGTGCTACCACTAAGGTTTGATCTTTCTCAAGTTTTGTGTGTGTGCCTGGTGGTTTTCCAGGTCTGCAAGAGGGTTCTTGCTGTGCTGGTGTGATTCTTGTGTGATTCAAGAGTCTTTTGTGGTGTTTTTGCATATTTTGGAAGTGTAAGAGTGGATTCTTTGTAAAACT
>Ga0099822_1000602_pt1 | contig 35199 bp, 20 predicted proteins | sample CowpeawhiteBW_FD_76839 | JGI IMG/M metagenome (GOLD analysis project Ga0099822, IMG submission 76839) | Root nodule microbial communities of legume samples collected from California USA - Cow pea white BW | ecosystem: Host-associated > Plants > Roots > Nodule | place: USA: California | collected... | reverse complement strand
TATCATGAGTGGGGCCCTATACCCGGGTCTGTGTAACTTAGAATTAGAGGGGATTGTGTAGCAGTGCCATAGTGGATGAACTTCCCAAGTGGTCATTGTGAGAACCCCAACTAGAGTTTGCTTATTTCCTCGGTACTCTCACTCCTTGTTGTATACCAATTGTGGGAAATATCATGAAGTGAGCCATAGCTCTAGTGACTTTGATCCTTAAGTTTAGGGAACCATCCCACTGAGCGCATGTACTTCACCCTAGACCTTAAGCGCCAAACCTCTATTGAGCACAAAGGGAGATTGCTTGTTTTAATCGTCATCTTTTCAAATCTTCATCTCTGTAAAAAAACATCCCAAGCCTTTCATTCTTCTTCTTGCGCGAGTCACCAAGGTTTGGAATCCGCATCACCGAGCCCCGCTACAGCGCCCCCAACCGTGCCGGAGCTGCCATCACTGAGCCCATTCGAAGTCCGACTCGCCGGCGGCAATGCCGCTGGCGATTTCTCTTTCTCCTCTGTTTCTTTGTTTCTGATTTTGTATTTGGGTGTGAATGATTGGGGAAGACGTGAGAGTTTGTGTGCTATTCGGGATTTAACAGGTTGAAGGGGATGGAAGAATGAAGAAGAAAATATTGGTATTGAATATGTGATTAAAGATGAAGGCCGTTGGCTTATTTGTGTGCGAGCTGCGTGTTGGTGGAAGTGAGTATGGTGAAAGGTTGGATTTTTGATGGGGATAGAGAAAACGGTGAGGAGGTGAATCTGTTTAGTGAGGGGTAATGGGTGATTGGTTGTGATGTTTTAGACGATGGATGGTAGAGTCTGTGAATTTTGTGAAGAAGGGTGTGGGTAGGAAAATGAATCTGGTTTGCATTCGGCTTTGGTTGATCACGGTGAAGTGGTGGATGAAACTGGTTTCGGGTTATGCGTGCAGAAGTGAAGGAGAATGGAGGGGTGAAGGTGAAGGAGAATGGAGTGTATTTCAGGTTGGTTTTCTTGTAGTAGGAGACCGTGTACTATGAGACTGTGAAAGAGAAGAGTGAAGTACGGGTTTCCCAGCACTCAATCAAAACAATATTTGAACAAAAGTGCATCACCATTGATCATGAGCCAAATAGATGAAAGAAAGATGCGGGAAACGCACACGCATACATCATATTACGTTCATTTAGTAACAAAACCAACACAGATCATGAAGGCACAAATCATACCTCTTGAAGCTCCTGATGTGTCAATTCCCCGGAGTGTGCTCTTCGTTCTCCTCCCTGTGTATATCTATTTTCTCCAACTTTTTGTTTTTCTCTGGTCCGAAGTGTTGAGAGCCAAGAAAAATTGCGTTCCCCCTTTTCTTTGACGGCTATGAAAGCCCTTTGTATGAAAAATCTAGCCATAGTCATAGTAGCCTGTCATGGCTGCTGCTGCTGCCATTGAGGTGCAGTGATACATCTCCCATCATCTCCTTTCTCGTGCCAAGTCTCCAAAAAAAAGACAGACGACTTTCATTTTTTTTTTCTTTTTTCTTTTATATATTTTTTTTGTTTTTTTTTTCATTTTTCTTATACGTGTATATATATATACATAAAAAACGAAATAAGAAAGAAGAAAGAAAAAAAAAAAGAAAATTCAAATTAAAAAGGCAAAATGAATATAAAAAAAGAATTAGATAATAATAATAATAATAATAAATAAAGTAAAGTAAAAAAAATAACAAAATAAAAGTAAAACGCAATAAAAAAAAAAACGAAATTAAAATTAAAATTAAAATAAGATAATATATATATATATATATATATAAATATAATATTCTCAATTCCATATTCACGTTTTTTTGTATTTTTTAATTATTTCTTAAGGCAAAAATTTTTATTTCTTATTCGAACGAAATCGAGTGTTGACAAATGTCTCTCTTTATTTAGATTCTACTGATAATATGAAAATCGACTTTTCATAATATAATAGAAAAAGATAAGTAAATATAGAAACACTAACTTCCTTCGGGTTTTAACAAAGAGGGTGAATAAAAACTGACTTAAAGGGATGTGATGACCAATTCCATGAAGAGGGCCAAGATTCGGAAAGTGAAGATGAATTCAACCAGGTCTTATTCAGAAAGGAAGAAAGAAATCACTAACCATTCTATCAAAGAGGGTCGTGATGCCAAATAAACTTTGAAATTTTATCTTTTTGTTCTCAATTTTTTTTTAAATTGTGTTTTTTTTAATTTTATTTTGTTTTTGAAAATTTGAATTTTTGATTGATTTTTTTTTTTATTTTGAGATTTTTTTATGTGCTTTCATATTTTGAATTTTTATGTGGATTCGACCACTTCCAAGGACGGGTCTCTATCTAAAAGGATTTGGTGACCATCTAAGTAGAGGGTCCTGTCACAACCAGCATCGCGACGGGAAGGCAAACCGAAAAAATAAAACGGGCTTAAAAGAGATTTGAAGTCGCCACCACAGTTATTTTTGGAAAACTATGGAAAACCATCAAAATAAGACAAGTCTGCGAAAAACTAGATTTTGGATCCGGGAGTCGGTTACGCGTACGGAAGGTGTTAGCACCCTACAGCGCCCGCCCAAGGACGATACCTTTAATTAAAAATGCAAAGTCGATGTGATTTTTAAAATGTTAATTTTCCCCAAAAATAATAAGACAAAAAATGCTAAAAAAAGAAACGTAAATATTTTTTAATTTTTGGGCCCGACAAGGATTGACCTTGGTCCTACGTATTCTCATTCAAAATGAGAAATTAGGGTTACGTAGTTCTTTAAAAGATATTTGGAAAACTATTAAGAAAATGATTTGATTTTTTGGAGGTGAACCTGACAAGGACTGACCTTGCTCCTACGTATCTCAGTGGATAATCAAGGATCACGTAGTTCTTAAAAAGCTTTTTTGTTTGAAAATGTTGATGTTTTTTATATTTTGGAATTTTATATTTTTTTTTGTATTTTTGAATTACAAGAAAATATGTGTCACACGACGCGAGCGGTCGGACAGACACTAAAAGAGAAAGAAAACTATTTTTTTGTATTGTTAGATAATAAGTGTCACACGGTGCGAGCGACCGGATAGACACAATGAAGTGAAAGAAAACATTTTTATTTTTATTTTTATTTTTTATTTTTCTATTTTTTGTAATTTTTTATAATTTTCAAATATTTTGTTTTTTTCAAAAATAATAAATAAATAAATGAAAGGATGAAATTATTTAAGAAGGACAAAAGTGAAAAATAAAATATGAGAGTGTATGAGTAATTAATGGAGGTGCACAAAGTAAACACAACAACAAGCTCAGACAATAGACAAAGACATGGGGTGCAGGACTATCACATGTGGGAGTGCACGAAGTAAACAGGTTTGGTGCAAGCATTAAAAGATGGGGTGCAGCGAGTAAAATATAAATCAAGTCCAAAATAGGAGTAGAAAGTGTGTGCAGGGGTGTGAGATTGGTAATTGTGGAGGTGTGCGAGGAAGTAAACAAACTCAACAAAAATAAGACATAAGGGTGCGGGTAATTAAAACGGGGGTGTATGAAGAACAATAAAACAGACCCAATTGAAATAAAAAAGGGGTGCTTGTCGTATGGACGGGGGTGTGCGAAGAAAAAGAAAAGCCAAGACACTTTATTCTCTCAAAGAAAGGAGAAAAGAAAAACGAAACCCTAAACTCTCCTGCAGCCCCTTCTTCTCGACGCCACACAACTCCAGCCCTGGGACGCGCGTCTACTCAACCTCAAACGCCAGCGACGACGGCGGCCACCGCTGACAGAGCTGCCGGCGCTTGGGTCACTGTCTCGACCTCATTTTTTCCTTTTTTCGCGAGCGCTCCTTCGTTCTCGTGTTCTGTGTGCGAGGCTCCGCATCTTGTCCTCCAAACACGAGTCACTCTCTCGCAAGCTTCCCGTGCTTCCGGAGCCACCGGTGATGATGCCAACCGCTGCCGGAAGTGTCGCCGGCCTCCGTTGCGTTCCAAGCCTCTCATTCTTCTTCTCGCACGAGCCACGCTAAGTCTGGAACACCGCGAGCCCCGCTGTCGCGCCCCCAGTCGTGATTGAAGCCGCTGCTGCTCAGCCTGTTCGAAGTTCGACCCGCCGCCGGCGATTTTCTCTCTTCTCTGCTTCTCCGTTTCAATTTGTGCTTGGGTGTGAATGATTGGGAAACAGATTTGTATTTGGGTGTGAATGGAGATTCTCGATTTTTTTATTTTGGTTTTATGCAGATGCGAGAATATGGTGATGGGTTATTTTCGTGTTGTTGGTTTGGTGTTCGTGTTAGGTGTGGCGTTGAATGGGATGCTGCGGGGTTAGAATGGAGAACAGGTTTGAGGTTGAAGTGAAGACGTCAATGAGGGGATGTGCACGTGGATGCTTTCTTGGGTCTCTGTTTCTTGTGCAGGTGAATGATCAAGAAAGAAGTTAACTGATGATGGAAAGGAGCGTGATAGTGATGGAAGAGGCGATGGTGGGTTTTTGGAGATGATTATTAGCAAAGAAGATGAAGGATGAAATGGCTTATTTGGAGGTTCTCGTTGGCCGAAAAGTATGAAAATGGCAGGGATAGATGGATGGGATTCGTAACTGTGGTGGTTCAGTTGGGTAGTGAGCATATCGTTTCTCGCATTCGAACAACAACAGGGCATATAACATATTTGAAAGATGCAACAAATCTCACACACAACCACAGCATGTTATTCAAATTTACTTCTATTCCGGCAATTTTCCTTGTTCAAATTTATTTTGGCGTTCTTTCTGTTGGTCCCTGTTTTGGATTTGCAGCACATTAAAGTTGCGAGCAATTAGTTATTTGCTTTCTATTTATTATGGATTTTTCTTTTTCCCTCTTATCCTCTCCCGTTGTTATTTCCTATGTTAACTGACAATTGCTTATAGGCTTTGGCTCTGTTTTGGAATGTGCATCATGTTTGTTAACTATTTTACAATCATCGTTGGATTATTGTATTAGAGCATTGTTCTTTTATTCTAATTTTTACCTAATCATTACCTTTTCTTTAATCTTCTTCAGGTCTCCCTCTCTTTCTCTACTTTTTCCTAGTCAATAATATGCGCTCTCTCAAGGAATAGTTCTCAATCACAAACCCACGTATTTTTATTAGCTCCATCGTTCATCTCATTAGAAACTTTGCCTTGAAGTTTTTTCTCTCCATGATTTTCAACTTTAAGAAATCTGCAGTCAAAGCAGTTAAACTCTCCTATAAATATAAGGTCCAGAGTCTTCCCTTCTTGTACTTCCAGAGGTACAGTTATGTGAATGTGTATATGAAATGGAAAAAGGATTCATACTTTGACTCAATTGAGCACATCCATGAGTCCATTCAGCTCAAGCCTATCATTGCCCTGAAGGACTGCATTGTCCAGGATCCCAATGGGTGCATTCCTATCTCCGCAGTGACAAAGAGGGGGTTAGAGTTAGGTGTGCCCATGAAGGTTGCAAGATTTCTGAGGCAATATCCATCCATCTTTGAAGAGTTTACTGGTCCCAAATACAATCTTCCTTGGTTCAGGTTGACACCGGAAGCTGCTGAGATTGACAAGGATGAGAAGAGAGTATATGAAGAATGCAGCAGGGAGTTAAAGTCCAGGTTGAGGAAGATGATATTGATGACCAGAGAGAATGTTCTACCTTTGAAGATAATTCAAGGGATGCAGTGGTATTTGGGGTTGCCTAATGATTTTCTGCAGCACCCTGAGCAAAATCTTGATGAATCTTTCAAGTTTGTAGAGATGGAAGATGGATTGAAAGGGTTGACTGTTGACAGTGGAGAAAAGATTTATTCTGTAATGGAGAAAACTGCCATGAAAAGAGGTTTGTACACCGGGGGTCCAATGGAAGCCATTGAATTTCCACTTTACCCATCAAAGGGTTTAAGGTTGAGGACGAAGATCGAGAACTGGCTACATGAATTTCAGAAGGTTCCTTATATTTCACCTTATGATGATTTTTCAAGCTTCGATCGAAATAGTGACATAGTTGAGAAAAGACTTGTAGGAGTTCTTCATGAACTACTTTCCCTTTTTGTTGAGCATTCAGCCGAGAGGAAGAAGTTGTTTTGCCTCAAGAAGTATTTGGGTTTACCACAGAAAGTGCATAAAGCGTTTGAGCGACATCCCCATATGTTTTATCTATCTTTCAGGAACAAAACCTGTACAGTCATTCTAAAGGAAGCTTACAGCAATAACTCGGGTATTGAGAAGCATCCTCTATTGAGGGTAAGGAAGAAGTACATCAAGTTGATGAAGGAATCAGAAGTGATTTTAAGGAACAGGAGGGTGAATAATCGACTTTATAATTGTAACGCAGAATTGGATTTAGATTCAAATAATCTAAATGAAAGGGGACATGATATGACAAGTTGCTCTTTGGAACAATGAGGAAAAATGGAGTAATGTTGGGTGTTGGTTTGTGTGGTGGGTGGTGAAGGAGAAGGAAATTTGGGAAAGAAGAATGAAGGTCTGTAAGAGGTGCTATTCGTGCGAGGAAGAAAGAAGAAAATGAGGAAATTTTATTTATGAAGTTATGCATATAATAAGTCACAATTTAACTTCTGTATATTGTTAAAATATAATATTTACATCATTTAAAGTTTTTGTAATAAAATATTTAACTTCCATATTCTGATTATACCATTTTTACTTTCATGAAAATCCAAAACCAACGTAAAGGATTCCCACTAGTTAATGGAGTGGTGTGAGACGTACATGACTTCGGCATAATTCAGATAACCATAAATATGTGCAATTTCATTATAAGTCGATTGATCTTAAGTAAAGTCGTGTTTGACCACTTTATTACTTACAGATGAATTGTGTAATATTAACACAATTTTACTTTCATGAGTCAGAAATATTAACATCACAATTTTTTAACACTGAAATCGTGTCAAGTGACACGACTTTTTAATCTATGTAGTCTTTGTTTTAAAATTGTTCATTTACATAATTTCGAGATCAAATTGCACCTTATTAGTACATTAAATATATGCTTAAGTTTGCATTTTGATTTTGAGAGAGATTGATCCAGATTTAATTGAGATACGGACTTATAAAATTTTAAGAGTCATATTACAATATAAAATATTAGGAGTCAATAATATAATTATAGTATGAAATATTATGAGTTTTGAAAAATTTTAAAAATTATAAAAATATGAAAGATATATATGAGAGATATAAAAAATATAATAGATATGTTACAAAAGGAAAAACTTGTTATTTTATTTTATTCATATTTTATATATATATATATATAACAAAATATAAAGTCAAATGACTTTACGATATTTTTTTTTAAAAATAATATCACAAAATTATTAATCCGAGAAATTTTCCTTTCTAAATGTGAATTTAAACGGGATGAGAACTCCGAACTTAAACGAATATTTATTGTAAAAGCTTGAGATGATAGGTTGCTCCGTTGATACTTAATAAATGAAAACATAAAAATAATTATTTTTTACAGAAAACATATCATAGAATTTAGATAGCATAATATTGCACACAATATGTATCTCACAATTTTTATAAGAAGCATTTGAAATTAAATATCATGCTTGATGTAACACCTTTGGAATGGCGTTTATATAACCAACTTATAAAGGCATATCAGGTCTTCCTATCATTTAACACACACCCACACATAATACCTGGTTACTTGTGTATACTACTAGGATTTGCTTTTGTTTACTATGAAGTTTCCAAACATTGCATGTAGACAGGTTGTAATAGATAACAACTATTGCATATTTAAAAAAATATTAATCATCTTTTCACACTCAAATATAATCATTTGACACCCTTTAACAAGTTTTATACCTCAAGTAACAATAGATAAATAAAAGGGACAGAAAGAAAGATATAAAAAAAGATGAAGGAAGTTAACCAATGCATAAATTATTGCAATACGCATTATGCAGCATCGCCAACATAAAAGAAAATTCGGAGAAGCAAGTATCCCAAGAAAAGAAAATTCAGAAAATACCATCCAACCAAAAGAAATTCTTTGTTGAGTCGTTAATTATTTTCTGGTTGTTTTGGTTACTAGAAAAAAAAAAAAAACCTGTTCTTTTATTTCATTAGTACTGAGAACTCTTGCTTAATTTTAAGCAAATCTCACTTTAATGTCAGCTTCATGTAATGCATGGTTCTAACAAGTGACGTCGTATAAGGCAAAATCCACCACACTCCATGATAATAAGAACCGTTGGATTATCAAGACCCATCGAGTGTAATGAATAGTTGTGATGAAGTTTCGCGGGAAGTTATACAAAATGTTTGTGTGCATTTGAAAGATTAAATCTTTTTCTCCGAAAATACATGAGATCAATATAAACATAACCAAAATCCAGAAATTTCTGTAAATTTGTCGTTCAACTTTGGTACAAGAAGGTGATTCGTACTTCCATTTTCTAAAGGTTAGTGTTTTGATGTTTTTTCTGGTTTTTCAATTGCACCCATGGATCCTCTCCCATTATATATTCTGAGTCCTCCTTGAACATTGATTCAGCGTTGAGAGAAAGGTACAGGAAATGGGTGTGGAGCGCGACATAGACGATTTGCCCAAGAACGATGCGAACCACGCTGCTTTAACCCCTCTGTGGTTCTTGGAAAGAGCAGCTCTGGTGCACCCCACCAGAAGATCCATCGTCCACGGATCACGACACTACACGTGGCTTCAGACTTACCAGCGTTGCCGTCGATTCGCTTCTGCTCTCTCTAACCATTCCATCGGCCTCCCCAACACCGTACCTCTCTTCTACCTCTAATTCTTTTACTCTCTTCATGTTAATGTTGCTGTTCCCTCCCGTTTATAATCGCAACCAAATATCCAAAATAAATAATAATTCAGATACACTGATTAACCTATTTCAGATAGGAACATTTTTGCTTCTTCATTATAAAATTGAGAACACTGGGTAATTAAAACTGCATACACTTTTAAAATGAAGTAAAGGAATGAGAGATAATTCAATGAAATAAAAGATTATAATACTATTCTCAACTCAAAATCTGAACATACCTGTTTCTGACTATTTTTCTTTTATATGCATTTTTATAATAAATGTTGGATATGTTCATTAATATAGTTGGATTAGTCACTTTACCAAGACAAATCACTGATTTTGGAAAGATTTAACACCATTGAATTATGAGTCAACAAGAAAATATGATACCACTTCGAATTCAAAATTTTAAAACTATGTATTTGTTGTCTTCTTTTTCTCTTTATATGTTATTCAATTCTCTAATAAGTTTAACTTATATTTGTTTAATCGTCTTCCTCTCATGTATGAGTTAGGCTTTTATCATAGGTTTAACTATAACAAGGATATGTTAATTTGTCTCTATTTAATGATCACCAACACAAATCATCTCAACACACTTCCTTATTATTAGAAATTTGAGTTTGAAGTTGAATAAGATATAGGGAAAAAAATCACTAACCCAAAGTTTTAAAATTTTAGATTAAAATGATGTCATGATCTTTTATATGGTTGGCCCATGGTTCAACGATGAATCTCCTTATTATACTTCTCTTAGATATTAAGAATCTAAATATAAGTTAAAAATTTAAGAAAGTTGAACAATATATATAATGAAAAAGTATATAAAGAAAAGAGACTCATAGAAACACACAATTTTAAGGATTTTTGTTGAAGACGGTGCTATGATCTCTTCAATGGTTGACTCATGGTTCATCAGAGAGTTGAATCTTTTTAGTACATCTCTTCCTATAAATAGTCCAACCGTAATATCAAAACCAATCATTTGTCTTGGTAACTAAGGAGACAAACATGTCTGATTCTGGTAAACCTCAACAGTTGGGTCTGTGTTGAGATAATGTATTTTAGTGATCAAAAGGATAGTCTGAAAGTTTAAGAAAGTTCAATAATATATAAAGAAGTATAAAGATTTTTGGGTTGGAGAGGGTGTCATGATCCCGATACATGTTTTATTAGTGTGAATGTCTCTTCCCTAAAAGGTAGTCCTAACAACATGATGGTCGTGTTGGTGCTGCTAATAGTTTGTTTGTAGTCCGTATATGAATTTTATGTTATTGTCATTTGTTGCATTAAAGTGTGTTGAGTTGTAATGTAATGGTGGCATCAGGTAGCTGTTATTGCACCCAACATTCCAGCCTTCTATGAAGCTCATTTTGGAATTCCAATGGCAGGAGCTGTGCTGAACGCAGTTAACATTCGTCTCAACGCTCCAGCAATAGCTTTTCTCCTCGCTCATTCATCGACAGCAGCAGTGATCGTGGACCAAGAGTTCTTTTCCGTGGCAGAAGAATCCTTGAAAATCTGGTCTGAGAACAGCAAAACCTTTAAACCTCCTATTTTAATTGTCATTGGTGACGAAAACTGCCACCCCAAGGTTCTGAAAAACTGTGTATCCAGAGGAGCCGTTGAGTACGAGACATTTCTTGAAGGTGGTGACCCTGAGTTCAAGTGGAAGCCTCCTCAGGATGAGTGGCAAAGCATTGCTCTTGGTTACACTTCTGGTACCACTGCTAGTCCTAAGGGTGTGGTGTTACACCACCGAGGGGCGTATCTCATGTCTCTCAGTGCAGCTCTTAACTGGGGAATGAGTGAAGGTGCTGTGTATCTGTGGACACTTCCCATGTTTCATTGCAATGGCTGGTGCTATCCCTGGACACTTGCTGCTCTTTGTGGAACTAACATTTGTATGAGACAGGTAAATTTATGTGAGTGATTTTGTTCTTCATGGTTGGGTTAAACTTTAACATTTGGTTTTGCATTAACAAAGGTAACAGCTAAGGCAGTATATGCAGCCATTGCCAAGTACAAAGTGACTCATTTTTGTGCAGCACCAGTGGTTCTTAACTCAATAGTGAATGCCTCGTCTGAAGAAGTGATCCTTCCTCTGCCCCATGTTGTAGAGGTGTGTTGGGTTTATATATTTATGGTTATAGACATTTGAGATATTGTGATTCCATATAGTTATATTATATTAGTCTTACACATATAAGGTATTTGATACCACTTTTACCCCAAGACTTTAAGGTAATGATGTTATGGGTCTTTATTCTTATACAGTGTTTAACTTTGTTTATTCTATCTAACGTGGGACTTTGACTCACACTTGAACTATTTTCGTCAAGGTGAACACAGCTGGTGCTGCTCCTCCTCCGTCTATGATTGCTGAAATGTCTGAAAAAGGATTTCGTGTGACTCACACGTACGGTCTCTCAGAAACCTACGGCCCCTCCACCATATGTGCTCGGAAGCCAGAGTGGGAATCACTTCCTATTGAAAAACAAGCCCGGCTCAGCGCAAGGCAAGGGGTGCGGTACATTGCCTTGGAAGGCCTAGAAGTTATGAACCCAAAAACCATGGAACCTGTTCCCGCTGATGGTGGCACTGTGGGTGAGATCATGATGAGGGGCAATGCTGTGATGAAAGGGTATCTGAAGAACCCCAGAGCCAATAAGGAGGCGTTTGCAAATGGGTGGTTTCATTCTGGCGATCTGGCTGTGAAGCATAAAGATGGATACATAGAAATCAAAGACAGGTCAAAGGACATCATCATCTCGGGTGGTGAAAACATTAGCAGTGTCGAAATAGAGCATGTTCTGTTCTCTCATCCTGCCATACTGGAGGCAGCAGTGGTGGCAAGGCCAGATGAGAAGTGGGGTGAGTCACCTTGTGCGTTTGTGACACTGAAGGGAGACGTGGATGGTGGCAATGAGCAGCGTTTGGTTGAAGACATAGTTAAGTTCTGTAGGTCACACATGCCTGCTTATTGGGTTCCAAAATCAGTTGTGTTTGGACCATTGCCGAAGACAGCTACTGGGAAGACACAGAAGCCGTTGCTCAGAGCAAAGGCTAAGGAGATGGGGCCTTTAAGGAAGAGCAAGTTGTAACCATGTCACATCATGCTTTGGTTGTTGCTCTGTAACATGTTGTGCCTAGGATTATTTTTGCTGTTTCTTAACTACAATAAAACTTCGGAGAATGGGAGTTTACAGAATTAGAAGTGAAGAGTTTTTGTATGTGGTAGTTGTATGATTATACAATTTTACTGTGGCTTTCAATAATTTTTTTCGATTTATTTGATTAAGATTTTTGGTGTTGAAATGAAAAATAGAAGATATACACTTGTTGTTACTGTCACTCACTAACTACTAAGAGAGGAAGAACATGTTGATTTTCCAGTTGAAAAACACTCTAACGTGGGTTACCAATAGCTAGTTATTGCTTTTAGGTTTGGAAGCATTATAATTAGTGCTAGCTAAAAAACAAATGTGTGCGTGAGAGTCTCTACAGACATTTGAGTGAATCGATTGAAACTTATCACTAGTTATTGAGGATAAACTATTCTAAGCAAATCAAATGAATTTCAATGATAAATTTCAAAACGGATTTTTTTGCTAAACCGGTTGAGCCCATTTTGGTTTGGCCCATTTCAAATATAACGTGTGCAGACAAAAACCCACTTTATAATAATATACACAAAACTTTATTTTAATTTAATCCCTCAACTTTCCAACATAAATGTCCATTGTTTTAGTGAGTTTTCAAATATACTACTTGTTCCTTATATTTTAATAACAATTACAAGATGGCTGCGTTCCATCACTTAAAGAAGGTTGAAGCACATGCACAATTAAATGCAACTACACAAAGCATAATACACTCTGTATATATTAGGAATGCAATTAAGAAATACAAAATAAGTCATATGTTCTGTGAATTTTTAATATCAGTTTACAAAATAATAATTTGTTCTATTGATCATTAAATAATACAACAACAAATAGAAGTAAGAAAAAAAAAAACATGTAGATGAGACAAGGAAACCTAATGTGGAAGCAAAAGGAATTAAGTGGGGTTAGATTATTAAACAGTTGTTGTCATTAATGAGAGCATGATAAATTTAGATATTTGCTTTAAAAAGATGTATTGTCTTTTCGATTGAGATGACCCAATTGATAATAATTGATTATGTGAAGTTCATTATCCAATACCACAGGCTACTAATATCAAATTAAAATAGCTTAGAAGCTAGTTGCTAACGTGCTTCCTCGGTCTAATTGACTATTAATCTTCCACATTGAATTTGTCTTGCAAGGTCTAAATGGTTTGAGTTGTGTGTGTTAGAATAGAAAAAAGACAAAAGGCAAGAAGAGTATATGTGGGTTTTTGTTGAACTTGAAAAGCACTTAAAGGGTTGTGACATAGGATCTCTAAATGAGTCCCAAAATAAGGGCCAATGGATTGAACAACCTTGCTATGGCACATGGAAAACTGCCACGTGACCCATCACCCATCACCCAAACCCTTAATCCTGTTTTTCAGTTAAATATTTTAATTGTATGAAACTTTAAATTAAGATTTTTTCACATGGAAGGGATCTTATTTTGCAACTCCCAATGTGCATCTCTTATGAACTAAGATCCTCATCTTCATCATCTCAATCATCATCACCTTCATCAACTTAACCTAACCACATTTCTATATTCAATTGCTTGCTTTACCCTTTTCTTAAGTCTTTCAAGTTTTGTTAAATTACAGGGGAAGTAATTAAAGAAAATTTCGATAGATGAAGAAGCCAAACGTGTGTGGTGATCTCGAACATTATTATTTATATATAATAATAACATATATAATATACGTAAGTGTTCAAATATTTATTTTTTTTGGGGGGTTTTATGTTAGAGAACTAATGTACGTGTGTGTTGATGGTACATGAAATTCTACAGCTAAGCCTAATAAGTAGGCACTGTGGTTGGTGGTCGGGTGCAAGAACCCCACCCTATCAGATATAAAGTGATTTTGTCTTTTTCCTATTGCCTTCTTCTTTCTTCTTAATTAAAAATGGAGTTCACTCATTCTAAAGTGCAAATTAGGAGGAACAAAAAACACCCTATGTACATCAACTTTCTACTATAATTCACATGCTAACTAGGCAATAATCATGGCTTATTAAGAACTGTTCAGTAAAACTTTTATATGATGATTCATATCAATTCAAAAGAAAGATGGATGAACATTTTTCTTCATTTAAATATCCAATAATCTTTTTTTTTTTTTTTTTTACCGTTTTCGACCACCCTATCTATGAATTAATTTTAACCATTAAATTAGATGAAATAAAATAAATTTAAATTTAGTATAAGTTTTTAACACGGCAATAGATGGAAATGGACATTTGTTGAAGGAGAGCGTGATTTAAATAAATAAATAAAAAAACCTTCAACTTGAATTATTTACGAAAGATATTAAAGGATATATCACACTTTTGCAAGTCGTGTTATTTCAATTGGTTTGTTTATAAAGGTAAATTTTAAATACAAAGACATAATATTGAATATAATATGAAGAGTGAACATTTCCATCATAATAATATATATTTTGCATGTCGTGTTATTTTAATTGGTGTGTCTATAAAGGTAAATCTTAGACATAAAGACATAATATTGAACAATGATGAATGTATCATCTATGAAGAGTAGGAGAAAATCATAAGTCACATATTTTTTAAACGTTTGAGATATATATGTTTTAACGTGAAAAAGAACGTGTTGAAATTCTCACATCAAGTAGAGATAATGTCAGTTTACAGTATGTAAGTCTCATATTACAAAAGTTGTAAAATAATAACATGTGTAATGTAGGGTTTATATTTCATCATATGGGTTATAGTTATCGTTATTGAGAGATTATGGTTCTATATATATAAATGCTATTAGTTTTATACATATAAGATGTTTGACACCACTTTTACTTAAAACCTGAAGCCAATAGTGTTATGGACTTTTATTTATTATATCTAATGTGAGACTTTTGATTCACATTTGAACTATTCTCAACATATAATAAGTGGTGTAGATTGTTGTCGTGTGGAGTCTATGAAACCAAAGGAACAATATCATCTTTAGTAAAACGATTGGTCGATTCATGATCTTGTAAACGGAGAAAAAAGAAATGAAGAAAAGGAGGGAAGGAAGAGATGAAGAAAAGTGAAGTAGTGGAGCCCTACTTTGAGGATGATTAAGTGGTGGTGCATTAGAAGAAGGCGTTGGTGAGTTGTTGGAAGTTTCAAACAGTTGGCATGCATGATGGAGAGAGAAAGAGAGAAGTGACGCATGGAGTGGTGATGGGCCTTCGATAACGCACATACCCACTGCCAACATCAACAACATTATTTAATTCGAAAGTGGCAGTGTTAAGGCAGTGTCAAGGGTTGTTGCCATTTTAACACCCCTACCAGTCATTCTTTCTATACTATTATTTCCACATTTTTAATTAATTATTTAATTAATCTTCCTTCTCTATCATTAAATTAGAGGCCTGCTTCACATGCTAGGAAGACAAAAGTTTTGATCAGAGAATCCCAGTTTTATTTTGTTGCTTTCTGGGATCTCTTTCTCATTGGCCTCTCATGCACCAACGTCTTTCTCTCTACTCAATCCATAATTTACATTTCACTAAGATACCTCTCTATTATATTAATTAACCCTAAACAACTTCTTCATTTCCCTTAATCACTTCAAATCACTCTACTGCTTCCTATCTAACTCAACCATTAATAGGGTATATATACTATAGTTTCAAGGTACAACCCTACAATTAACGTTATATTACAAATCTTCACTTTTTTATATTTCGTTATCTTTTGCCTCAGAAACCAAGAGAGATGCCCTCATTCTCCTTTTTGTCTTTTCTTAAGGAGGATAAAATGTTAGAGGGTAATAACAAATTCAATTTACAAAAAGTTTAATTTCAATTAAACTTATAAATATGTATAATTTTATTTTCAATCTATCGTATCTTTTATATTTGCATGATATGAGATATTATTTTTAAAATATTATATTAATGTAATTTTTGTTTTACTATATTGAAATTAGTTTTTTTTTTTTTTATTTCTACTCAAATTCGTCTAACAATTAGTAACAATTATCGCATTTCTGAGATATTATCCACTTTAAAGTGTTTGAGTTCCGTCACAGTTTTGTCTTTAAAAGACGTCTTTTAAGGACAAAACCGTGACGAAGCTCAAACTCTCCAAAACGGACAATACCTAAAAAATGCGATGGTTATTCCTAACGATAGCTAACGAACTTGGGTCAGAATCAGAACAATTTTGTTGAAATTTATGTTTTCTTATTATTTTATTAACCCCATGTTTTATACCGAGGAATTAATTTTGATAAATAGTTGATAGAAAAAAAATGAGTTAAAAGTTTATGAAAAAAAAAAGTAAGGGATTTGCTGTATGTAGTTGTTGAGTTTCGTTTGGGGTTATATTGGGTTTTATATTATGAGATGTTTAATATTTATTTTATCATGTATTTGATATAATATATTCTCTTCAAACAAAAGGAAAACTAATAATTGATTCAATCTAACTGTTAATTATGATTGGATTCGTTGAACTTTTTTTATATATAAAAAATGTTATCGAAATCAAATTACTGTATCACTCCCAACTATTTGTTCAATTATAATAATAATTTTTAAACCAGATGGACCGATTTTGGAGAAAAAAAAAAGAATGAAAAACAGAATACTGAGAATTTTTGGTCTATAAGTCAAATCATAGCTTAGAAACTTTAAAAAATTAATCAAAACTTGAAAATTCTCTAAGATAATAAAACTCTTAATACATACGATGTAATTTATTTTTTTTGCAAAAAAATCAACGTACGATATATGTTATTTTAATTTTATGTTATTTTAGATATGAACTTTTATTATTAGTGAATATTCTTGTATATTTTTAAATTTGCATACGAGTACTGTGATTGAAATATCTTATGTTGTTTATATTGAGGAGTTATAGTAGACACTTCTATCAACACATTCGCCTATTGTTATATTGATTAAAATCATAGAATCATATATAAGTGAACCTTATTTAAAAACTGTCATTTTAAATGAATTTTCAGTCAAACAAACAGAATGTAGTATTTCTTTATTTAGTAATTTATGTGCCTTTAAAAGTTAAAATCTATAAAATAACATTTTAAAAAATAATATCATAAAATTACGGCATTACGCTTTTTCAATATTATTTAATAACCCCTCATAGTTTAATCACTATTAGACTTCTTGAACTTCATTACTTCAATTACGGGTCCGATTTTAAGGAAATGTTTACCTTTGGCTTTTTATTGGACCATATTATAAACATAGTATATTTTAAAATATTAAGCTTGTTTTGGTCATGTTGGATATTAAAACGTTATCAGAATCAATTAAAAGTCTATAAATATTTCTTAATAATATTAAAAAAAATTAAAATATTTACTTAACTCTAGTTTTTAAATATGAACTAAAACAACAACAAAATCTCACAGTTGTCACATTTCCCAAACAAACATCATAACCATTCGCAAAGTGTACCTTCATTAATTGATGATTGGATCTAGTGTTAGTGTCAGATTATAAAATTGCACATATAAAGAAACGTGTCCTGTAAAATAGTTAAATATTCATCAATCTGTCTTGTCAAGTAAGAATTACGAGAAAATTAAAACGACTTCAAAAATATCTTTTATTTATCGGTAATTTCATTCTTATCGATAAAAATAAAAATAATTATAGATATAAATTGTTAGGTTTAACTGATATTGATTTAATTATAACTATAATAAATATATTAGTTTATATGATGTGTTTTAAATCTTCAGCTTTATATTGTTTTTAATTTTAGAAATAAATATAAATAAGTAATAAAAATAAAAATAACAAGTACCTTTGGTCTTTTCCTTTATATTATCTTTATGTTAGAAATGAATAAATTTTTTTCTCTAAAAATGTTAAAAAATGATTAAATAAATAATATAATTAATAATAAAAATATGAAATAATATAAAAATAATGATTAGAGCAATAATAATACTTACATGTATATGATCAAAGAAAATGAAATTGAGATTCAATAATTCTTATAAAAATAATAAAAAATAGATAAAAAATGATGTAAATAGTAGAAATGGTCTGAGTTGAGACACACACAGCGTTAATCTTATAAAGAAAACGTCCCTATTGCACAGGACAAAACAAAATCATATATTTCTCTCCCAATATGCAATCAATCGAGTGTAGCGAAAAATCTTCGAACTTTATGAATACCACTGTTTTAAGAGATAATACAAAAAATAAAAGAAAAATACTTTTAAAAAAGCTCTAGTGTTTGTTGTCTTTTTCTCCATGTACCTGGATGGTATTTATAAATAGTAAAGGAAGACACAAGAATAAATACTAATAAAAATATAGTCGTTAGTTTTAATGACATTAACCCCAAATTAAAAGTTCATGAAAACTTGAGTAGTTATAGATTTTTTATTTTAATTGTTTATTTTTTAAATTATATTAAAATATTTCCAAGAAAAACATTCAAACATAAAATTTCCAAAACTAGTTCAAACAATAATGTTAGAGGGAGCGGTGAAAATGCTTGCCCTAACTCGAATTAGAACCTCGAAATCAATAAGTGTGTATGAAAAGAAAAAAAAAACACAATCCTAAACCATTCGGCCACATGGCTATACAACTTGGTCACGAGCATTAGAAAAGAAAAGGTAATCGATGATTACATATAGATGATGTATTGTATTGTAATGTGATTAGAATAAAGAATGAAGCACGTGAGTGGAATTGTTCAAAATACACAAGTGACAAGCAAGTTATCTCAGCATAGTTAATTATGTTACGTACAAAATTACATGAGAAAATCAATTACGAAATCACACACACCATGGCAGCATGAGAATTATTATTTTGAGTGTTTGAATGAAATGAAAAGCTTATAGTAGTGATTATAGTACAAGTATTGCAAATGTTGTGTGGAGTGATGATTATTGTTTGTTGATTTGAAGGGTAATGAGGTTTTAATAAAAAGAGTATGGGTGATGAACAGTGGAAGATGTAGTTGGCATAATAGTGGTTGTTTTGGAGCATATGATAGGAAAATAAAAATTGAGTGACAAGTTGAGAAGAGAGAGAGAGAGAGAGAGAAACATAGGTAGGGGGTAATAGTTGTCTTACCTATATACATGTAGTAGATTCTCAAAATGTCTCATCAAACATAAGGGGTCGGTGATTCTCTCCACGATCATTGGTCCATTGAAAACTTGAACCTTTCAAATTTTATAAACAAAATTCACACCACCCCTTTGTCCCCACAACATGCCCACATCATGCCTCATATAAAAATTTTGCATACAAACCACAGAGAGAAACGTTTCGAAACGTCTCTGTTCCAAAGTAAAAAAGATAAAATAAAATTAGAGCCTTCAAAAGTGTCTTATCATGCTTGGATCATTTTATCAACAAAATGATTCTTGGAGCATCCATCATCTTTGAACGTCTTCCTTCGCATAACTTTTGGAATCAAACAAACGCCAAAGTCGACGTTAATACCACTCTTTAAGGATAACACAAAACCTAATTTATGTTTATAAAACTTAGATTATATATCCCTGTCCTTTATCATTCCGACATAGTATATTATTAGTTCCTAGTAATCTCATCATAATCACTTTTAGATGTTTGATTAATTGTCCACAAAAAGCCATATCCTTGAACACCTCAAGAATTGGCTCTTACTAATTCTACTTGTATATCGCATTGTGACCTCAGAAGATAATGAAAAAAGTGATCCTGATTCCCATTAGCTTCTGAAATAGTTTATTTCCAAAGATAGAAGTTGTCTCCACCAACACAAAATTCAAATCAATTTTCCATGTGGCCTGGAAAGTCAGCTCATTTTGACTTTGAATTCCGTAAGTGGACCTGAATGTTCTAAAGCTCAAAACCATTTACTCATTGGTGCTCTTCAATTTCATTGTCTTTATGTGCTACAAAAACTTTGCTTCCAGATAATATATTTGCATATTAATTAATACTATATAATTCATTCCTGACGTGTAAAAGGATTCTTAATTCAATGGCTACGATCACTCACTGGGATCAGCATGACTCAGTATCTACATGGTCACTACTTCTTCACCTTCGCAAAAATCTCTTCTTTTGTCCACACCTTCTAAATTACCACAAATTTTCTAATATAATTTTAGAAAAAGAAGTTATAATATATGATAAATCATTTTTCCTTCCAACAAAAATGTATAAATGTTTGTCAGAAAAGTAGAATTAAGATTGTTCGGTAGTTGGAATTTCCTTAATTTGTTTTAAAAATATTTAATTAATAATTTGGTCTTTATAATTAGATTCGTGATTCACGTTCATATATTTTTTTACTCAATAGAATTTCAATAATGATAAATAAAATTAATTTAGTTTTTTTCTGTTAAATGACATTAATTATATTTGCAAGTATCATGTGTCAAACTCAAGAAGATGTGATGTGTCAAACTCAAGAAAATATCATGTATCAAAATCTTAAACATATCACTTGTAAAACTAGAAGGGTTTCAAGGTAGAAGATAACTCATTAGATTTTGACATGTGACACTAAAGATAACAACGGGACGAGACAGGACAGGGATGAGAGTGAGTTTCATTATCTTATACCCATTTCCAGAAAAAAAGTTCATCCTCATCCTTACACTCACATCCATTGGGTGTAACATTTTTATTCCATCCGCATCGGGTAACAGGCATATGTTTAGGGATGACAACGGGACGGGGACGGGTTTCGTTATCCTATATCAATCCTCGTAGAGAAAATTCATCCTCATTCCTATATCCAAACCCAACGGATATCAAACTTTTGTTTCATCCCCATTCCCACAGGGTATACTCTTGTACTCATATCCGTACCAGTTTTCTTACTACTTCAATATTAGTTTTTATAAAATAATAAAATGTTACGGTAAAGGAAACATAATATTATCAAATATTCAATATTAGGAGGATGATTGTTTATTCGATATCAAATACTTTGAAATAAATTATAATTGTTTACATTTTACACTAGAATACCAAATAAAATTTCATGAGAACCAAAATCTTTATTAAATTTGCAAATATTAACGAAACCTAGTTAAATATTGTTTCATCCAGAACAAAAATTAAGAATCAAAGAGAATACAAAAGATAAGTTTGTTATATTATCTATTAAATGAAAATTTTATGTAATTAAACATTTGAAATTGAAAGTCAAATATTTTTGTGTGAAAAAGATAATAAATAAAAATATAAAAAAAAGTTTAAATATTTAAATGTGAGACATGAAATTATTTGATTGACTTCAATTAATAATAGAGATTTGAGTGAATTTCATATATATGAAACAAGCAAGTCAAACAATAAGAAGAAAGAGGAAAAAGTAGGAATGTCAACGGGGTGGAATGTCAACGGGACAGATAGGGTACGGGTATTAGCTCCCTCGTACCTTATCTGTTGGATAAATATCTACCCAATACATTCATATCTGCAAATAACGGATACCCACATACTTTTTTAATATTCACGGCTACTCGAATGTATTTACAAAAGAAAATTATAATATTTAACAACATATTTTAACCATAAATTCAAATAAAAATACAATGCATAACATTCATAAATTTAAAACAAAGTGCAAATAACCCATTTAAAATAGTGTTGAATGAAAATTTACAAAGGAATGGAATTTTTTTAAAACCAATTGATAAAAAACAACACATTCAAGATCAATGTGTTAATGTTTTAATAATGTTTTTTTTTAATTTTTTAAAATTTAAATTAGAGTATAACAGATATGGGTATCAACGGGTACAAATATTATGATACCCGTACCCGTCCGGTTAACATTTGAGTATAAAAAAGTATTTGTACCCGTTATTTGCAGATATTCATTTACCTATTCATTTCTTGCTCGTTGTAGATTTTATCCGCAAATATCCGTGAGTACATATTTTGTTGACGATCCCTCAAAAGAAGTGTGTAACGAAAGAAATAAAAGTTACAATTTTTTGATAAAAATAGAAAACCTTCTTATACAAATTTTCTATAAAAATTTACAAACAATCTTTTACAATTTTTATAAGAAAAAAATGAAAAACCGTCTCCTATAATTTTTCCTTAAAAAAAGGTGCAAATCTGGTACAACTTTTTAGAGAGTAGTTTAAATATTTGAGCTAATGTTTATTTTCTAGAGAAAAAAAAAGTATTATAAAACACTATTCATTTTTTATACAGTAAGAGGCATTTTTTAAATAAAATATTACTATTTACAGAGAATAGTTTATTAAAAAGTTTTAATAAATAGTCTAGGAAAAGTTAGGGTTTAAAGAAATACTACTTCCGATGACGTATAAAAAAACGGTACTTGCTTATGAAATACAATGTCAAACAAGTTTCTCAGCTGAAATAAAAACTAAAGGAACGTGTTACAGACATTGAAATTATAATATACAACTAAATATATGAATATTTTTAGCTTCTTATACACAAGTTTGATTATAAATTATATATAATTGGCTATATTACCTTTATAACATGTCTACAAAGTTTGAAAGAAACAGAAAGAGTTAAACTAAAAGGGGAAATTTTATTTATAATTTAATTAATATATTTTTTCTTTATTTCGAGCCAAACAATTTCATCCCCTCGATTTTCGCTTTATTTATCCTAAATCAGCAACCTTTACTTTATTTTATTTTTGTCATTTTTCTTAGTGTTTTCTCCCATGCCTTCTTTCTTACCTTTATTTCTCCCCCTACTATGACAAAGTTTAACTATTTCTTTCACACGAAAGACCTATAAATAATAAATTAACATATATAATATTTTTTATGTGAAAATATCTATGTTAATACTTAATCAGACAAGTTAATGGACATAATTAAAATCCAAATACATATTTATAAACAATATATTTGTATTAGTTTTTATGTTATGGCAATTAATTTTTTGAGGAAAAAGAATTTAAACAATTCATCATTTGAAACAGATAATGTATCATTCTTATTATTCCATGTTAAAAATTAAATTTAGAAATATTTTGAAAATGTTTTATGCTTTCAAAACTTTAATATTAGATCCAAATATAATAATGAAAATTTATACTTGGAATCGCTATAACTAATTTTAAATTATATATAAGAGCTCATTTGTTTACTTTATATAAATCAAAAGTTACTTCAAGATAATTAAAGAGTAGTAAGTGCAGAATATGAAAGGACAATGGATAATTATACAAATAATTCATAACACCACAAAAAATTATGATAAACTTTTTGTAATTTTGAACAAAAATATACACTTTAATAAGTCTATTATCACAAGTCCATCAATTATTCATAGCATATTAATACCTTAGAGCTAGCTGGAAAATCCTTTGACATAATATAATCAACGAAGAAAGTTTAATTTAATTTGGTTTAAAGGACATAAAACTATAAACTAAAAGACAATAGTTTTAATTTAATTCTGAAAATAACATAAAAAATGAAAATAATCCCAACAAAACTATATAATTTTAAAATTTTTGAACCCCCTCGCGACATTGAATACAGAAGCAAAGTGTTAAAATTACATTATTCAATGATTAAGTTTGGTTAAAAATTATGAATTTTCCATCTTTAAAAAAATGTTATAATCTTTACATATAAAATGAATAGAAAGAGACATAGCAGATAGGGAAAGAAAAGGATAGTGACTGCATTTGCAAACTTGTTGAAAAGCCAGAAAAAGGACTTTACTGAACATGGCTTTGATAGTAATTGAACATTTTTGCGTATGTATATAAATTTCATAGCACTTGGATTATGTATTAACAATCATGATGATCATGTCTTCCATCAATCTGCATTTGAATAATGCAGCTATGCTATGCATGATTTTGAAAGTGACATTTATATTTTACCCATCCAATTTTTCAACCCATGTAAAATGTTTCATTCAAAAATCCAAAAAAGGGTTAAGTTTTTCATACTTTATTGTATTTGTCTCTTTTATTCATAGAACTAAGTTAGTATAATCTAGCATGTATACAATAACGTATAATTAATTACATAACTTAATGTATTTACCATGCGAAACAAAACGAAAGTAAGAGATATAAGTGATTAAGATTTTTTTTTTATCAAAAAACAATAAACATAATTAAGGAGATCATTCAAAGAGTACTTGTTAGGAATCTAAGTGTGAGTCTAAGTCGCACATTGAGTAGAAATAAGTATCATACAAGGATGAAGACTCATAAACTCGTAGTCTTAAAGTTTTGGATTAAGAATGATGTCAATTCCTTATGTGTGGATTGAGCTCATATCTCATTGGTGTTAAATCTCATCGGTGATCCTCTCTCAAAAGATCCAACAGTGGTATCAGAGTTTGGTTTGTGTAGTGACCGACTTAGACGAAGCCCTGTATCGAAAGTCTTCTTAATAATTAGACGGTACGAAAAAAGGATACTTAGTAATTAGCTCGAGAAGAAAGTACTAATGTCACACTTAGACAATCAGCAATTAGTATATCAAATATCCAAATTGTTACCTGGACAAGACAAAAAATCTCAATAGAATCTACTTTTCTATGTTTCCAAAATTTCACTATAATTACGAATCACATTCTTTACCAAATCTTATTTGGTCCACTATTGAGATTAATGAAAATTATTCATCGTCTTATACTAAGCTTCTAGACACAACTCACACTAATTATATTATAATTGAACCCTCTCTAATGTTAATTTGATCTTCATTGATAACTTATCGGAGAATATCCTCCATCAAAATATTTATACCTTCAATTTTAAGAATATGCCACTAAAGCTTCAATTTAAATAATTTTTAATGGAGTATGATTGGACGACTAAGTAGATTTTTTATGCTATAATTGCGAAGCATAATAATGAATGTACAATGCAATTAATATTGATGACAAATTTTTCATGAAAAAATGACACTTTTCATACGTCTTTTCAGAGTTCACAGACTTTATACCTAACGTAAGACACGTATTATCAAACATCTAATCCTTTTCTGATATAGGGCCACAAATTTTCATATATTTTCGTCAAAATCAATATATCATTCTCTAGTTTATTATCTTTATTGTTTTTAAATGTACCACATGCATAATTTTAATTAATGTAGTCCAATGCCAAGGACACAAAATTAATTTTCTTATTCCCATCGAACGGTACGTGATGGACCATATGTGATCACATGTTTAACTAAATTTGGTAATACCAAATTAAACACGATCATATGGGTTCGTAAAACCTTCTAATAAAGCACTTCTTCACTCTTCAGTTGCTTCACTCAAACATTGATGATTGTGTTTTGGAGATTCAAAGTTGCAAAATTCCAAGGCGCATAAACATTCCCATTAATAGTTTTATACATTGGATGTTTGGATGCAAAATTTAAAGAATATTTATTTAAAACAAAAGTGTATTTCCTAAAATAGATAGAGTGAAAAAGAAAATGGTGTGACATGGTGGTTTTGTTGAAGATGAGTTTTATTTAAAAAGAGAAAAAAAATATTTTTTTGACACCATTGACAACTTACTTTTAGAAATATCTTGGTCATAAAAATATTAACTTTTGTATTATAAAAGAAAAAAAAAATTAAAGAATAAAATAATAAATATTAAAATAACAGTAAAAAAAAAAAAATATTTGAAGATGCGAGGAAGGAAGAGGAGACACATAGATAGGTGCCACGCTAAAACATTCTTTCCTTACGGAAAGAAACGGGAGACTCAGATTATTGAATGCCTCGAAACGTTTCTCCGCGAAATGCGGCTACTTGCCGCATCTTTTGTTTCTTCTCAATTGTTTTCTTTTCCTTAGAACACCCCATTCTCCAATTTTTTTTTCGTTATTTATTTCGCCCTAATTCTATCATAATTGTAACATCTAACAGGTTTTCAGACTTTGTATTATTACAATACAAATATTTTACATATCTGTGAGATTTAAAATTTAATAATTTCTTATATTGACCAGTTGTTGATGATTTATATGTACTTTTTAGTTAAAAAAAAATACAACTATCTAAAACATGTTTTCTTTTTTATATTTGTTAGAGTGGGATTTGAATCTAAAAGTTAAATAAAAAAATGTTGTATTTGATGGAATAGAAATGAGAGGGTTTTAGTTATTATTATTTTTTAGGAGGAAGGACAGAAGGGAGAATATTTATAAGTTATTAAGAAAAGAGTGGGAAAAAATTGAGCCTTACATGGTGTTTGATAAATGTTCCAGCTGAAGAGTTGTGGTATTTTATTAGTCGAAGCAGTTTTTGTGATTTAAAATTCCTTCTCTCTCCTCTGATGTTGCGTATGGAATGGAGCTGTTTTGTGTGAAAAGTCAGCGTCTCTGTCTCTCTCTCTATAAACCCATTCTCTTTTGTTTGTTATTGAGAGGAACAATCAGTTTCAACCTCCAAAAACCTGTTCCTTAATTTGCTTTTTCTTGCTTCTTAACAGCCAAAAACCCATCTTCCCAGGAGAAAGCCTTTCTTCTCACAACCCCTTCTTAATCCTCCTCACACACCAAACAAAATTCCTACAATTTCATCTCTTTTTCTCTCTTTCTTATTCTCTCAGCCACCAACATATCTCCATCATTTATGCTCCAAAACATGTCACAGACACAACCTTCTCCCTCCTTATACTTCAACAACAAGCTCTTGTTCCACTAATAGCAAGAGAAAAAAAGCATGTGCAGCTGCATCTTTGGGCCAATAATCATGGACAATTACCAAGGTGATTTAACTGACATACTCCGAGCCAGTGGTGGAGCATATGGTGGTAGCAGCAGTAGCAGCTGCAGCACAGGCACTTCATCTTCTGCTGAATTACCTACCACATCTCATCACCATACTATTACTCACACCCTCTCTCGTAATGATCACTGGCACCAACACTTCTCTTCTTCTTCTTCTTCTTCTGATCCCATCACCTTCTCTTCTGTGCTTCAAGACCCCAGAGGACTCACCAACTTCGGTGATCCCTTCTCCACCATGAGAGATCCCTTCCTTCAGGAGCTTGACATGCCTTCCGCTTCTGCCTACTTCACCGGGGGCTTGGAAGATGCAGCTGCCAGTTTTGGTGCTTCTGCTGTTAGTACTAATACTAATCCTAATCCTAATCCTAATGCTAGTACCGGTGTTTTTGCTGCACACAAGATTCTTGAGGAGCATGACATGAGAAGACCTTGTAAAAACATATTCTCCAACATGATTCAGATCTCTCCCAATGCAAAGTTACCGGTCTCACCCTATGATTCCACCGCGGCCGTGGCACCTTCTCCAAGGGCAATTAAACCTCCTGCTGTTGTTTCACCCAACATGGTTAATGCAAACTCCTCCAAGGATTGCCTTGTGGACACCACAGGAGTGCAGATCTCATCTCCACGGAATCCGGGTCTTAAACGAAGGTCAGAATAATAAGATATTGCTTAGTTAATTAATATCTCGTGTGTATTAATTTCATGGGGGCATCATAAATTATGAATCACATACTTTTGATTTTTTTAAGGTGCGGTGGGGTGAAATTTTATGAAAGTGGCTATGGTGAAGTTTGCACTGTAGAGAGAAAGTAGGGTTTGGCATGAGTTAGGTACTGGTGTTCCTTTTCTTGTGCTTTCCAAATCGGTTCCGTTGACTGGCCCAGTTAAGCTAGGTAGCTGCTCAGAATGAGAAATAGTAGTTTCATTGTCATGAGACTAACTAAACATGGTTTATTCATTCAGGCTTTTCGTAGGCTTTAATCCACCTGAAAAAGTAGAGTTAGCTCGGCGTGTCACGCACACAATAACAGTCACACACTTAGCTTTCACCCAACTTATCTTAAACCACCTGAAAATTCCTATTCCTTTTATCCTCATTATCATCACACAGAACCGTATTCCTTCGTTGGAAGCCGAATTAAAACGGCCTGATCTCATGGTTGTTCTCGAATATTCTATTTCTCTTTGTTGTATTCTTATTTCTTGCTCATATCATGCTTGTTTGGTCAGAGTTAATAGTGAATAATAAGCAGTTTATTGATGTGTTATTGTTGTAATTGCTGCAGAAAGAACCAGGCCAAAAAGGTGGTTTGTATTCCTGCACCAGCAGCTGCAAACAGCAGACAAACTGGAGAGGTTGTTCCGTCAGATTTGTGGGCTTGGAGAAAATATGGTCAGAAACCCATCAAAGGTTCACCTTATCCCAGGTTAGCCTCATAGTTTAGCCTTAGGTATACGATTGATATGTTATTCTCTGTAAGCGTGGATATTTTAGGAATAATATCACTGTGGGTATATATTGGCCACACTGCACAAAATATAGATCACAACTTCTCTCCCCCATAGACTCATTTTTTTTGTAGCTTACTATACATGTATCGTGTTAATTTCTTCGATGTTTATTTTTTTGAATCTTGACCATTGAATATGGACCTGTCACACTTCGAGAGGTTTAAAAAACAACTAGGCTAGAGGCTTTCCCGTTCAGAAAGTTTTCTTTACCCAATTTTTTATTGGAGAAAAATCACTACGAGCACACGTCTGGTTAAAGATTCGTCGTTTTCTTTAAGTTCTCTTAAATAATTAAGTTGAACCGAATTCATTGGAGAGCAGTGACGGTACCCTTGGAAATCTAACGAGGATTTTCATACAACCGCCTTTTAGGTCAATTGAATGAGTTTGGAGAAACGAATATATAAGAGATTGTTAATGAACAGGTTTTTGCATCAACGTGATGTTATCATAGATCATGGTTTGGTTTTGTTTGGTTTGGTTTGGTTTTCTCTCTCATTTTCATTCTCTTGTGGTTGGTTATATCTATCAGGGGTTACTACAGATGCAGCAGCTCAAAGGGTTGTTCTGCGAGGAAGCAAGTTGAGCGGAGCAGAACAGACCCAAACATGTTGGTTATTACATACACATCAGAGCACAACCATCCATGGCCAACTCAAAGAAATGCTCTGGCTGGTTCGACCAGGTCACAGCCATCGAAGAACAATGCTGGAAATTCAAAGAGCTCAGAAGGGTCAAACCCCCAAAAGAGCACAACATCAAAAGCAAAGGATGAGCAGCAGCAGCAGCAGCAGCAGGAGAGTAACAACAGTGAGGGCAATGCCTCACCGGTTGTTGGTGGGAACTCATCAGCGAACAGTGCATGTGTGAAGGAAGAGAACATGGAGGACATAGAGAAGCAGTTTGAGATGGATGAGGGAGAGTTCAGTGATGGACTCCCTTACAAGCCTTGCTTGATGGATCAGAGTAATAATCAATCTGAGGACTTCTTTGCTGAGTTGGGAGAAATAGAAGCTGACCCACTGGATATTCTGTTTAGCCAAGGTTTTGGTGCAGGTGATGATGATCAAAGGGAAGAATCCAAGGCCTTGGATCCATTCCATCTGTTTGACTGGTCAGGAGACAACAACACCAGCACAAACAGCAGTTCATTTGAAGAGCCTAATGCAAAGAGAAGGTTATGACAAGAGCTCCTCTGAGAAAGAAGAGCTTAATATGATTAAGAAGGTCATGTTATGGTGTTTGTTATTTGGTTTGAAATGTGTGATGTGGGGGAGAGGGTGTGAGAGAGATCTCCACTTTTTCTGCTTACTACTACCTTTTCCTTTTTCTTGTTATTTACCAGAACAGTCAGGGAGATAAAATTAGTAGAGTGAAAAAAAAGAGAGTGCTGGTTGATTGGAAGCAAACTGAAGGAGTCCCACATTCCTTTTGGAATATTGGTGGATGGGACAGAAAGCTGAGGAACAGAAGGTTGCAACAGTTAAAACAAGTACATTCACTATAGACATGACTCGAAAGCTCAGTGAGTAGATTGATGATGATAATGGGATGGGACTAGCCCTTTCATCTTTTCAAGTGGGAAAAATTATTTAAAAGCCACACCACACCCTTTGTCATGTGGCCTTTTCCATACAAAGTGAAAAAAAGAAAAGAGAGAGATCACAGATTTGCTTGCTCAGATGAAATTTATGAAACAAGACAAAACAATATATAAAATATATATATATAGAGAGAGGGTTAAAGTTAAGTTATATTATATTATATAATACTATATAATATAGAGCTTGACTTTTCATATCAGTCATTTCTAGGATGTGTGACGTGAGAGGGAAATATGCATGCTTTGGTTCCTCGGCTTTCTGTTTTTTATTATCCACCAACTCATGTTCATTGTTTTGAATGAGATGAGATTACTTTATATGTTTCTTACACTAGTTATTAATTACACTTTGATTCTATTGTTCTATCATTCAAAATTTGTCATTTTATATACTGGCTCTTATCTGTTACCATTGGTATAGTTTTCTGTTTTCATAATAAAATCCAGCAAAACGAGGTTGGCATTTAATCATTTCGCATGTGCATGCTCGCCTATTGGAGCATCGATATTTATAATTATATGTACAATCCTCCATTCGTTTAAATATAATAATAAGTTTGGAAAACGCAATATATATATATATGTGAAACATGATGTTAGAGATCACGTAGTGTATAATAAATATCAGATTTTGTAACAACTAGGTTAAAACCTACATGTTCTATTTCATGCTTCTATGCATGTTTATTTTGGGTATATATTTGAACTTGAAGGGATTATTTTGCCTGACTATACACTCTACACCGAAATCCAAAACTTATACGAAAACCCTACAGTGTATATATGTTCATAAACTGTACCTGCTCTTCCACCTTTTTTCATGTTTTCTTTTTTGGCTAAATAATTATTACAATGCTAGTTTCTACTGCTGAGGTTGTGTGTAATGGCATACAAAAGAGTATGCATATACAGCATAGTAGATGAATTAATTTAACCGAAGCAAACTCAAAAGAAGATGAAACAGAAAAGTCAAAGAAAATTCACACTATCTATGGTATACATAAAGAAATACCTAGTATATTTTTTTTCTTTCTGATACGATATTAGTAAAACATTGTAGGTTTCTAAAACCTTTTGGAGGTGAGAAAAGAAAAACAAGCAATCGGAATCTGGAACATGAATATGCAAATATTGATAGCAGATATCATGGTACATTGTTCTGATAGAAGTAAGTTTTGCACATACTTCTAAAATTATAAGATTTTGTAATCCATTTTAACGGATATCTTCCCTGCTCCATATCATAAGGACTTGATTTTATGCTGTCAGGGTTCCTTTTCTTATTAATATTAACTGAAACTGTTTCGTTTACTCTCGGAAACTGTGACCTAAACTTGCTTTTACTTAATATTTATACCTAGAATATTTTTTTATAAAATGCAAATTTAATTATTCTAACAGTTGAATTTCATGATATTATACCAGTGATTATGTATTTTAAATTTTACATAATTTACATATTTATAAATATATTATTTAATAAAAAATATTTAAACATTTTAAAATATAGTATGTTTTGTGGTGAAGGAGGTTAACAATGTGAAGTAAGAATTTGATTGTTGGATAATATATTGTGAGTGGGTTTTGCAATGATTAAAAGTAATTTGTGACAGTGGAGGGAGAGGAAGGTCCTGTAGAAGGGCACATTGATAGTTAATATTTGGTTTAGAAAGTGTAATATGAATAGTACGTAGAAATGCATATGCAAGTGGGTGAAACTCTGTTTATAAAGGAAAGTGGTAGCTCAGGAAGTAATCCATTTATATGTGTTCTTAGTTGGAACTTTGGTGCGTTATTTATTAGATCTGAAATTATTCTATGCTCTTATATATTCCTATCTTCTTGTCCTTCTTTCTCAGTGGTTACGAACGGTGATTAATACCTACTCAAACGTGCCAAATCCTCAAAATAGCAAAGGAGTTTCACACTCAGTTCTACAAGGATATAATGTGTCTCTATATAGTCATATGCCGCCAGAAAATAGGAAAATAGTATCTCATACAAATAGAAAAAGTTGCAGCTTGATGTGATTTAAAAAAGAGGTAAAGTAGCAAGATTTTATTCTTATGAGGATTTTATCATAACATACATAGGTGAGGGGTTAGAGTCTCGTAATCTTTGCAGGTATGGAAATATGGTCCAAAATACATGATGTGATGATAAAAGTGGATCAGAGAGATACAGTATCAATTATACCTGAAACTAATTTATATAAGAAATTGACATTGTTGGTAACCTAAATCATGAAAACAATGAATTTATAGGTTTTCATAGTTATGTATCGCTCAACTTTTTCATTTTTATCGATATAATACTTATTTTCGAACTTGAATTTCAACTGATGTCTTAATTCAAACCTAGAGAGAAAAAGAGAAGTATAACTATAGTGAATGATCTGAAAAGTTGAGTGTAAAGGTTAAAAACATATGAGCAATAGATGAGAGGTGAGGTTTATGCATTGAAATTGAATCTTGGGCATGATTTGATATTTGAGAAAAAAGACTGTTGAAGCAAAATGTAGACGTAGAGATAGTTGAATAAAGAGGTGATGTGCATGTTAATGTTGATACTTAAATGCATGTTATAATTAGCAAAAGATATGTGTGGAGGTGTAGTGGAGGGTTTGTCTTGAATGATAATGGAGACAACTTTTAATTTGTCCGAAGCTAAGTTATTGGCTTTAGTCTTGTCAAATCCAAAAACTTTAGTGAAATCCATTCTTTTGCTCTACAACAAATGAAGTCACTTCAATGAGTAGAGAAAAAAACAGTGTTGATTGATGGGTAAGAGTCTTTCATTATGGATTTCAAGGAATAAGGATGCAACTTAGGTTGTGGGACTAACTGTAGTTCATCATTTTCAAAAACCAAACCAAACTCATCATCAATCCATAACACACTTACAAACCTTAATCATTCTCTGCTCTTTTTTCTTAAAACATCTTTAGTCTTTTGATGCCTCACCTAATTCTTTTTCAATATTTATCAACCCTAAAATTATCATTCACCCCATTTGCATCACTCAACCTCAAAATGGATCTTTTAAAAAGAAGATTTCCAAAATATAAGTAAAAAAAAACATCATATTGATTAAAAATAAAACAGATTTATGATATATAAGTAAATACAAACTTTATTTTACAAATCGTTAATTTTTTAAGATTGGATTAAATTTATTTTAATAAAATTTAATATTTATTGAGTTTAAATTTATATGTTCGCTGATAAAGAAAAGTAAAAGAATCAAATCTTTATTAAAATAAAACTCTAATTTCATATTAAAATTAAGACGTTCACTTTACGTTTAAATTAACAAAATTGGTTTAATAAGATAAGATTTGGCATATTTAACATTATAATTTTACTTTATTTTTAATTAATGTTGAATATGTAAGATGAATAAATGTGTCATCTCCTTAATTTGATAATACTAAAAATACTTAGATTTTTTGAGCATTGTATTAATGTAAATATGAAGAAGTGTTAAAAGTATGCATTCATGTGGTGAATAACAGTTGTTTTGATGTTAGTTTCAAATCAAATCCACTTTATTTGTTTTGAGTACCCATGCTTGCTGCGTCGATTTGACGTCGACCGTTAATCACGTGTAAGATTTTGCTAATTAAAGTGTAATAACTTTTAATTTACAACCATCATAGTAATCATTTTTTCATTAAACTTTTTAAATCACCTTATGTGTACTAACTATAGCTGTAACATGTTTTTATCGTGGATGGAGTTAGTGCAATTAGGTTTACATTTTTTCAAATAAGGTTTGAAGTTTCAATTTCTTGAATGAAATAAAAAAGAATTAGAAGAAATAATAGTGATAATAAATTTTGTAAACGTGGAGGAAAAAAAAAGAATCTAATAAACAGGTGAAAATTTAAAATAAAAGTTAGGCGAGAAAGGTTTTGGACCGTATAAGATTATATTTTTCATTTTTATGTGCCAAAAATAGACACTTTACTATATTCATGTAAGGTTATATTAAAAATCAGTAAATTATTATTTCAATCCACAAATTTAAAATGGTATTTGAATTTTATTAGAAGTCTCACATTAATAAGGTCAATTCACAATATATATAAATGGGTGCAATCTTTACCTTATAAGCTGATTTTATGGGGTTAAGTTAAACTTAAAACTCATTTCTAACAAATTTTTAAAAATATTTAAGATTGTATTTTATTATTTAACTTGTTCAAGATAATATGTTTGCTAACCATCAAATAAATACCTAATGTAGCACATTATAAGAGCTACGTAACCAAAATAATGAAAAAAGGTGGTAATATCTAATAAATTATTTTGATGGCGTGCGTGATAAATTACTAGGTATAATAGACTTGTCAAAATAAAAGCCAGTCCCTAGAATCTACTTAAATTAAAGTAGTAAAAATTAACATATCTAAATTACATTTAAAGAGTAGTTCATAAAGTTTGACTAATCCCAATTTAAATAGATAGCTAGTGGATTGAAAGATTTATTCATAAAAATATATAAAATATTTAAAACGTAATATTATAAATATTATTTCTCATTTTTAACTATTTGGCAACTTGTCTTGAATCACATGTTGCGATGATATTTGTTTTAGATTTAAGATTTAAATGACTAATTATTTTAATATTTTCAATTGTTATCTTTTAAGTTTGTACGATGAACTTACTCATTTATTTTGAGATGAGTCAAATTCACGATTTCTAAACTTGCTAAAAATTGTAAGTTAATAAAATTAAGTAAGGTGAAATTAATATGATTACTATCATGTTTATTCAATATTATTAATATATAAGAAGTGGCAGAAAAAGACTTAACAAGTTAAATAGTGTTTCATCTTAAGAGTATTGTGTTAAACAAAACTATCTTTTTATAAAAGTTAAATATTTAAATAAAGGGTTAAAAGGTAAATGAATTCGTTAAGTTGTGAAAAAAAAAAACTGGCAAGCAATTTGATTAAAATGATTTAATTTAAGTTTGTAAAGATAAAAAAAAAAAGTAACAATGCAATTCATTTATTTTATAGTTATAACTCCTTTTTCAACCGAAACAATTTGATTTAAATCTCTCCATTTATTTGCACTTTGTATTCACTCTATTTCCAATCATTTAAATAAACACTACTTTCCCTTCTTTCTCTTTCTTTCCTTTTTGTATTATAGTTGTAAACACTGAAGTAAATGATATAGAATTCTTCACATTTTCTCAATCATTTGAAGTATAAGGTCTTTTTTCCTTCTTTTTTGAATATATATATATATATATATATATATATATATATATATATATATATATATATATATATAAATATATATATATATATATATATATATATATATTCAAAAAAGAAGGAAAAAAGACCTTATACTTCAAATGATTGAGAAAATGTGAAGAATTCTATATCATT
>Ga0099822_1000593_pt1 | contig 35321 bp, 25 predicted proteins | sample CowpeawhiteBW_FD_76839 | JGI IMG/M metagenome (GOLD analysis project Ga0099822, IMG submission 76839) | Root nodule microbial communities of legume samples collected from California USA - Cow pea white BW | ecosystem: Host-associated > Plants > Roots > Nodule | place: USA: California | collected... | reverse complement strand
CATTATTAAACTACATAAAGTAGTCAAAGTTGGCTTGACTCCTTCGTTGTACATCCTCTTTAAAAGGCGAATGCATGATATGCTGTCACCTCTCAAACCATATCCACTAATCAAGGAATTCCAAGCAACAACAGTCTTTTTAGGCATCTCCTCAAAAACCTCTAGAGCCTTTCCTAGGTGACCGCATCTTCCATACATGTCAACAAGAGCAGAGCTAATGAAACTGTCCAGCAAAGACCCACTGTTAATCAACTCCTCGTGAATTTCCATTCCCCTGATCAAATCCAAAAGTCTGCCACACGAGGAAATAGCAGTTGTTATTGTAACTGAATCAGGTTCAAATTCAAATTTTCTCATCAGGCTAAAATACCGTAGGGCCTCTTTGAAGTTTCCACTTTGGTAATAACAAGAAATTATTGTATTCCAGCATGCCACATCCTTCTCAGGCATTTCATTGAACAATGATATGGCTTTTTCAAATGCATTGCATTTTGCATACATACCCACAAGAGAGCTTCCAACAACAATGTCCATCATTAAACCAGTTTTTATCAAGCATGTATGGATCATTTTTCCCAACAGAAACCTACACAGCCCCCCACAGGCCTTAATAACACTAGGGTAAGTATAACTATCAGGTTTCAGGTAAGGATAATGTAAAAACTTCTCAAAAAGGTCTAGGGCTTCCACATACATGTAATTCTTAGTGTAACCTGCCATCAGGCCATTCCACAAGGATATCTCACATGGGTTTTTCATGGTATCAAGAACACACTTTGCATGATCATACAAATGGCACGAAAGATATAGGTTAATCAGGTTCTTGCATAAACATATATCATTTTGCAATCCCAACGTTACAATTTTCTGATGAATGAGTTTGCCCTGCTTCAATGACTGGGAATTCTTACAAGCTCTCAAAAGGACTAGTAGTTTTCTAGTATCCATTCAGCAATTAGCAAGAAATACACTACACAAAAACCATAATCATCAATCTAAAGCATGGTAACAAAACAAATAATAACAACAGCGAAAATACAAAAGGGTGGCAAAATCAATAGCTAAGGCACAAGTAAAAGATGAGGTGAAATACAAGAAAACTCATGAAAGTACAAAAACTGATAAAAGCTTGAACCTTTTTACAAAAGTTAATTTCATTCCTTGTAACTTTTCGCAACCGAAATCGCGACGAGACGACGAACCAAAAAAACTATTTTAAAAAATAAAGTTTTGTAAGTCTTCACCATAGTTTATTTTGGAAAAACTATGGAAAGCCATAAAATAAGATATGCTCTGCAAAAACCGGATTTTGAGTCCGAGAGTCAGTTACATGTAGGCAAAATGTTAGCACTTACCTGCACCAGCCCAAGGACAGTAAATTTAATTATTAAAGGTACAAAATTTAAGGTGCAAAATTGATATGGTTTTTGAAATGTTTATTTTCCCCTAAAAAATATAAGAAAAGAATGGACAAAAATATTGTTTTGCTTTTTTGGGCCCAACAAGGATTAACCCTCCTACATATATCCATTCACAATGAAGAACACGGTTATGTAGTTCTTTAAAAGAAGAAACTATTTGAAAATTGGGCCAACGGGAGCTGCACTTGAGTGAGACGGAGTGCTGGTGAGAACAAGGCTTAAGTGATTGAGTGTTCATGTTTTTAATTCTGAATATATATTTTGGTATTTTTGAATAAGAAAAGGGATTAAGTACTAAGGCGACGCAGACGGTGACCGGTCACATGAGTACTCAGACAGTTAAAGGGTGTATGTCAGACGGTGTAGACGACCATACAAACATTCAAAAGAGAAGCGTATTGGAAGCTTATCTTTTAATTAATTCGTCATAGAAGAACCAAACACTATATGATGCGAACAACCAAACACTATATGATGCGAACGCTCGTACAAGTACTCAAAATCTATTTTGAAACTAATTTTATTTACTTAGAAGGAATTAAAATATTAAAATTTCAGCAAACAAACATTTTATTATAAAAAGTGTTCATGCCAAAAGGATTTTGCAATTGGACCAAATGAGAGAGGGAAGCGCACTATGTATGGACATGTAAAAAGGGTACATATGGAAAACACAATCAGAAATTGGGCCCGCGATTGAGTCCGACCTATGGCCGTAGAAGTAAAAGCTTGTAGCCATTCCCACGAGAGTTTTAAACGTTACAACACCATGTAATTGGATTCTTTCATGCAAGTGAAACCCAAATTCACAAAAGTATTCCAAATGAATTTTAAAAGTTAGGTGCATATTCACATTCAATGCAAGAAAGACCGCACACCAAATCAATGACATGTAAATTAAACCTCAAATTGAGAAAGGGCCCCACATGTGCATTAATTAAGGAAAACATAGACTAGAATAGACCACCGCCTAGAACCCACCATTATCATAAAACCATCCAAATTAATCCAAAATGTAATTGACATCGTTCATGCTATGCAAGTTGATATTTCTAATTGTAAAGATACAAAAAATAATATGGCACACCAGAGAAAAAAAGAAAGCCGCGCACATAAATTTAATTTCATGTAAATAAATCATCCAAGGTAGAAACAATCATTCACGATCAGAGTTCCTGCTGCAGTAGAATATTGAGCACACATATAACCACACGAACAAAGCTTCAATCAATCACGAAAACGAACCCAAAATAAAGCAAGCGCCAACAAACATATGCATACCCAGAAACCCGACCCACTCGTTTAATTAAAACCAAAAGCGCAATATATAGCAGCCCCACCGCTATCTTTCCAAGACGGGAACCACCCATCTGCTCAAACATGCCCCCATTGCAATGCACAATACCCAGAATTCCACGAAACCCAAAACTCAAACAAAATGAATTTAAATATTCAAAACACAAAACATATCCCATAACCTAACAAACTCAATAATTTCCCAAAATTTAATATTCATTCTTCCTTTAATCTCCGCTCCCAACTTGGAACATTACAACCAATCCAGAAACGCCTCCCGAATTCAATCCGATGATAGAATGCAAACACAAAATTCATTCGAAACAAAAAATTAACACTGGTACCCTATAACCAAAGACAGAGACCCCAACCGTGATAACAGAATCCAGAAACAAACACAAATCCCACACGAATGCGAGCCAGCAATGAAACTCTTCAACATTTTCACAGAACTTCGATTTCATATATCCATATGCAAATGTAGTCATCAAAGTAAAAGCCAAAATAACATACATGCTTCCCCTTTCAAAACCCTATCAGAGTCCCCAAAATGCAGCGAGCAACAAATAGAATGAATAAAACACCAGAACAACACCAATGGAGTTGAGTTAGGATGAAACCAGTTTGTCGCAGCTCTAACTTGACTTACGAGAACGGAGAGTGAAACCCTCGTCGGAAATTGCAGCGGAAGCCAAGGGCTCCGAAGTGGCAGAGTGGCGATAAGATTCGGGAGTTGAGCGAGAGCGGCAATCGCAGCGGACCACGGTGGGCTTAAAGACGCTCGAGGTGGTGGCTCGTCGACGCCGACAACGTTGGGATGCTGGAGATGGCAGCTTAGGGCTTAGGTGCTGCGTTATGCGCGAGAGAAAGAGACGGAGAAGCAAGCCGTTCAGAGGCGGCGCAGCGGTCGTGATGGAGGAGGTTCCAGGGGGGCTGAGGCGAGGCGGCTCCGATGGAAAGCCCCAATCGCTGGCACAGCAGCAGGATGAAGCTCGCCGGAGACCAGAAATTGGAGGTTGGTGAGTGCTGGTGATGGTGGGGTGTGAGGATGAGTGTGTTCTGTGTGATGGTTGACGAAGGATGAGAAATTGGGGAGTGATTCTGTGTTGAAGGAAAAAAAAGCTGCAGTATGTTTCCTTGCTGCGTGTATGTCTGTTGGAGGAGAATAATGAGTTCGTTGGGACGGAGAAAAGGAGACTGCAGTGGTTGAGTGGGGAGCGTTTAGGAGGGTTCAAAGAGAAAAACATAGAGTGTGGGTATAACAATGGATATTGGGTTATTAGTCTAATACAAAGAAAAAGAAAACAAGGAGAAGAAGAAAGAAATCATACCGAGCTATTGGCTCATCACAAAAACTTTTTTTTTTTCAATTATATCTTTGGTTATCATTTTCGTTCCATAATCTTAATTTGATCTTTTTTTTGTTAAAAGTCTCAATTAGATTCTCAATTTCATGTTAAAATGTATGATAGATATTCGTTCTGTTAAGATGAGGTAAACATCGTTAAATGAATAAATAATGACTTGACATGGTTGGACGATGTTGAAACAATAACAAGACCATAAATATTAAAGTTATTAGTGACGTGAAAGACAAATAAAAATTTGATTTAACATTACAAGCTAATTTTTGAAATTAGGATTTATGAATATTCACTAATGGATAAGCACCATGGGGATTAGTCATTGTTCACGTTCTACCATACATTTGTCCCCTTTTCTAGGTGTAGGTTCATGGGGTTTATGTAGCAGTTTTTTTTATTAGGTTTGTTTGTTTCAATTGCATTGGATTTTAGTTACATCATTACATGGCATGTTAACCACTTTATGTTTTGATGCAGATTTTTCTTGTGGAGCAAATGACTAAAGGATTGTGTTTCTCTCTATTGACTATAGTTATGCATTATAGTTGTAATTTTGAAGAATTGTAGTGGTGTTAGTGAGTCTTAAATTTAATTTAATCTGTAAGAGTTTGTTTCTGGGGATTTCATAAATTCATATTGGAATTGGACAAGATTTTGAAAATGATTGTGAGGAACGGGTAAACAGATCGGGAATTTAATTTATGTTTATAAATCCTAATTTCAAAAATTATTTTTTAATATTAAATCAGATTTTTATTTCTTTATTGTCATTGTTTCAGCACTGCATAACCATGCTAGGTCACTATTCAGATAACGACTTTACCACAACTTAACAGAAAAGGCATTTGTGATACATTTTAATAAAATTGGGGACCTAATTGAGACTTCTAAAAAAAGGAACCAAGACCATAATTAAACCTTTTTTTAGAAGCTGGCTAAGCAGACGAGCCTAAACTTTTTTTATTTTTAAATTTTAATTAATTTAACTAATTAATTTTTATAGAATTTTTCGCAAACTTTATTTTATCCATTTTCGTTTTCTTGTTCTATTTTTTAATTTTTGAAAATATATTTTATACACTCGGATGAAATTAGGTGTTGATGGTTATGCTTCTTATCTAGATTTTACTAGATAATATTAAATTTTGACTTTTCATATTATTATAGTAAAAAATAAGTAAAGATAAAGACACAAATTTCATCTAAGCTTCAAAGAACGAGAGGAAAAACAATTCAAGCAGGTAGGAAAACCAATTATAGAGGCATATATAGAAAAAGAGTAATGGGATTGTTATTAACTGTGGTGGAAACACCCTTTTATACACAGGATAGAACACACCAAAAAGTGTAACTAACAAAGTAATAAAAGTAAAAGCTATAACTAATGTAACAAAACAGAGTTCTCATATTTGGGTTAGATACAAAACTCAACACACCTCCCTCAGCCAATGCTTTTACACTAACAACCCCAATTTGATTTCTCAAAGAACTAAATCTATCAAACTTTAATGGTTTTGTAAGTATTTTTGCAAGTTGGAATTTCGATCTATAGTGGCCAATATTAAGACAACCCTTGCTAACTTGTTCCCTTATAAAATAGTATTTAGTTTCTATGTGTTTGCTTCGGCCATGAGATGATGGATGTCTTACAAGATCAATAATTGACTTGTTGTCCACAAGCAACTCTATTTTTTACGATAACTCAAATTTCAACCCTTTCATCAATGAGCCTAGCCAAGCAACTTGACAAGCTGCTTCACGAGTGAAGATGTACTCTGCTTCACACTAAGATAGGGCCACTACTTGCTCCTTAGTTGAGCTCCATCATATAAGAGATTTTTTGTAACATCCCTACTTTTAATAAATTATATTATTTACTTTATCTTTACTCTAAATATAAAAGTTAAAAAATCCTACGTCTTTATTAGTATTTTGTATATTATATAAAGATATAGTTTGAACAATGAGAAAGAAATTAAGTAGTTCTTAAGAAACATTAAGAATAAGTAAAATAAAAATAATAATAAATGACTACAAAAAAAAAAGTTACTAATATATAGATATATAGGTTAAAAAAAAGGAATCTTCTAATGTTAAATCTAAGAGATAAGAAAGGAAAAAAATTAAGTAAAAAGAAGAAGATAAGAATATAGGAACATGAGAATAAGAAGTGATAAGATCGCATTTAATGCATGCAATTATCACTTTGAACCTAAGTATATATGAATGTGATAGGAAAGAGCAAAAGAAATGAGGAAATGGTGATTAAGTAAAAAAGGAAAATAAGGCATGAGGCTTATCTCTTCATTAATGAAGAGAATCTTTGCATTAATTAAATGTGCACATGGCTTTCTTATAAAAGGATGGAATGAAAGAGAAAAATGCAGAAAGAATGAAGGGAAAGAAGGGGAGAGAGAGAAAGAGAGAAAGAAATAGAGAGAGAAAGTTTGACCAAAAGATTTGAAAGAGATCTTAGTCTTCTAGAAGTATTGCTATAGTGCGCCTCTCCAACTAATAAGGTAAGATGAGAGTGAGGTTAAGCTCTTTTTATATTAATCTTGATAAACTCATGTGTGTTATATTAATATTTTATTTATTTTGAATCATATATTATTCTATTTACTTCCATTTAACTTATTTTCATTTATTATCCTATTATATTTATATTATTTAGTCGATATCCAGTTATACATTGATCCTGTTTATTTATTTTATTTAATTTATCTCCAATTATGCACGGGTCTTGTTCCTTTATTTTATTTATCTCCAATTATACATTGGTCCTATTTATTTATTTCATTTAATTTTATCTCCAATTATGCACTAGTTCTGTTTATTTATTTAATTTAATTTGATTTCCAGTTATGTACTGGTTCTATTTAATTATTTCATTTAATTTATCTCCAATTACACATTGTTCCTATTTATTTATTTTTTTTAATCTATCTTGAGTTACACACTGGTCCTATTTATTTATTTTGTTTAATCTATCTCTAGTTACGCACTAGTCCTTTTTATCTATGTTATTTAATTATCTCCCATTACGTACTAGTCGTATTCATCATTTCATTTCATTTTATTTATCTCCAGTTTTTCACGGATCTTTATATTTATTTATAATTCATTTTATTTTATAACATTCTAATCCATATATAGTTAATTATTTAAAGTTTTTCTTTGATTCTTATTTTGTTTTATCATTATTTTATAATTTGAAAAATATAAAAATAAACTAAAAGCAAATATTATTTTATTCAATAAGCTTGGATAAGAGAAAGTTACCTATATGTTTTATTGTTATTTTATATTCTTTGTGTATGGTGTATATATATTATTGGTCAAAAAATGACATAACTTGATAGTCATCACATTTTATGATCTTTGAATATGTCCAAGAGTATGTCAATTAATAAATAATCTTAAGTCTAGTTTCAATAAGTTGATATCTAACAAATGTCAAAGTGTTTGTATTTGGAAAGTCATAGTTTGGTACACTACGGGATGAAAGGTAGGGGCCATGGTGAGATCTAAAGAAGTTTTACCAAGTAGGTGAGTATCTGGATAGTTCAAAATAATGTCCTAAACTAGGATATTCATAGGCCAAACTTGGGACTATCCGATACCTGCTCGACATCGCCAAGGTTAGGTAGTGACTATATATCTCTTTTATTGGCCTATAAATGGCTAATATTCTCGAGAAAGAAATAATTATGATTGTACCAATGTTTTTATGGGAAATATTCAACTACCTAATCATTTCCCAAAATAGCTTTTAATGTTCGTAATGGATCATTAGAAGTGAAATATGGATCCATATGTCTAGTAAAATGAGATTGAGTTCTGTGGTTGTAGGTCCAATTCTAGACCCCTAGTGTATTTATTGTTTATTGAGTTTATTAAGATTGATATTTAAGGCTTATAAAGACCTCAGTCCTTTCATATTTTTCTTTCATATGTACTTGATGCATGAGTAGAAGAGGAACATGCTCAGTAAGATTTGTTCGAGATATTATTAGTGGATCTTCTGAAGATTGGCTCGTGGATAATTTATATTAATATCTTGAGGAGATATTAAAAATATAGATAATCTTCTATTCTGATGTACAACTCTTAATATTATACAAAATACATATTTTTGTAATATTTCATTAATAATTACAGAAGTGTAAACTATTGCTATATATATATATATATATATATATATATATGAAGTTATTTTATTATTAATGTCCGCTTAAGGAAAATCTTATTGTAAAAAAAATAATTAATTGTATTTTTATCAAATAATAATTATTTAATATAGTAGTCAGGGCGTCACACTTTCGAAGGAAGAAAATATACCCAACAATACTCTTCCTATCCCATTTCTCCTCACACCAATCTTCATCTGAATATGCAGCGACTTCCAAGCCATTTCCTTTATCTTCCTTTGAAACCAGAATGCCAAACATATGTGTACCTTGCAAGTAGCGCAAAATCCTTTTAGCAACATTATGGTGTGATATTCTTGGATCATGCATGTACTTACTAATCCCTCCAACACTAAAACTCAGATCAGGTCTTGTATTGCACAAGTACCTCAAGCTTCCCATAAGTTTCTTGTAAGTAGTTGGATCCACTATTTCTTCTTCTGGCTCCTTTTCCAGTCTCAAGCCCACTTCTGCTGGTGTGTTGGCTGGATTACTCTTTTGCATGTCAAACTTTGATAGAACTTCTCGAGTTCAACCAGTTTCTATGTTTGATTATTCTTAATGGAATCAATCTCCTTTTGCATTACTCTCCTTCACTTCTCATTAGTAACTACTTGTTCAAACTCTATTGGCTTGGATTCGACTATCATGGCATAATGAACAAAGTTTCCTTCATCAATGGCAATTGCATCATAAAACAGTTCATAATCCCTAATATGCAATGGTAGTTTAGTCTTTCTGGTTGACCTTCTTACATTACCATCAGGTGCACCAAACTTAGTTTGCGTTCCTGTGGTCCCAGTATTTCCTTCTACAGCTTCATCATCTATCAAGATATTAGGCAAATCTGTCTCTAGTTTATGTGACTTCCACTCCCAAACAACAACTTCTTCCACTATAACATCTCTACTTATGGCAACTTGGCTTGTTTCGGTGAAAACAACCTATAACCTCTTATAGAATGGTAACCAACTAGAATGTGTGTTGTTCCTTTATCATCTAGTTTCCTCCTCAATTGGTCCGGTGTGTGTTTGTAGCACACTAAGCCAAACACCTTTAGATGACTCACATTCGGTTTTATCTTTGACCATGCTTCCTTTAGTGTCACATCCTTCATCCTCTTTGTACGCATTCTGTTCAAGATATATGTGGTAGTTATCACAACTTCTCCCATAAGAACTTTGGCAAATTCTTACTCAGCATACATCTTACCATATTAAGAATAGTTCGATTCTTTCTCTATGTTGTTCCATTGTACTCTAATGTATAAGGAGGAGTGAACTCATGAGTTATTCCCTCCTTTCACAAAAACTTCTAAATTCATTAGAAGTATACTCTCCTTCACCATCAATTTTAAGCAAATTTATCTTTCGTTCACTATGTAGTTTAGCCATCTTCTTGAATTTCTGGAAAATCTCAAGCATTTCACTTTTATGTTTAAGGAGATAATATTTGTTGCCAATCATCTATGAACACAACATAATATTTGTTGCCTACAAGAGTTGTTATTTCATTTGGGCCACACACGTTAGAGTGGATTATCTCCAACACCGTTGCTGACTTCGTGGGTAGAAAGGTATTAAAGTTACCTCTACTTTGCTTACATTCAATACATTCCTTGCATACGGTTTCAGGAACATTAACATGTGGTAGGCCATTAACCATTGTACATTTTCTTAGCTTGGATAGGTCTTTAAAGTTTAGATGCCCAAACCTCAAATGCCATAGCCACTCTATGCTATCTGTTGTAGCCGAAAAACACTCATGCTTAACAACACTTATGATGATTTGAAAGGTTCTATTTGTGAGAGGTTTGCCTTGATTACAAGTCTTCCATTTTTGTCGAACATGTTGAGGCAATTGTCTGCTAGTTTCATCACAAAGCCTTTCTATAGAAGTTGACCAAGACTAATCAAGTTAGTCTTTAACCCAAGTACATATAACACTTCTTCAGTTACCACTTTCTTTCCATCATCATTCCTCAAAACCATTCTACTAAAGCCTTCTGCCTTTAAAATTATGTTATCTGCAAATTTTATTTTCCCATGCACTACTTCTTTAATCTTTACAAACCACCCCTTCCTCCCGATCATGTGAATGGAGCAGCCTGAATCCAGGTACTACAATGCATTTTCTGATACGTTTTCACTCGTTCTTGCCATTAGAATTATAACTTCAGAATCTAAGATGTCATCCTTGGCGTGAGCTTCAGATTTTTGATTCTTTGGCTTGTTTTTTGCACCAACACCCTTCCAACACACCTTGGCAAAGTGTCCAAGTTTGTGACAGTTGTGGCATCTCACTTTTCTCTTATCAAATTTCCATTATGTTTCATCGTCTGAGTTGTTGCCAGACTTGTCACTAGTGCATAATTACATTTTTACCTCGCCTTATAGGCCTCGGTTGACAAGGAACTGAAACATATAACGGTGCGGTGGCATTTTTGCAATTACAGGCAACTTTTTATGTCTCAGTTCAAGAAAAACCCGAAGCCAAAAGGGGTTATAGGCTTCGGTTAAAAAAAAACCGGTGCCAAAAGGTTCTTATATGCTTCGGTTGAACAAACCCGAAGCCAAAAACGTGGCTAGAAATTTCAAAAAAGCCACTAATCGTTGTCTTTGGCCTCGGGTGGCACTGAACTGGGGCCAAATAGGACTATATGCCTCGGTTATTAATTGAACCGAGGCCATATAGTTTAATTAGGGCACAAAAACGCGAACCCTTCTACTTCTTCCTCGCGCGTCGCTGCATCTTCTCCATCTCTCTCTGCATCTCGCTAGTCTCCTGGATCCCCTCTCCCTTTCACCTCACGCATGAACAAAGCAAACATCACCACCCATCTATGCCGCACCCATTTTGACCGGTGAGCTCTTCCTGTCTTCTCGCCGTTCGTCGCAACGGCGCCGATGATGGCTTGTAGTGGTGGTTTGCGTTCATCGCTGCGACAATGGTTCACATTCATCGCTCTAGTGAACGATTTCGATTACGATCCCAGACTTGTCCCAAAACTCAGCGATACTAGAGCTTCTAGTTTCTTCTAGCACTCTCAAACTTTCGCCCAAATCTGACAAGTCACCGGAGCCGTCATTCCCGGTGGAGAACTCAAACGCGCCAGAACTGCTCAGCTCGCCGGAAAGCTCCCCGACGTTGCTCTACGAAGCTCGATGCTCGAATGCGATCACGGAGGTGGGAGAGACCGTCGTTTCGGACGCTAACTTGAAACCCCTAGGTTCGGAGCCAAGGGTTCTGAGAGGGGGTTACGGCGGCGGCAAAAGCGGCTACACAACCAGCAATTAGAGAGCATAGGAGAGAGGAACCTGGGAAACAACAGCAGTAATAGGAACTATGTTCTCTTAGGGCAAGAAAATTCGTGAATGTCGGGGTGGGTCGTATTGGGTGCACTCCGTATGCCTTAGCCATGAATAATAGGACAAATGGATCTTGTGTTGAAGAGATGAATGCTGCAACATCCATGAATGCTCCTTGCACTGTTTCAGGTTTCACTGTTACAAATGCTTCTTGTTGCCCAACGGGGACGGATGTGCTGTGTGTTCCTAATCAAACACTGTGTCAGAATAGAAGTCAGTATGTGTTTTAGGTGGTTGGTGATTCAAAATGTAGGAGTGATGTTGTGATGGTTTTGTGTGTTTGATTTATGTTTGTTAATTAAATGGTTCTGTCAATGGTAATCATCTTGAGGACAAGGAGAAAAGAATTTATGATGATGAACAGAGGAGCGTGCTGTGTCGCGAAAAATTTAATTAAAAAAAATATTTTTACCATATGGCTTGGTTCTCGTGGACCCGAGGCAGAAAAGGAACTATATGGCTCCGGTCATTTAAAACTGAGGCATAAAAGGGACTCTATGGCTTCGGGTAAGAACCGAGGCCAAAAGGGGTACCTTTTGGCCTCACCTCAATATGCTTCGGTTCCAGACCCAAGGCAAAATGAGAAAAATAACCGGGGCAAAAAGCCCTTACTGCACTAGTGTGTGTTGCTTGTGCTTCACCATATTTGCAGACCCATCACACCTTTCCTCTTATGAATCTTTATGTCTAGTAGTGTTTTTGCCACCATTTCTTGAACCTTTTCCCTTTGCTTTGTATTAGGATCGATTACACAAGAATTTAGTTAATTACATCTAATATCAACAAAAACGTCTAACTCTCCGTAGTGGAAAACCTAGGGTTTACAAAATGAAGAGATAAGGAAGAGATGGAAACCAAAGAGAATATGAAAGCCCTCTCTCAAGGTTCTTAGCAACTGCTCCATGCTCCAATTGCACCTCCCATTTGCGTCTCCATCTCCAATTCGCAACACGTCTTCCTCTCCAACCCCAAAAGGGGAAAAGTCACCATGAATGGAAGAGAAGACCCAAGGAGGAGTGGAAGAATTTCCCAACACCCCTAGCAACCTCCAAGAGGTCTTCCAAGCTTCTAAAAGTGTTTCTGTATCACACAAAATGAGGAATCCCCTTTACCCTTGTGAGAAACATGTTTAAATACCCATTTTTGACACATCAACATCGGTGTCGCCCGACCCTAGGTTCCACTGCCCGACACTATCAGTTAAAATGTGAAACCATAGCTTCTTTTGTAGATGGTGCCCAACCTTGGCTTTTTGGACTCTTTGGCACCTGACCTTTTGTACTAACGCCCGACCTTAACCTCCCAGTCTCTCTCGAGCTTAGTCTTGTGTACTGGTGCTCGACCCCACACTCTCCAATACCACTGGTTATTTTCTATTATAAATTGGTTATTAACATTAACTACCAATATTTTGGTTACCAAAGAAATTGATTTCTACATGGATCTTTAAATTGTTTTGTTACTAAAATTGGCCATTATTTAAGTTTTTTTTTTTGTATATATGTTAGTATTTTTAGTGAAATTGGAAAACCAATTAAAATATATTTTGTTTTAATAGATTATTACACATGTTAATCGAATATTTCAGTTTTTCATTTATTTCAGAAAATAACTTAAAACCGTGTTAATTGATTATTAAAGAAGGTAATATGTTATTTTATGAGATTAGTTGAAAACATTTTTTTTTCTACTATCTATTTTAGTCAATTAACAAAGCAGATAATTGATTATCCTGTTTTGAAACATTATTTAAAGGATTATTGGTGAAGCAAACAAAATATATATTTCACACGTTTTAAACTTTTTGAAATAACTCTTAGTTGGTTAATTTAAACATTGTGTACTAAATTGAAATTCTCGTGAATATCTTATGTAGAAGACACTAAACGCATAAAGTGAAAGCTATAAATACATCTTTAGTATCAACGTATTCAAGCATCATCATCGAAACAACTCCCCCTTGAAGTTTGAATTTACTCTTAAAGTCTAACACGCACTTCCTTCATGGTGGTAAACACGTTCTTTGCCTTATTTGTATTTTGATATACGTTGTTAAATAATCTTGAGAAATGCATTTTTTGTAGATTAAGATAAAAAATATTAGTGTGGATAAATGAAATGATAATGAAAAGATTTATATAGAAAAGAGAAACAATTTCTATATTTTAAGACAAAATTAAAGTCACATAGATTATAACATTTTTGTCATATGATAATTTGAATTAAGAATGATGTACTATTTATACTTTATGTCCCAAAGACTTGCATATTTATACTCTAATACAAAACCTCATATTTCCTGTTAATTTTGTTTTGAATTTGTTTTTGTAGAAAATACTTATAAAATTTGTTATGAAAAAAAAAATTACAAGAAATTATTACCAATATTTTTATAAAATATTTTGTATAAAACACTTTTCACAACAAATTTTATAAGAAATATTTATGAATTGTATAATTTTGTACAAATAATTATCTACGAAAAAGTTACCTGCCAATTAAGATTCTTAGAAAAAATAACAGAAAAAAGTCTCTTTTTTTTGCAATTTTTTTTAATAAATTTATAAGAAAAATCCTATATAATATCAGAACTTTTAGTGGTGATAACACGTACGTAGAACTAACATAGACTTAGTTGATAATAATTTAAATAAATATTAAATATATATTATATTTGCATTATTCTAATCATACTAATATAAATATATTTATATTTTGTATAATTTATAATATATGACCGATAATTATATAACATTCCATAATATATTAATTTAAAACATCACAAGTAGACATGTAAGGTGACAATTTAAATTAAAAAGAATGTTTAGGTGACAAATAAAAAAAGGAACATGTTTCAAGTTCAATGGTACCTACTTTTAAGTTTGTTTCAATGTAGTACCCAAATTTGAAATTGTGCATCAATGTAGTACACTCTGTTAATTTTTCATGTTCTTTTCCATTATGAATAGCAATGGTATGGCCAATCATTGTAGGTATAATGGTAGATGTTCTGGACCAAGTTAATATTATATCTTTTTCCGCTTTTGTGTTAAGCTTCTTTATTTTTAAGGATTTTTTTTAGTGAACGCGTCACAGTTAATTACTCATTTTTATTGTAAAGACGAAGAAACAATTTCTATTTTCTCTACTATTTAGTACGACGACGAAGAATCAAATTATCACTATATTTCTTCCTTTTTCTACTTCTTCTTCCAAGTGCAGGAAAACCGCAACAACCTCTAGTTTATTTATTTATTTTTTTAATAATTTTTTTGAATTTAAAAATAAAATTTGTCACGTGTCAAATCCTTGGTGTGACACGTGGCAAGGTACCGCCACGTGGCAAATACCTTGTCTAGTGTCATTGTCTTGATTTCAACTTAGTCCCCAGATATGTCTATTTATTTCAATTTAGTACCCATATATGTTTATTTGTTTCAATTTAGTCCCCGCTCTATTTTTTTAAATTTAATACCCAATTTTTTTTTTCAAAATAGAGAAATATTGTCTCTCTTCTAAGACAAATTTTTTTATTTATATAAATGCATATTGATATTTGTTACTAAAAATGACTTATAAAATTAAGTATTGAAATTTATATTAAAGTTAATGGTAAAAGTCATGAATAACATATTTATGTTTTGTTATATTAATATTTGTTATACTCATGAATAACAAAGTTTTGGTAAATTTGTTATTCATGGCTTTTATCACTAAACTTAATATAAATTTCGATACTTAATTTTATAAGTCATTTTTAATAAAAAAAAATATAAAATTTATATAAATAATAAATTTGGTCTTAAGGGAGACACAATATTTCTCTATTTTGTAAAACAATATTCGGACAAAATTGAAACAAATAGAGCAGAGGCTAAATTGAAACAAATAAACATATATGAGTACTAAATTGAAACAAATAGACATATCTAGAGATTAAGTTGAAATCAAGATAATGACACTAGACAAGGTATTTGCCACGTGGTGGTACCTTGCCACGTGGCGGTACCTTGTCACGTGTCACACCAAGGATTTGACACGTGACAAATTTTATTTTTAAATTCAAAAAAACTATTAAAAAAATAAATAAATAAACTAGAGGCTGTTGCGGTTTTCCTGCACTTGGAAGAAGAAGTAGAAAAAGGAAGAAATATAGTGATAATTTGATTCTTCGTCGTCGTACTAAATAGTAGAGAAAATAAAAATTGTTTCTTCGTCTTTACAAGAAAAATGAGTAATTAACTGTGACGCGTTCACTAAAAAAAAATCCTTAAAAATAAAGAAGCTTAACACAAAAGCGGAAAAAGATATAATATTAACTTGGTCCAGAGCATCTACCATTATACCTACAATGATTGGTCATACCATTGCTATCCATAATGGAAAAGAACATGAAAAATTAACAGAGTGTACTACATCGATGCACAATTTCAAATTTGGATACTAAATTGAAACAAACTTAAAAGTAGGTACCATTGAACTTGAAACATTCCTTTTTTTTACTTGTCACGTGGTGGTACCTTGCCACGTGTTACTAACAATGTCACTGTCACACCAAAGATTTGACATGTGACAATTTTTTTTTTAAATTAAAAAAAATTAAAAAAAAAAACCAAAGGCTTGGCACGCCATTAACGACGTTTGTAAAAAATTAACGGAGTGTACTACATTCATGCGTAATTTCGAATTTGGGTACTAAATTAAGACAAATTTAAAAGTGGGTAGCATTTAAAAATTTTAAAATCAAACTGAGTATGTTCCGAGTAATTAAGCCTAAAATAAATAATAACAAAATTTATCATTAACTGCCAGATATGCATTGTGTACAAAATGAAGTATACTTTTAGAAATCAAAGATAAAAAATAATAATGATCAAGAACCTTAAATAGTTAAGAAATAAAAAATTGACCTTTTCGGTAAAAATAAATTATTAAAACATGTGGGCCAAAGTGGGAAGATTGGCAAAGTAAAAGAATGATAAGGAAGAGATGCTTTGTCTTTCCGAGCAGCAATGCGTGCTGACAGTAGAAAAGATTCAACAGTTGTAAAGTAAAAGAAGAGATGTTTTTGTTTATTAGGAGGAAAGGAATGCGTGTTGAAATGGATTAGTATGAGATTCTAGAGTGTTCCAAGGTTTTACTCAAAAGAACAAAGAAGAGAAGAAGTTAAGTCTGAATGGTATGCTTCATTTCAACTCTAATTGCAGAGAGCATTATTATCTATCTGAGTCTTTGAAGGTTTGTGGAAGATTGCATAATTAACACACATATCTTCAGGTAAACACAAATCACATCCATCAGCTTTTCATCATCTGTTTTCTATTTTCAATTCTCTGGTTTTCTAAGAGATAGAAAGTTAAGTCTCGGCTTTTCAATTCTAATTGCAGAGAGCATTGTTTCAGTCTTTGAAGGATTGTGGTAGATTGCACAACACACGTTTCTCCAGGTAAACACAAAACACATCCTCTTCTTTTCATCGCTTTCTTTTCCTGACTGATTTTAAGTATTCTTTCACATCAAATAACGCTTTAATGATAACGCTTTAGATTTATTTGCATCTCGAGGATTGTGCATGTGTTATGGGCCACATGGAAGAATAAAAATACCATTTTCTCTGATGAGTTAATTCATAATATTAAAGTTGAAGTTTCTAATTTTACTTCTAAATTTTGGTTCCAGTTGAATTAGAATTTCAATGGTTAGTTTGTATGAGATAACCTCTCCAAGTAATTAGTAAAAACATATTCAGCAATTTAGACAAGTAAGGTTTTGAATTTTGAATGAAGTAGAAGAAAATAATCTTGATATTTCTCATCCCTTGCATTAAATTCGTTATATATAGTTACAAATCTCTTGTTTTGATCCTCATAAAAAAGATTTTACGTTATAATCTTATATTTCCATTTGATTATTCTTTGATTCATCTTATGATATTCAATGATATTCAATGCTTTTCAAATGATTAATTAAGACTCGGAATAGTCTTACCATGTTTTAATACTTAGATGAAACAATTAATTTCGTTCAGGCGATTATTTTTTTCGTACTTTTCGTTCAAGTTTGTGGATCCACAATCCTCTTCATAATTATCTTATGCACGAGTTATATTCTCAAATCTAGTTTGTTTTTCTTGTAATGTCAGAATGTGTCAAATGAAACTTTCCACTATAAAATATGTTGGACCAAGAGTGTCAAGTAAGGTCATAAGGTTTATCGAGTTTGGTAACCTTGCATGAAATAAAATGAGACGAGGTCTTCGTGTTCATCTGTTGTCTGATTTCATCAAACAAAAGTCCAGTCTCTAGTTTTGTCAAACAAAACTCAACCTGTGTCACTATCTGGTTCGGTTATGCAATTGTTGTTCTTCATCTTTGGTCTGCTATATTGCTATATTGTTCTGAGTTGAAAGAGTTTGTCCATCTTTCAGCTATTGCGATGATTGATCCCTTCAACAGCCCGGTCCATTTAGAAGCTGGTGTAACCTCAATCGGTGCTTTTATCATGTTCGTTTATCATGTCGCAAATGAATCATTTGGGAGTCTAACCTTTATTGATTTGATGTCATATGTTGGTGCTGCCCTTCATTTGTTTATTTGAAAGTCAAGTGAACGCCGTGCTCCCCATGAAGAATACATATCCTGACATGTTTTTTCGGTCATCAACATCTCCACATTAGTCACTGTCTGAGTAGCCGACTAGTCGGTAATCATCCGTCCTAATATAGATCAGGACAAGTGACACTATTTCTCTCACGTACCTTAGAATTCTCTTTAAGGCCTTCCAATGAGTATACCTCGGTTCCTCCACATACCGACTTGCTATTCCAACATTCAACATTAAATCCGGTCTAGTATTTGTAAGATACCTGAGACTTCTAATCAGACTTTAGTATTTTCTTGTATCAACTCGGTTTCCATCTGCATACTTAAATTTTTTTGTGCCCGGTTCCATAGGGGTGGAAACTGGATTGCAACTCATCATCTTAAAGTTCTTCAAGATATCCTCAACATACCTTTCCTGCGACATAAAGAGTCGTCCTTCCCTTGAACGACTTCCAAACTAAGGAAATACTTCATAAAACCTAACTCGGTTATCTCGAACTCCTTCTTCATCACTTTTTTAAAAGCTTCAATCAGCTTGGCATTATTCCCCATGAAGATAAGGTCATCCACATAAAGGGCAATGAACATCACATCTTCTCCTTTCTTTTTGACGTAAAGAGCATGTTCATAAGGGCACTGCTTATACCTATTCTTCTTGAAGTAGGTGTCGATTCTTTCATTCCATGCTCGTGGAGCTTGCTTCAAGCCATAAAGTGCCTTCTTCAATCTCAACATTTTTTTCTCTTCGCCTCTTCGCATGTATCCGAGTGGTTGTTCAACATATACTTCCCCCTCCAAGACTCCATTCAGAAATATCGACTTCACATCCATTTGTAAGATTATCCATCTGTGTTGAGCTGCTAAGGAAATAAGCAGCCTAATTGTTTCCATCCTCGTCACTAGGGTGAATACTTCATCATAGCCGAGCTTTATATCGCTGAACTTCACCTTCAACATTTGTTTTCTTCTTGTACACCCATTTTACACCAATAGGCCGAGTTCTTTTGGGTAGATCGGTTAGCTCCCATGTGTTGTTGCGTTCGATTGCTTTGATCTCCTCATTCATCGCCCTCTGCCACTTCTCCTCCTACACGACCTCTTCAAAACTCAAGTCTTTTGAATATGCAAGGAAATATATAACATGTACTTCGTCAATGGAGTTATATATGTCTTGTAAGCTTCACGCTCTAGGCTGTAGAGGTTTATCTTCTTCATCAAAAGTCTCACGATCCTTCACAACAGGTGGTGTATGTATTTTCGAGCTTCTAGACTTCTTCTTTGAGTTTTTCCACTTCCACTTGCTCTCTTCATCAATTTGAACATCTCGACCCATAATCACCTTCTTTGTTATTGGGTTGAACAAACTATACACCTTGGTTTTTCATCGTACCCAATAAATACGTACTTCTTGCTCTGATATTCAAGTTTGGTCATTTGTTGAGTTGGAACATGACCATAAGAATTGTTGTCAAACATTTTGAGGTGACACACACTCGACTTTCTTACACTCCAGACTTCTTTCATCAGAATCGAGTAGCCTTTCCATTAGCTGGCCCATGCTCAATATGTTGCTCTTGAGATCGGGTACATAGTACACGTCTCTAATTTCTCCAACTCGGCTATTCTTCTACAGGTACCAGATTGTACCACGACCCTTTACTGCCACCTTTGATGCATCTCCAAATTACATGTGCCCGACATCAACTTGGGTGAACTCCTTAAAAAGATTCTAATCCCTACACATGTGGTTGCTTGCTTCTGTATCAAGGTACCAAACTGAGTTGTCAGAACAACTCAGACTTAGCTCAGCACCTGATCTCCTGCACACCATTAATACTCCTTCTTTCTCAGCGTCGTTTGAAAGGAAGTTTGTTTCCTTCTTGCTTTCAAATCAGTAGTCCTTTGCGAAATGTCCAACCTTCCCACAATTGTAACATTTAACTCCTAGGTAGTAGTCTTTGGCAAAATGACCATACTTCCCACGTTTGAAGCACACAACTCCTAAGTTGTTCAACTGAGGTCCTCGGCCTCTACCACCACGACCTCCACCTTGTCCTTATGCCAGTTTTGTTGGCCAACTTGTTCTTGACCACTTTCATATCCTCCTTTGCCTCTACCACCTCAGCCTCAGGTGTTCTGAGTATAAGGAACCTTCTTCTCCCTAATGGTTGCCTTTGCTTGGAGTGCTTGATCAAGGGACTCTTCCTTCTTCTTCCTTCTCCACTGCTTATGCGCTTCAAGTGACCTGACAAGCTCTTCCACCAAGAGCGTTGTCAAGTCCTTGGATTCCTCTACTGCGTAAACTATATTCTCAAGTCGTTGGTTAACGACCTCAAGATTTTCTCCACCACTTGACAAGTGAGCAACGTCCCTCTATTTCTACCGAGCTGATTCACTACGGTCTCTACTCGAGAGACGTACTCGACAACCCCTTCAGCTTCCTTCATCCTCGTCCTTTAAAGCTCGCCTCTAAGAGTTTGAAGTTAGACTTAATTCACACGGTTATCCCCTTTGTGTGTCTTCTCCAGAATATCCCACGCTTCTTTTGAAGACATATCATTTGTTATCTTCTCAAAGCCAGACTCATCAACAACTCGATACAACACATATAAAGTCATTTTGTCCTTTGCTCGTGTTGTTTTTAACATAGCAAGTTGGGCTATAATCAGTTCTCCAACGTCATCTGGTTCTTGGTGCCCATTTTTTACCACCTCCCATGCTTCTTGGGAACCAAGAAGAGCCTTCATCTGTAAGCTCCAGTTATCATAACTTACACCTTTTGATAACTCTGATAGGGGCATGCTGTTAGCTAAGCTGACCATCTCGATCAAACTCTCTAACCCACTCAAACACTCAGGTTCTTAAGCTCTGATGCCAATTTGTTACAAATAAGTCTCTTAGGATAAATACTCTCTATATTCAAATTTGTTGTATTTTACAATGAAGCACTACATGGTCCTTTTATAGGCCTTTGGACATGATCCTTCAACTATATTCATTAAATATAACAACTACCTAAACCAAAATTAATGAACTCTATTGCATGCTTAATCAATACTAGACCCACTCTCAACCATTTGCAATCTCCTAGACAATTAATATAACAACTTCCAACTACCCGCATTTAAGTTTACCCAACACTAGTGCATAAATAGTGGAAAATTGTATATTCAAGGTCTGGGAGTACATGTGGTGCACTTGTTTCATTGGTCAAATATATCCATATTAGTAGTGTTCCCTTTCCGTTTTGATTATTCTGAGACGTGCAACAATATGGGTTGCTTGGTGGTTCAATTAATTTTGCCACATTTTTGAATTGGATCATCCTGCTACGTAATTCCTTCCCACACTTGCAGTTGACTTACTAAATTGGTGTAAGAGGGATTGAATACAATTTTTGCTGCATAGGCATTTCAAAGGGTTTATGGCACGCCCAATGGGTTCACATAGTACTCTAACTAGAATTCGTAGTCAAATTCTCTCTAACTTAACGAGCATGATGAGGCATTGAGGGAGGATCCAACGTTGATGCAATCTTAAGGAGAAAGATATCTACATTTAACTTAACATCATTAGAAAAGGAGAAGGAGAGCCTTAGAACAACCCAACGGAAGGCGCTCAGAGACGACAAGTAGGTGCCCAACGCACATTTCATAACAAATGTTTTCACAACCTACGTGCATGTCGCTCAACGACAAGGTATTGGCACTCAACGCTCAGGTCACATGTGTGCCTCTCGAGCTTGTGTCATGAGTATGATTATGCTCTACATAGCGATTGATTTGTTTTATACTTTGTTTAATGGATGGTAATTAGGTGCTTTGTTTAGAGATTATTTATTAAGTGCTTAACTTTGTATAGTTGGTTTAATACTCTATCCCCGCTAGATTTTAACTATAACTATAAATAAAGGGATGTATTCAATGTAAAAGGTAGATTTGGAATATACATGCAACTGTTATTGACATGAATTTTGGTGCACAATGCATGTGTATGTGAATTTTATCTTGAGCAAGGGGTTCAAGTGGTAACTCCTCCACTTATCTATTTCAAGACCTTGCCTAATCACTAACGGTATAAACAAGCAACCTTGGCTTGCCTATGGATTTCTACCATATACAATATTCTTTGGTTCCTTGTAGATATCTTAAAATTCGTTTGCCTAAGCCAAAATGTATTTCACTTTGCTTTTGCATGAATCTTGATAAAAGACTTGTAGCGAAGATGATGTATGGTTGTGTAGACGTCAGATAAAGTAGACTTCCAACTAGACTTTTGTACCAAGATGCATTGACCTTTGGTGCTCCATCCACCTTTTGTAGTTTCTCATTCGTCATTAGTGGTGTGCTTACAGGTTTACACTTGTACATCTTAAATTTCTTTAGTAGATCTTTTGTATATTTCTTTTTATGAGATGAATATTCCATCTGACTTACCTCTATGCCAACAAAATAACTCATCAAGCCAAGATTAGTCATCTCAAAGGTCTTCATTATATCTTCTTTAAATTCCATCAACATCTTTGTATTGGTTCTAGTGTAAATAAGATCATCTACATATAGAGAGACTAAAAAAGTATGCTGACCTTTCATCTTAATGTATAGTGTAGGCTCACTTTTGCTCCTCTCGAATTCTTGATTAGTGAAATACTGATTGATTTTGTTGTACAATGCACAAGCACCTTTTTTCAAGCATATAAAGCTTTCTTCAATATCAACAATTTGGCTTCTTGGACTTTAATCACAAATCCTGGTGGTTGTTCTATATAGGTCTCTTCTTCAAGGACACCATCAAGGAATGCATACTTGACATCTAATTGGTAGATGTTTAATCCTTTTTGTGTTGTAAGGGTTATTGGAGTTCTTATTATGTCTAGTCGTGCGATTGGAGCAAATGTCTCATTGTAGTCTACTCCTGGTTGTTGTGAATAACCCTTAGCTACCAACCTCACCTTGTGTTTTTGGAAGGTATCATTGGGGTTTAACTTTGTCTTGAAAACCTATTTAACTCCGATGATATCTTTATCTTTTGGACAATCTGTTAGCTCCCAAGTGTTGTTTTTCCCTATTATTTTTATCTCTTTTTCCATTTCCTTGACCCATTCTTTTTGTTTTGTGGCCTATTCAAAGGTTCTAGGCTCTAGTATGGCATGTTGCAAGATTCAAAGATCTGATTCGTCTCACAGTGAATTCAGGCGATGATTCTTCTTGATCTTGAATTGATGTTGGAGTTATAGGATATTTTGGGGTTATAATAGCATATTGATCATTATCTTCTTGGCTTGGAGATGGTTGATTATTGGGCATGTATATTGTCTTCCTCTCAATTCGTCCCTCTTCCCAGTTCAAAGTAGCGTTTTCATCTACTTCAATGTCTCTGCTGATAGTTAACTTCTTTGTCTAAAGATTGTAAACTTTATAGCCTTTGGATTAGGTACTGTATCCCAATAAGATACCTCGTACGGTCTTGTCTTCTTGTTTGTGTCTCTTTTGGTCTAGAACATGAATATAGCAAACAAATCCAAATACTCTTTGATGTTTAGCTAACGGTTTCTTCCCGCTCCAAACTTCGATTGGAGTTTTGTCTTGAACTACTTTATTAGGAAATCTATTGAGTAGGTATACATCAATGTACACTACTTCAGCCCAGAATGTATTTGGTAGTCGTTTCTCCTTTAACATTGATCTTGCCATCTCCAGGACTGTGCGATTCTTTCTCTTTGACACACCATTTTGTTGTGGAGTATATGAATCTGTAAGTTGTCGTTCTATGCCTTTATCTTCGCTAAATTTGTCAAAGTCACGAGATGTGTACTCATTTCCACGATCACTTCTAAGTACTTTTATTTGTTTTCCACTTTGTTTCTCGACATGGGCCATGAATTTCTTGAATATTTCGAAGACTTCTAACTTTACCTTTAAGAAATAGACCTATATCATTTTAGAGAAGTCATCAATGAAGAGGATGAAATACCTGTTGTTGTGATGTGAATGTGTCCTCATTGGTCCACAAACATCGATATGAATCAACTCCAGTAAGTATTTTGCTCTCTATGCTTTTTCTTTGTGAATAGTAATCAGGTTTATTTGCCGAGGAGACATCATTCGCATGATTTATTATTTTTCTTCAAGCAATAGTGGAAGCTTTAAGTCATGTGTGTTAAAGTGGCCAAATTCCCTATGCCAAAGCCATGAGTCATCAATTTCTACCTTCATGGCAATATTAGTTTTAGGTTTGAAGCTAATGGGAAAACTTCTATTTCTCTTCTCCATTTTTACTTCACTAATTTCTAACCTTCTACTATCATAAATTTTGCATGTATCTTTCTCAAAGTGAAGAGAATATCCATTCTCCATCATTTGGCCAATACTTAAAAGTTTTCTTTAAGATTGGGAACTAGTAAAACGTCCTTGATGAATTTCGTACCTTTCTTTGTCTCCACCATGACAGTTCCTTTGCCTTAAGACTCTGTTGTGGTGTCGTTTCCCAACCGAACTTTGGCCATGTGATTGCTACATCCTCTATCAAAGTACCAACTTCCTCCTCTGCTAAGAGATTCTTGATTGGTATAAAATAAGCATTGCTCTTGATTATGTTCTTTGACAAAGTTTCACTAGTGCATTTTAGAATTTTTACATCGCAGTATATGCCTCGGTTCCTGTGCACCGCTGCATATAAACACGCGGTGGCATTTTTGTAATTAAAGGCACTTTTTATGCCTCCGTTGTTATACTAACCGAGGCATATAGCTTAAAAAATTTTACGAATTCGCGCTGTCCACAAAATTTGAAATTTTTTAACCGCTTTTATGCCTCGGTTACTACAGAACCGAGGCCTAATAGCTTTTTTGCTTCAGGTTTTTTTTACCCGATGCAGCTACTCCAACCATGTCCACCATCGAGGAGGTTATTCCGACATCGTCAACAATATTTTTTTTTTATTTCTGATACACCATTAGGCCTCGGTTGGAGAAAACCGAGGCAGTAACTACTTTTTCTACCTTGGGTTAATAACCGAGGCATAAACGAGATTCTTTTTACCTCGACAGTATATGCCTCGAGTGCGAACCCGAAGCCAAAAGTGCAAAATAACCGCTGTCGTTTCCCTTTCCTGCACTAGTGTTTGCTTGATGCTTATTTTTATTATGGCAATACTTCTCAACTTGACCAAATTTCTTGTAGTACTGACATATTGGCTTCCCGCAATGCCAACAATCTTTTTCTGCATGACTTGACTTATTGCAAATGCCACATAAGGATATTTATTTTTCTTGCTTCCATAGAAATTTCTAGAATCTCTGCTTCGAGAATATTCTTCTAAATTTTTCTTTCCTCATTCTTCTTTCCTTTTGGACTATAATTTGAGCTTTGATTGGAAGTCATTCTCGATTGAATTTGTATCAGCATGATTATTAAATTTTGCTTCGTGCACTTCGAGGAGACCAACTAATTTATTTATCGATAGAGAAGATGAATCTGAAGAAGTTTCTATCGAAGTTACTATGGAATCATATTTTTTCTATGAGAGTGATAAGAATTTTTTCTACCACTCTTTTTTTCTTAATTTCTTTTCCATATAACTTCATTTTATTTGCTATTTCTTTTATTCTACCATAGTAGTCTTCAATGGTCTCAGATTCGTTCATTTTGATGGTCTCAAATTCTCTTCTTAGATAATGTAGTTTAACAGAGTGTACCTGTTAATTCCTTCATTGCTTTCAATTTTTTCCAAAATATCCCATGCCCTTTTTGTAGTTTCTGCATCCACGATCTTCCTGACAATAGTTTCTCCAACAATTATTTGAAGAACAAACAATGCTTGGGCATCCTCTTATTCAAAATCTTCAAGCTTTTTTCGCTCCTCCTCAGATAGTGTCTCAGTATTATCTAGTTTTGTATAACCACATTGAACAATATCCCACAATTTTTGTGAGATAAAATATGTCTTTAGTTGAGTTTCCAAAGGTAAAAAATTTCAGCAGTAAAAGTTGGTAAGGGGACATAAGAAAAGTTAACATTGTTAGAAGCCATGGATTAGGAGAAAAATGTCTCTTCTTTTGGAAGTATAAAAAGAAGGTTTTGAAAGTAATAGGATAATTTTTCTACGCCCAATAGATGACCGAATGTAGCTTTGGTACCACTGTTAGTATTTAGAGGATGTGAAAGAAATAGTTGATGGGATAGAGAAAATGTGGAGATAGTAGAATGTGAAAGTAGTAGTTGAAAAAATGTATTTTGTAGTTGGGAGTAGTTGTACTAGATGTTGTGTTAGTTGTTGTCTTACAAATGGTAGTGTATATGGGTATTTATAGACCCATAGATTATTCAAAAAATCCCTAGCTAGAACTTGTATAAATAGTTCTAGATTTTTCTACCTATGTAGAATGTTCTTAACTTTTCCTCCTATCTTAGGCTTTTCTACGATAGTCTAGAAGTTTCATGGCATTTCTACATTTAATGGATACATGGATTATATTTGTTAGGACTATAAACATTTCATGTTTGTAAATAATAAAATGTACTATTCTAGTCTTTCTTTAATTTATTAAAAGAAATAAGATGTTATTAACATTAATGTATTTAATTTGATTTAGATGGCGAACATTGCACCTGATTTGGCAAAGTCAATATTAGAGAAATTGATTAAGGCAACACTGGAACAATCACGCTATATTTTTTGCTTAACATGCATTACTGAGGACTTTGAAAAGGAAAGGGAAAATTTGATAGCAAAAGAGGAAACAGTGAAAGAGCGTGTTAGAGCAGCAAATAGAAGAGGCGATAAGATACAAAGAGATGTTGTACTTTGGCAGAAACAGGCTAAAGACCTTCTTGAAGAAGACACCAAAAAGAAAGTGACATGTTTTTTTGGATGGTGTCCTAATTGCAAGCGACAATATAGTAGGGGGAAGGAATTGGAAAGCAAGACAAAGGAGATTAAAAGACTCATCATGGAGAGCAACTTTGAAACTGTTGGAATGAGTCGTGATGTTCCAGGCACTGAATATCATTCTTCTCAAAATTACATTTCTTTTAAAAGTAGAGAGTCGAAAATTGAAGAACTTTGTAACGCATTGAGAGATCACAACAAGTATATGATTGGATTGCAAGGGATGGGGGGCACAGGTAAAACAACATTAGCAAAAGAGATGGGCAAGAAACTTAAGCAATCCAATATTTTTGATCAAGTTGTTGATACCACAGTATCTAATACCCCTAATACAAAAAAGATTCAAGATGAAATTGCAGGACCCTTAGGATTGTCATTGGAGAATTGTACTGAATCAGAGAGGCCTAAAAGGCTATGGAATAGATTAACCAATGGTGAGAAAATTCTTGTAATTCTTGATGATGTGTGGGGAGATATCAGTTTTGAAGAAATAGGTATTCCATATAAGGACAACCATAAGGGTTGTAGAATTCTTGTGACCACTCGCGATGTAAACATATGCCATAAGATGGAATGTGAGGAGACAATTCAACTTGATATTTTACCTGAGGAAGATGTATGGAAATTGTTCCAAAAGCATGCTGGTTTAAATGATAGTTCCCCCAAAAGTGTTCTTGATAGAGGTCGCAAAATTTCTAAAGAATGTAAAGGATTGCCAATTGCAATTGTAGTTATCGCTGGTAGTTTAAAGGGCAAGCGACATCTAGAACAATGGGATGTAGCTTTAAAATCCTTGCAAAATTTCAAAAGCGTAGCTGGTGATGATGAAAATAAGAGAAAGATTTATTCATGTCTGAAGTATAGTTATGACAATATGCAAAACAAAACAGCCAAGAAATTATTCCTTTTATGTTCTTTGTTTCGAGAAGATGAAGAAATATATGAAGAACTTTTGGTCAGGCTTGCCATAGGAGGGGGTCTCATCGAGAAAAATAATGATGATTACAATTACGATGCATATCGTAAGGAAGTTATTGCAGCAAAATATGAACTCATAGATTCATGTTTATTATTGAATTGTGCATCTAGAAAAGTCAAAATGCATGACTTGGTTCGTGAAGTGGCTTTATGGATAGCTAATAAAGAGATTCTGGCAGTGAATACATATAAGAAAAATGAAATGACAATGGTTGATAAGGGGAAGCATATTGAATATTTATTATGTGAAGGCAGAAGCATGGATGTGTTTTCCTTGAAGTTTGATGCATCTAAACTTGATATTCTAATAGTCTACTTGAACGGAAATGTTGATGCAGAAGACCCAAATTCATTCCTTGAAAATATGATAAGTCTTCGAGTTTTGTATTTATCAAACATGACCTATCGAGCTGCGACAGCAACTTTGTCATTACCACAATCAATTCAATTGTTAACCAATCTCAAATCTTTATACCTTAGAAATTTCACCTTAGGTGACATCTCTATTTTTGGAAACCTACAAGGTCTTGAGACACTCGAGTTATTTAGATGTCAGTTAGATAAACTGCCAAGAGAGATTGTAAAATTGGTAAAACTTAAACTGTTGAAGTTGAGTTACTGTGACTTCGTAGCGTACGATTTCTTTGAAATAATTGTACGTTGCACTTCATTGGAAGAGTTGTATTACACTCATAATGGTATTTCAAAAATGTGTCATAGTATAAAGCTTCCTAACTATCAAAGGTTTTGTATATCAGACTCTTTTTATTCAATCCGTTCCGATTGGTTTTTTTGGAGTTCCATAGAAGTGTCCGAGGCTGATAGAGTGTTTTCTGAAGAGACATTCAAGAATCTAGTGCAAAAAGCAGAAATTGTTTATTTAAACAGACTTCAAGGAGTATGGAAAAATATGATACCTGAGATTGTTTCTCCTGACGATGAAGGTATGACTAATCTAGTTGAGATTGCTTTGGTAGACATTTCCACGATGAGATGTCTAATTGACAATAATGATTCTCTTTCTCAAAGTGTCTTATCCAGGTTGGTTGGCCTTAAACTTAGAAAAATGGAACATTTGAAAGAAATATGCAATGGACCCCTTCCCTTTGAACTTCTGAAAAATTTAGAAAATTTCTTTCTATATGGTTGCATGCATTTAGAAGGCTCATTGTTTAAGAGCAAGATATCGCTCTGCCATCTTAAAAGTTTGTATATAGAAGATTGCCCAATGTTGACATCTCTTTTTGAGTGGTCGACCACACAAAGCCTATTGTTATTGGTGGAATTGCATATATCAAATTGTGAACAACTGAAAAGCATAGTAAGAGATGAAAACAGAAGAAAAGATTCAATAGAAGAAATAGTGGATGATAGTATTATTTCAAGGTTTCCAAATTTAACCACTCTTGAAATCTGGGGGTGTCCTCAATTACTTTTTATACTTCCAATGGCTTTCACTCGAAATATTCCAAAACTTAGAAATGTTCATGTATACAAATCTGATGAGTTAAAATACTTATTTGGTCCATACCAACATAAGTATGAAGAGGAAGATTTATACGAGGAGTTAAAAGACGTCATATTCACTAATCTAGAACTAATGACTCTAGCAGACTTGCCCAATTTTGTGCATATTTTTCCAAAATGTGGTGAGTCAAAGTGTTTACCAGTGAAGAGGTCAACTTCCAAAGATGAGACCAAGGCACAAAAAGAATCAAACCCCATGAAATGTAAAATTTTACATTGGATCGATAAATGTAGAAACAAAAGGGGAACTACCAAAATTCCTTTGGATTCAAAGAATCAATTGCAAGACTCTTCTCTCTCACCGGTAACCTTCTCACCCTTTCTTATCTAATGTGATTTCAAATTTGTTTTAGTGCATATACTTATCTTAATATAAATGTTTAGCATTTGTACATAATAATCAACAGTCATATAACAATCAGATCTCAATTATTTCAATTAGATTGACACTTAATATTTTATTTGTGGTCAATATTGAGAACAAACTTTTTAGAAATAAATTACAGTTAATTTGATATTTCGTAAATATGACGCTTTTCTTTTACGGTGGTGAATGAGTTGCAGGTAAATGAGTCCAATGCAAATGATGTGATTGCACAAGATATGACGGTGACTTTGAGAAACATTGGAATTGATGTGCGCTACAACATTTTTTTCACTCTACAAAATGTTACAAAGTTAATGATTAAGGGATATGAGAAAGCTAAAGTATTATTCTGTGCTTCTATGCTGGAATGCTTTCCGTATTTGCATACACTTGCCATATCTGGATGCAATGAATTAGAACAGATAATTGGTGAGGATACAAAGAATCAAAGAAAGCCATTTTTCCCAAGGCTGAAACTACTTGCCATAAACGAATGCAACAAATTGAAATGCATCTTTCCCATTTCAACTTCCAAAATTCTTCCCAATTTAGAAGTTCTGATAATCGTAAAAGCATGTATGCTAGAGGAAGTATTCAAACGGAACAGTGATGAAAAGGTTGAGATTATTCCAAATCTGAAAACTGCAGTATTCGTTGAACTTCCAAGCCTTCGACAGGAGATTGAATTTCTTACTGTAAAACATTGTTTTATGAAGAATTGCCCAAAACTTTCCTTGTCTTCATCCCTTCAAAGTCCCCACGATTTTCGTACTTCTATCGCAGGTACTATATACGATACCATCATATCTTTTCTAATTATTATAATTAGTTTAAAAAAACTATGAAGAGTCTAAATGTTATTGGTGTATACAAGAATTTTAATTTATTATTATTCGAAAGACAACATGTATGTGTTTACAGTTTTAACTTTAAAATCATGATTCCTAAGCATAGATATCTTTTTTATTATTCTTGTGATTTCTTTACGAAGGGGATGTTAATCTTTCTTGTAGGATCTTTGGGAGGAGATATCCCATCTGTATTACGTAAAGTGCTTGATGAGCTTGATGAAATGATTCACATTGAGAATCAAAGGATAAGAGACTCTACAAGGGGCATTAAAGTTGGAACAACATTGAAAGGGATTGAGTTGATTTCATCACTCAACAATGATGAAGACAACCAACATCATGAAAATGGCATTGAATCAAAAGAGTTGGAGGATGCAGTGAAACAAAGCAGAGAAAGAGTAGAGGAAGAACAACAAATTCTTGGAAAAGCTCCTCCTTTTGGGATATCATCAATGCCAATATCACAAGTAATTTCTTTTTTGGTTTAATTACCCTGTTTTTTCTTTTAGCTTTATTATAGTAGTAGTTCAATGAACAATTAACATGGAAACCTTATTTCATAAACCAATAACGTATATAACACAATAACAAAACAAAATCATACTCGTGTATAAATTTTCATTCCAACTTAGACTAAATACGAAATAAAAACAGTAATTTAACAACTTTTAGAAAAATACTGCAACTATAATTAACATTGAGGTAATTGAAGTCGAACTAAGGAACTAATTTTTTTTTTTTTTTATGAATAACGTGATATATCGTTCTTGCAATTAACTTTTTTATGTTTTTTTTTTTCTGAAAATTGCACCCCAATTCAAGTGAAAATATTTAATGGTTAGATTTTAATACTAATCTGGTCAGTTATTTACTCTTTATATCTAACATTAAAACTTTGTAATGGATATTGCTAAGTTCACTTTTTGAATGACCTAAAAGATGATGGTTTCACTTAATGTATGCAGGAAAATGAAGAAGGACAAAACATGGAGCCTGCTACAAACAAAGATGTTAATGATGGAGATTTTGAGGGAACATCTAACACAGTGGCTATCCATTCTGAGAGTAGTAATGCTCCAGGTTATTTATGACTCTTTCATCTATTTATTTTCATCATAAGTCACCTCTTTGATCTTGTTTTCAAAATAATATTTTTTTACGTTATTTTATTAAAGATGATGGCGTATACAAATTTTAGAATGTAGGGCTTTCTTATATATATTTTTTATAATTTATTGCATTCTAATATCTTTAATTTACAATTAAAGGTATTTTATATTTATTTATATTCCATTTAGATGTTTTTTTTCTTTATCTTTAATTGCATTCTAATTTATTTATTTTGTGGGAAATAGATTACTAAAAACATCTATAATGTAATAAACTAAAATTAAACATATGGGATTAGCATCCCAATTAAATCCACCCAAACAAAGAATATCGACAACAAAGTGTTTGCTGTGCGTCGACTTGTAACCCACCACCTTCTAAACATAAAAGCTATCCAATTTATGTGTGGGACGTTACAATGGACTCAACTAGAAACTAACACTCGTCCAAAAATATTCTTATATTTTCAAATTATTTTATGCGTTATAATCTTGCTAACATTTCTATTTGGAAATTGATGGACAAAAATAACAACACAACCAAAAATATTAAAGTATGCATTGTAAATAATTTTCTCAAACTTGTAAAATTTTATGAGGAGTAACAACAATAGAAAATGATAACCGTAATAACAAAATAGAAGACCAATATTTTTAAAATGGAAAAACCTTCTTTATATGAGAAATAAAAACCTACAAGCATAAGTTAGTCGATCAAGTTCCACTCACATCAAATATGGGTACAAGAGAATCTAATCAAAAGTGCAAACAAGTGTCTACAACTAGCCAATGAGTAAAACCATTAATAATCTCAATATGAAGAGTAAGAAAAAGAAAAGAAATCTAAAATAGAACAATAGTGTGGAACTAATTTCTCTAATCTCAGATCACCAATTAATGATCCCATCGGTCACAATGAAGAACAATATGTTAAAGTTTCAACATGATCCAACAATGAACAAAATAAGAAGAACATTTTTACAAAGGTTGCTCAAGATTGCATTTTGCACTCTCAATACATACCAAAAAGGCCCCTCTTACTTAGGTTAAGTGAGTAAAAAATGGGCTTGACTAATTGACCTTTTAGACACATAGTTGGAAGCCTAAACCCAACATCTTCCCCTCACAACTATGTGGTGGTGATCACCAATCAAGTAATTTCCCAACACGTGTCAAACTTTTTCCTTAGCAGTGTCTTAATCATCATATATGAGCACCATTGTTATTTGTATGAACTTTATCCAACTCCAACAACTTAGCACACAAAAATCACATATCTGATGATACCTAACATACAATATGTTTGGATCTAGAATGAAAAGTTGGATTTTTATCGAGATGGATAACATTTAGACTATCCACAAATAATGGGTAATTGTGCTCCACAAAACCAAGCTCTTACAAGAATTTATTCATCCATAGCAACTCTTCACATGCTTTTGTAATGACAATGAACTTTGCCTATGTAGTGGACAATGCTACATACCTCTGCAATCTTGATTGCCAAGCCATAATTCGTCCCCTGCAAACTTATTCAAATGTCTCCAACCATATCTATGTTTGAATAGCCCACCAAAGTAGGTTTATCACCTCCAAAATAAAGCCTCCAAAATGTACCATTGAATACATGAAATTGTCCATCGTAGATGCATATGGAACTCTGCATATATATGTCTTATTAACTTCACTTAATACTACAACAACAGTGAAATTATCAATGGAATTTTACTAACAGAAATAAATTTGTCAACAAATTTGAATTACCGACGAATTATATTGATGAATTTTAAATTTTTAATTATCGACAAATTTATTTTTGTCGGTAATACAAATTTTATTTACCAAGGAAAATGCCTATTATCGATGGATTTGTTTGTCAATAAATTTGTCGGAAAAAGGAAAAAAAAAATTCTTGCCCAAATCTGGATCCATTATGGATTTCTTCCTCCTTTGATTTCGTCCACGTCAGGGCAGTTTCCTCCATTAATGAAAGCAACCATGAGAGAGTTGCTTCATTCTTGATGCAAGTTCCACCTTCATACAAGCTTGTCGCTCGTGATGCCGATCACTACGGGAGGCGGTATCAATGATGTAATCTTTCCTTCTCCGAAAAGGTTGATGCCCTTCTTCACTCTTGTAGGGTAGTGATATAGAGAACCCAAGGTTTCCTCCCAATGACCCCAAAATGTGTCGTTGTCATTGTAATGAAAGGAATACCGTTATAGGGGCAGACAGAAAATGAGCAGAACACCGTTAGTGACAATTCAATGAGAGGAAAACACGTGGCTGTTAGCAAGGACAACAATAGAAGCACATGAGCCAAGAGAGAAAGCATGTGGTTGAAGGACTACGTGACCTAGCAGTGCAACAGGGGTTTAAGAGAGGAAACCGTTAGAGGAGAGAGGGAGGAAAAAGATTCGGGAATTCATCTCTCTTATGATTCTCTTGTTTTCTGGAACGTTTTGTGTTCTGCAGATAGGAACCTTTGAATGAAATAATTCCATTGCCTCTCTTGTGTTGCTTTTCTTTCGTTTCAAATTCTCTAGTTTGTGTTACTGTTCCATTGATTGCAGGGTGGAGGTGCTTACATTGGTGCTTTCATCGTAATTCATGGCAGAGAATTCCAGATTGAAGGAACTTCAAGGGGAGCTGACTCACATGAAGGAATCAATGGTGGACGTGCAACGCTTGGCTTCCACAGTGGCTACGACAGATAAGGATTTGAAAACCTTGATTGTTGTTCTTCTAGAGCGTCAACGTGACGACTCTACTCGTTTCGAGACACTCGAAACTTCGATGGATTCCGTTTTGAAAGCAATACAGAATCTCGATACAGGCCACCGCGTTTCCTCTTCTTCTCCATCATTCCAAGTTCGCAATGTTAAATTGGATTTCCCTAAGTTTGATGAGTCCAACGTGCTCTAATGGATCTTCAAGGCAGAGCAGTTTTTTGATTATTACAGTACCCCCGATGATCAACGTTTAATTATTGCTTCAGTGCACTTGGAAAAAGAGGTTGTCCCCTGGTTTCAAATGCAAGCTCGAAATCATGCGTTCCCATCCTGGGTGGCGTTCACGAGAGCCTTGGAAATGTCATTTGGACCTTCACCTTATGAATGCCCCCGTTCAGATTTATTCAAACTCACACAGTCAGGATCAGTGCACGAGTATTACGTTAAATTCACAACCCTAGCAAATCGTGTTCAAGGGATTACCTCAGAGGCTCTCCTGGACTGTTTTGTAGGCGGGTTACGTCAAGACATCCGTCGCGACGTACTGGTTCAAGACCCCAAAACCTTGATGAGGTGTGTGTCCTTGGCCAAATTATTCGAAGAAAAGTATGCTGCTCAACACAAATT
>Ga0099822_1000589_pt1:2500-35361 | contig 35361 bp, 13 predicted proteins | sample CowpeawhiteBW_FD_76839 | JGI IMG/M metagenome (GOLD analysis project Ga0099822, IMG submission 76839) | Root nodule microbial communities of legume samples collected from California USA - Cow pea white BW | ecosystem: Host-associated > Plants > Roots > Nodule | place: USA: California... | reverse complement strand
ATTCTCTGGTTCGTATCTTCATTTTTACTTTTATCATTCATTCTATTTGATTGGATTCACAATTCACCGTCATACACACAAACAGACCGTCACCAATGAAGCGCTCAATGTTATGATTTCTGGTGCTCCCGCTTCTGGCAAAGGCACCCAGTGCCACCTAATCGCCGACAAGGTTTACTTTCTTTCTCTTTCTACTGCTTTTCTACTGCACACACTCACACATCACATAACCTTTTTAGTTTTCCTTCAAATATGCTCATTCCTTCGATTCATCTAAATTATATACGCAGTACGGTTTGGTGCATATTGCTGCTGGAGATTTACTTAGGGCCGAAATTGCCACAGGAAGTGAAAATGGAAAGCGAGCCAAGCAGTATATGGAGAAGGGACAGTTGGTCCCTGACGAAATTGCTGTCATGGTATGTAATCTTTGTAATCCAATCTTACTTTTTCTCTTCAATTAATTCTTGTCCTCTGCTCTTTCTCTTACCCTCCATTTTCTTCTGCTACAGATGGTCAAGGATCGTCTCTTGAAACCAGATTCTAAGGAACGTGGTTGGCTTTTGGATGGTTATCCCAGGAGCTTGTCTCAGGCCACTGCACTTAAGGGATTTGGGTTTGAGCCTCATACTTTTCTTCTTCTAGAGGTAAACATTTTGTTGTTTTCCTTTCAACGTTTCTACCTCTCATTACCCATTTTTTTTCTTTTCATAAACCAGTTGGGTGATATTAGAAAAATGAAGCCAAATGAATGTTAATAGTGATACTATAAAAGCCAATACCATTGATCTTGAATGCAGAAAAGTCAAAGTAGCTTTTCTTATCATTTTCTTTTGATTTTTCAGGTTTCTGAAGACTTGCTTGTGGAGAGAGTAGTTGGACGGAGATTAGATCCTGTAACCGGGAAGATATATCACTTGAAGTATTCTCCTCCAGAGACAGAAGAAATAGCTGCAAGGCTTACCCAACGCTTTGATGATACTGAAGAGAAGGCAAGAATATATCCCTAATCTGTTTTGTTTTGTTTTGTTTGTTTTTTTTTTTGAAAACATATAAATTCTTTTTTTTTAGATTATTATTTTATACCTACACACACGTGTATAGATTATAATTGTGTCCAATTGAATGTTCTTTACCATTGTCGTTTGCTTGACTTAGGTGAAGTTGCGATTGAACACCCATCATCAAAATGTGGAGTCCGTCCTTGCCCTGTATAAAGATATAACTGTTAAGGTATGCTCTATAAACTCTCTCTTATATGTGCGCACATGCTTGTGCAACAACAAACATATGGCAGAAGCAATCCTGTTCAACATATGTGGAGTGGACATCATTTATAAAGCATTTCCCTATTTATCATTTTTATAGTGGATAATCCATCCACTACTACTGTATAGAACATGGATATCCACAATTGCATACTTGTTCTTGTGGATTAGATGCCAAGTGTATCTCCTCAGCATGAATCAAAAGAAAAAGAAAAGGGACTTTGTGTATTTTGAATTAAACAATAATTAGTAATATAAAACATTTGATGTATTCTGAAAGTGGAACAGTTACATTGGTTGATAGATGCTTGATGCTTAGCTACTTTAAGCTTGAATGTTGTGTTTCTTCGAGTGTTATTAGTGGCTGGTTTCGGTCAGTTTATTTTGTATTCAAGAAGTTTCTATAAAGCAAAAGCTAAGATATAGGAGAAAATATATTTTGGACAGGTCCTGCTCCGTATAATTGGGTGAAACCCACTTAAGCTACCTTTTTTTTTGTCTTCAGATTAATGGAAATGTCTCAAAGGAGGAGGTATTTGCTCAAATTGATAGTGTACTGTCAAGTCTTGTTGAGCAAAGGAAAGCTGCTTCAGGATCCGTGGTTGCATAGAAAACCATCTTTTGACATTTTGGTATAGCATTGCTGGTGATAGTGGATTCAAAGTTATTTATTTAGTCATAAGAGTCTTCATTCAATTTCTCGTGAAGATTATCTCACGGCTTTATATATCCCTCCATTTGGAAAGCAGTGTGATGATTGGTTTGGACCATGAACGAGGACATGTGGCAGTGTAGTAGTGCACAGAATATTTTCCAAGTTCGTTTTTTATGTGAAATAATTACCATAAAATCGATTTTATGTAATGGAGGATTTTGTGAATTATGATTTGCTGGCTCCTGTCACCGCTTGGTCGGTATGTGTTTTCTTTACATTTTCTGTAAATTATTCGTTGATAAAAGAAAACCATACGCTCGATCTTCCGAAAAGGAAAATGACCTATTCTATGTTCTTGATTATATAGTTTGCTTTAATGTTGTAACAGTGTCGTAAATGTGAAGATTAATACTAAAATGGTGTAAAGTATTAACTGCCAGTATTGCTCCAAGAGAATGGAGGTACCTTTTTTAATTTTTTGTTCGTAAGCATCTTAACATCTCCTTGCTGATTCATATATTTCTTAAAGAAACAAGTAACAAGTGTATAATGGTTATTTAGTTATTCACTTCTAATGAGAGTTTTTTTCCCTACAATTTTTAAAATATTAAACTTTAGGCTTTGTTTGAATTGGAGGAAAAGGTCAGAAGAAAAAAAGGTGAGATAGTTGAAAGTGAGTGAGAGAAAAGTTAGCGGGAGATGATTAATGTGATATTACAATGTACGGATACTTTAATTTAGGTGAAAATTTTATTATTTTATTTGGATCATGTATCTATATCTTATACAATAGGATATTTTATTAATTTATCAATTAAGTATTTAATTTACAAAATTATACTAAATTACAAGAAATCTTTTACTAATGATTAGTAATTAATCACTATAATTGATTTATAATTAATTTATGTCTTGATTTATAAACTAAATATTATTAGCAATTAAAATAGTTTAAAATATTATAATTGGTTTTTAAATTGATAACTAAAATAGTTCTATTATAAATTAGTTTTTAAATTGATTATCAACATTAATTATTAAAGTTTTAACTACTAAAATAATTAGTCTTTAACATAGTTTTTGTTATTAAAATTGGTGATTATTTAAAAGATTTTTGTTGTAGTATTTTTATAATGACAATAATTCATATTTTTATGTTGAAGATTCTTGTGTATATGATTTTAATTTGATTTTGCACAATAATAATTATATATTTATTATGTTTTTAAGAATTATTATATAATTTTCAATACCTCTTATTATTTTAAAAGATAAATGTATTTTCAAAAATAAATGTATCTATCCCATACATGTATGGTATAAATTTGATTATACATTAATATTTTACATTTAGAAAATAATTCATAAAATAGGTTTTAAAAAATATTTACTTAAAAAATTAAAATTAAAATTAAAGTACAAATTATTACAAATTTTAATAAAAAATATTTTCATAATAAAAATATATTAAAATAAATTATCAAAATTTAAATTAATTAGTATAATTTTATTATTATTTTAATATTTTATTTATAAAGCATGCATTAAAAAATTATTTATTTTATTATTTTATATTATTAATTATTTCATAGTTTTTCTTTTAATTATTCATTTTAATATAGTAGGACAATGTATTTATAAATATTTAATTTTTATTTATAATTTCATATTTAATTTTTTATGTTAGAATAAAAGAATTTTTTTTTATTTTTAATTTTAGTCGGTTACATTTTTCTGTTTAATCGATTATGCGTTTTGTTTATATGTAAAAGTTCATAAAATATTTATAAAATAGTGACATTTTTCTGCATATAAGGATGAAAGTTTGTTGTAGAATTTGTCATCATTTTTCAAAGTTTTACATTTCGTTTTCTTAGTTGTATTTTGATCAACGAGTAAATCACGATAGCACAAAATAAAATGTATACAAAAAAAAAATACTCATATATTATTAGACAATGCACGTCTTATTCGAGGTTTTCTTTATTACATTTATTTAGTTATTTATTATTAAATTACTTTTAGTTCTATATTCGATATATATGATTTTTGGTGTGAAAGATGTATTAAAGATATTAAATGCACTAAAAAAAATCAAATTGTTCCGGTTCAGAAAAATACGAGATAATTCCTCACCAAAACAAAAAGAAAGTTTTTATGACTTGCTTAGGCCAAAAAACTCTGTCCCTTGACTATGGGAGTAACTCTCTTATTTATATCATAATTAGTTACAAAATATTGATCCCAAGATTCACCAAATAATAACTAAAAGAAAACCCATCATCTAATTCTAAAATATTTTTTAAAAATAACAGCACCTCTCAAAAACAAAATTATCTTCTACTCCTAAAATATCTAAGAATATAATAACCACCCTACTAACTCCCCAAAACATCGCCAGATACAAAACTAATTAAATCAATATTCTCCCTCGCCATCTTACGAGCCTACATACCGAGACGACACCCCCTTATTCCCTCAGTTTGATTCTAACTCCCTCTAGTACAGTATCCTCACTCGGTACCCTACCGAGACAACACCCACTCATCCTCTCAATCTTAAACCGACTTCCTCTGGTCCAGCACACAAATAAATTGACAAAAAAAAAATTATCTTATTAAGTCAATCTGTAGAATTAAATTTCACTTTGTTTTAAGACATAATACCAAATATTGTGAGAAGATGGTTTAAATATTTAATTATATATCTAATATTTGCCTTATATTATAATAAGACCAAATAATAAGATGTGGTGATGGTATAATGGATTATAAGACCGGTAAGTTGTATTTAATTATTATAATATATTATATTTTAATTATTATAAATAAGGAAAATATATTTTTTTTACATATTAAAAATGTAAAAGTAAAAATTATTGGCTTTAAAAGTAATACAGAATCCAAAATTTAAAATGATTTTAGAGACAAAAACATATCATTACCTTTTTTTTAAATTATCATTCTCAACCATTGTTTATTTTAAGTAGTACCATTTGTCGAAAGCATTTTTTATTGGAATAAATGTATATAAATAGTTTTTATGGTGTGTGCTACGTGTTATTTTAAATCGTTTGTTGGATGTGTGGTTAGAGCAGTTAAGCGTTTTCAAATAACTTTCCTATATGAAATTTCCTTCGTACATCAACTTATTAAAACAAAATTTAAATTTGTCCACAGATTTTGTTGGTTCGTATTATTGATGAATCTTTGACTTTTGAGGTATATAATAAGAATTTGCATGTTGAATGATTTGATATCTTTATAACAAACCTTTTTAATAATATTTCTAATTACTAGTCACCATGTGTATTCATGTTACATTTGTTAACTCTCGTATAATTTGGTTTAGCTGAAAGGTCAGAGATATTAGTTATTTGTACATCTTAGAGTTACCAAATTAATAACACTGATTGGTTGAAAGGTCAGAGATAAAAGTCATTCAAGAATCAGTGACTCATCAAATAATCGCGAACCTGCTATTGGGTCGTGTAAAAAAATTTACACTTTCTGGTTCATAGCATAATAAGAATGGTAAAATTGACTCATTTTGAGTCTTTTTTTTTCACCACTTTCATCATAATCTCTATTATGCTCCCATTTATAACCATTCACTGCGAGAAGAGAACAAAATTAATCTAGATGTTTATTGGGCAGTGAAATGACCGAGTAGCAAATAAATTTGAAAAGGAAAACCGAGTCAGAGAACATAGATATGTAGACTCGGTCATGCATAGGTTGCTGAGTCCTAAAAACGACAGTGTTGTGTCTGTGTCTGAGTCTCTGAGTGTGACTATTGTGAAACCGCGTAGAGCCTTTTTTCCATTCTCCTTCTCATAAAAACCTCTTCTCACTTCCCTTCTCTAATCACTAAGAGCTTCACCATGAAATTAATGAACGCTTTTACTATTCATGTACAATTCCATGGCAGCTTTACTCCTTAATCGCTCCTTCTTCTGCCACCTATTCCTTTTCCTTTTTTGTCTTCCATCTATAAACACACTCTCCACTGTTTCCATTTCTCAAACCCCCAATTCAAACCAAACATTTATTTGCGTCTTGCAACATCCAAATCAACAGGGACAATCAAATCTCAACTGCACCACCTTTCCTCGGACTCAGACTCCGCCTTTCACGCTTGATGTGAATCCTACCGTTACCTACTCTCAGATTGTGGGTGGCAACGGCTTTGTATGTGCTTTGGGGCCATCATCTTCTTCCAGTTCCATCATGGGGTGTTGGAGATTCTCCGGCAATGCTTCTAATGTTCCCTACAAGCGCATCTACAATGGATCCCTTCTCCAAGATATTGACAGTAGCCACTCCCACGTTTGCGGTCTTGTAAATAATAATGACAGTGGCCTAAAGCTTGAGTGTTGGCAATGGCACGACTTCAATTCGAGCAGTGGGAGTTTGAGGAACATGTCAATGTCAAGCATTGCCGTGGGAGAGAATTTTGTGTGTGGGTTATCTCCGACGGGGGATGTTAAATGCACCGGCACGGGGAGGGTTAACAATAGTAGAGTTGTTGTTGATGTTCCTCCGCCTGGCGGGAATTACACTTTTCTCGCAGCTGGGGTTAGGCATGCCTGTGTCCTCTCCGGTGACGGTGGTTTGGATTGTTGGGGAGACATGGAGGGTGAGAAACCAGAAGGGAGGTTCGTTTCTTTGGCGTTGGGAGAGAACCGTAGCTGCGCGCTCGGGCACGACAGAAGAGTTGTCTGTTGGGGGTCCAATAATTTCACCATGCTGCAATCCTTGCAAGACACTTTTTTTGAGTCAATTGTGGCAAAGAAAAGTGTTTTCTGTGGAGTTGTGTCTTCCGATTTTTCCTTCCTCTGTTGGGGTTCTCCGTATTTTGATTCAGACAGCAAGGTGTTTGAAGATGTCCTCCCAGGACCTTGTCGGAACAAGTGCCCTTGTGGGCCCTTGCCCAACTCTGCCAAACTATGTCAGTCTTCTGATGTCATTTGCCAACCCTGTTCCCCTCAAGTAGTTCAATCTTCACTTCCACCTCCACCTCCACCTCCATCACCATCACCATCACCATCTCAGCCATTGCTACCATCAAACAACTCTCGTTGGAGCAGCCGAATGGTTGCATTCCTTGTGGTTGGATGTGTGGGGTGCAGTTCCCTGTTGCTAGTCATAGCTTTCTTCCTTCACAGGCACTGCAAGTCTAAACGCAGAGGAAGCCGTGTCCATGACTCTGGCCGGTTGGATGATGAGTCATCTCACTCTCAACCACAACCTCAAACCGAAGCTGGATCTCGTGTTCTTCAGAAGCGCTTGAGTCACGTGATCAGCATGGGAAATGGGAGCCCTTTGGAGGAGTTTTCCCTCCAGACACTGCTTCAAGTCACCGACAATTTCTCTGAGGAGAAGAGAGTTGGGATTGGAAGCTTCGGTTCGGTGTATCGTGCCACTTTGGAGGACGGGAAGGAGGTAGCTATAAAAAGAGCCGAAGCCTCATCTTCCACATACACAGTCTTGGGTGCCCAAGTGGACAAAGACAATGCTTTCGTGAATGAGCTCGAATCTCTCTCCAGACTCCACCACAAGAACCTGGTCCGTTTGGTGGGGTTCTATGAAGACACTAAAGAACGCATTTTGGTGTACGAGTACATGGACAATGGGAGTCTGAGTGACCATCTCCACAAGCTCCAAACTTCAGCTCTGATGTCATGGCCGGTGCGGATCAAGGTGGCTCTGGATGCTGCCAGAGGCATAGAGTACTTACACCAATACGCCACTCCTCCGATCATTCACCGTGACATAAAATCTGCAAACATATTGTTGGATGCCAAGTGGACTGCGAAAGTCTCTGATTTTGGACTCTCCCTGATGGGACCTGATCCTGAAGATGAGGAGGCTCACCTTTCACTTCTCGCAGCTGGCACTGTTGGCTACATGGACCCTGAATACTACAGGCTTCAACATTTGACCCCCAAGAGTGATGTCTACAGCTTTGGCGTGGTTCTGCTAGAGTTGCTCTCTGGGTACAAGGCCATCCACAAAAACGAAAATGGGGTGCCAAGAAATGTGGTTGATTTTGTGGTGCCATTCATTTTTCAAGATGAGATTCACAGAGTGTTGGACAGAAGAGTGCCCCCTCCCACGCCGTTCGAGATAGAAGCTGTGGCGTTTGTGGGTTATTTGGCAGCAGATTGTGTCAGGCTTGAAGGTCGTGACAGACCAACCATGTCTCAAGTTGTAAATAACTTGGAAAGAGCATTGGCTGCATGTTTAGCCCAACCAATACTCTCGAGGTCCACCACTCACTCTTCTTCGCAATAGCGTTATCTTCTTCTCTTTTGCTATCTCCTTCTCCACCACGCTCAGCTTCAGCTCCCTGCATTCTGACACAGTCAACTTTTGTATATTGCATCACTTTTTTTTTTCTTCATTTTTTCAAACTAATTTCGACGTCACGCCTCACACCAGACTACTCAATCATATACACTAACCCGCTCCATTTTTTGTTTTAAAATCCTGTAATAATTTGTAATTGATGGTGACGCCAAGAAGTGTATCATTCATTCATGATTCTATTATTATGTACCAAGCAAGGAAATGGAAATTACACTGTGGAATGAATAGTTTGAATCAGTGTGCATTCTAAGGCAAAAAATACACGGTTCAATTCACATCCTCCTTTTCATTTTCTTTTTCTAACAACTACTGGCTTCTCGGTCAATGTTTCGCTTATATTTCTTCACGAGACAAAGTCCAATAGAAGGAAATTTTTTTAAGAGGAGACTTGTAGCAAAGTCTTAAGATCTCTAACAAACCAAAATATACTTGTTTTTCAACTTGTTGAATCTTCAGATCTGTCGTTGACATGGGTGTGTCTAGACTCTTTCCTTTTATTTCAGCAACTCAAGTGACAAAAGAAAACACTTAGGTGCAGCTTTGGTAGATGGAAGAAATGGGAGCAAAGCAAAAAGGCTTTGTATTTCAAACTTAAAAGTTTTTTTTCTTCACAAAACTTAAAGTGGGTCAATACTTAAATAAATAAAAATGTTTTTTAGACATAAAGATGAAAACCAATAAAAGTAAAAGGAAAAAGTGAAAAGAGCTTGGGGTAGTACTATAATACACAAGATACCTAAACACGCAAAGCGATAATATAAGAAAAAAGAGTTTGGTAGGAACCCTTTAGGAAGCCATAATCATCATATAAATGTATGTCGGCATGGTTACGAAAGTGCTACAAAGTTAGGAAAAGGATTCACATTACGATTACATTTTGAAACGAAACTGATCAGAGAAGGGCATTTGTGTCTTTGTGATGACGGAATTTTGGTGATTTCAATGCACAAGGTTCTGCATCAGTTAGCATCTTAACAACCTCTCTCATGGTGGGACGCACAGAAGGAAGCTTAGTGGTGCACTTGATGCCAATCTTCAACACTTTCATCATATCTTCAACACACTCAGATGCCACCCTTTCATCAAGAATGTTGAGAATACTTTCACGGTCATTCAGATGAGTCAAAACCCAATAAACAATATCTTTCGCCTCTCCATAATCCTCTTCAATGGCTTCTCTGCCTGACACTAATTCTAACAGCACCACCCCAAAGCTATAAACATCACTCTTTTCAGTAATGTCAGTGGCATAAGCAAGTTCTGCATCAACGATAACAATATATACGTTAACCCCATGCCATTGAATTTCAAACATACATAAATAGGAAGCATATGTCATAAAAAAGAGAAAAGAACTCAAGATTCACATTAAAACTCAAGAAAAAACTGAAATTTCCCGGAAGAAAACATTTGCAAACTTACCTGGAGCAATATAACCAAGTGTGCCAGCCAGACAGCTATAACCCAATTGCTTATCAGATTTTTCTGCAAACCTTGCAATGCCAAAATCAGCAATTTTTGGCTCATAATCCTCGTCAAGCAAAATGTTGCTGGATTTTATATCCCTATGAATAATAGGTGGATTACAATCATGGTGTAAATAAGCAATTCCTTTGGCAGCTCCTAGAGCAATTTTATACCTCTGTTTCCAATCCAAGTCTGGCTTCCCATCTTTTATCTGTCCATGGAGAGCTTGAAATAGATTACCATTTGGCATGTACTCAAACACTAAAAGGTTGGATCCTCCTTTAAGTAAAGAAGCATAGAGTTTAAGTATATTTCTATGCCTAATTTTCCCCAAAATCTCCATCTCTGCAGCTAAAATTTTCACACCATCTATTTTCCCTAGTTGCTTGACAGCCACCATGGCTCTATTTTTCCTCAATTCCACTCGATAAACCTTTCCTGTGCCACCACTACCTATCAAATTATCTTCATCCAGATTACATATTTCATCAGCATCGATATCTACTTGGTGGAAAGATGCAAGGTTCCATTTTTGACTTATTTCCTTCTGACGTTGCATGCTGTTTTCTGCACCATGCTTGAGGCTTCTACAACTCAAAAGCACGAGACCAGCTAAAATAACAACAAAAATAGAAGCAATGAGAAAGATAAAGACAAATTTATTAGCAGGGATCCCTGGCTGATCACGACTTCTGGCACAAATCTTCAAATCAGAATTCAGGGAAGGTTTTAGGTTTCCCTCGAAACACAGCCCCTTGTTTCCAAGAAAGGCTTTCTCTCCTCCAACAATAAAAAGACCAGATGGAATTCTCCCAGAAAGCAGGTTTTCAGAAAAATCCACCGAACTTAGCTTTATGGCTTCTAAACTATCTGGAATAGAACCTGTGAGTTTGTTTCCAGACATGTTAAGAGAGTTCAATGAGTTCATAAGTGAAATTGACTGGGGGATATTTCCAGATAGAGAATTCCAAGCAAGATTCAAGTCCACTAGTCTTGCACAATTACCCAGTTCTGGTGGTATTGAACCAGTTAAGGAATTCACTTCTAAATGCAAAGAGGATAACTGCTTCAGAGATCCAATTTCAGGCGGTATTTCACCAGAGAAATTGTTGTTGCTCAAGTAAAGCTTCTCCAAGTTCGCCAGCTTGCCAAGTTCTGATGGGAGCTTACCTGAAAACCTGTTTTTTGTCAAAACTACCTGACTTAAGCTAGTAGACAACCCAATTTCTGAAGGTACAGCACCAGTGAAATCATTATAAGCCAAATCAATTATTTTTACATATGGAAGTGCCCAAACCTCATCTGGAATTTTCCCAGATAACTGGTTCATACTGATCCTGAATCTCCTCAGAGATTTACATGTAGCATAAGACTCCGGAAAAGTCCCTGAGAAATTGTTTTGCAATGCAAGCAACAACCTCAACTTACTTCTTTCACACAAGAACTTTGGGAAATCGCCTGAAAATTGATTCTCAGATATGTCAATACTTTCAAGTGGTGAAAAACGGCCAAAATTTTCTGGAATCCTCCCAGTGAAGTTGTTTCTATATATCGAGAACCCAATGAGATGGCTCATATCTGCAAATCCTACAGGAAGTTCTCCAGAAAATCTGTTCTCATATAATTGAAAAACAACCAAGTTCTTCATATTCCCAATTTCCTCTGGCAACCTACCATACATGTTGTTCGAAGAAAGGTCAATCTCCCGCAGTTTGGTGAGGTTTGCAAGCTCTGCTGGAATCTCTCCAGTCAAATTATTTGAGAAGAGCTCAATCTTGTAAAGATTCTCTAACTTGGAAATTGATCTGGATAGTTTTCCAGAGATTTTATTTCTTGACATATCCAGTGTCTCCAATGCCTTCATTTCATACAGTGATTCTGGAATGTCTCCTATCAAATGGGAGCCACCAAGATAAAGCCAGGTCAAGTTCTTCAGATTTCCAAGAGTCCCTGGAATCTCACCTTCATCGTATGCATTTACCCCAAGACCCAGTGCAACCAGTCCGGTTAGATTCCCAACCCAGCTAGGGATGCTACCAGAGAAGTAGTTTGCTGAAAGATCAAGAATTTGCAGGTTTCTCAGCCCAGACAAGTCTGGGATTGCTCCCACCAATTGATTTCCTGTTAGATTCAGCACTCTGAGGCTGCTACACCTGCTTATTTCTGCTGGAAGCTTTTCGGAAATTAAATTTGATGGCAGTGAGAGAACTTGCAGGCTCTGCAAAACTGAGAGTGATGGAAAAATGACACCAGAGAGGGACTTATTGTCCAGTGAGATTTCTGTGACTCTACCAGAAACTTGATCACATGCAATTCCATAAAACTCACATGGAGACTCTGATTCATTCCAGGAAGCAAAGTAATTCAAGGGGTCCTTCAAATGGTTCTTGAACTGAAAAAGAGCGTGGCTTTCCGATGTCTGAGACACACAAGGCGGGAAAATAGAGTAGAAGGTGAGAAAGAGCACTGCCAATAACTGGAAAAAGGATAAGAGACAGATGCTCTTGGCCATTAAGACAGAATTCGGGGGCAAATTTGTCAGTTCAGATAAGAAATAGAATCATTGGAATGGCAGCAAGGTGGATGATAATATTCGAACTTGGGTGATCAATAAACCATTATTGCAGGGACCATCCTGGAAACAACTGATCAGGGAACAAAATCATACACTGACATTAAACTATAAACAAGCTACACATTAATAAAGAATTCTAAGGAAAAGCAATATGGTGATGTCAGAAAGCAAAGAAAGGTGACGTTGGAAGGTCAATTTTGTTTGTATCTGTAGAGAATTATTGCACCGTCATTACTATGATTCTAATCAAAGAATTGAAGAAAGGGATAATGCTTTGAAGTCACTCATTCGCATCTTTGGCACAAAAGAGGTTCTAATCTAATTTGCTCTGAAAGCAAAGCACACATAATATAATTATAGCCAAGTGCAGTTCTTCTTTTCTAATCATGAGTGACTATTACTAACAACCCTGCTATGCACATCAGAATGAAATTCAAATGTTTTAATAGAATTTAGCAGAGAGCTAATCAATCACAAGGTAATATGCTTAAAATTGTAACTGTTACAACTTACTACTTCAACCTGAAGGAACACCCGGTGTTCTTGTTCCAAATCCAAACTCAAAACAAAGAGCAGAACAAGAAAATGGATAAAAGATTGAAAGAAAAAGAATTTCATTTGAGTAGCAAGGTTTAACCTGGTCTGAAAAAAAGAATCTGATACCTGATTCATAGAAACTGTGCTGGATCTCCGAAGTCTGTCTTCATCTCTTCTTCAAAATGAGAGGAAAACTGAGTCTTATTTTGTTGGTAGTGATACAAAGATTGTTGTGTTAGTGGGATGTGTTGGAAAATGCATAGACAGAGAGCAGAGAACAAAAGGGTGTTGACAGTTCCATAGTGTGTGTATTGGTATTGAATTGGAAGTTTCGAAAGGAGTACAAGAGTGAGGAAATTGGTAGTGGAGTAGAATTGGAGATATTAGAGCGTGAGCATTAACACTAGCACTACCTCTCAGTAGTGGCGTGTGTGAGTGTGAGACTGACAGAAAAAGAATAGTTTCCAGAAACATATAGCGTGACCTTAAAATCGAAATATGCTAAAAGAGTGAAAGAAAAACAGAAAAAAGATAGCTTGAGTTTGACACCATTTCATTATGTCAAGGAGTGAACCATTGATTGAGGTTTGGTGTGGGGCAAAAATGCTTTAGAGATTGGCATAAGAAGGTGCTATTCTCTCTCACACTTCTCTTGATTTGTTCCACCTTCCATTCATTCATCCATCCGCTACTAGTGGAATGAATGGACCACTATAAAGAACACACAAGTACACACCCATTTTCCCATCCACTCATTTCCCTCATCAACCATTTCTCACTCTTCCTCTTTTTCGTTTCACTGCATCAATAGCAACTTTTTCACGAATCAATTCCTATTCATATCACTCGATCGATCAATCAATACTCATCCACTTTCCACGTATCTACGTACTCCATAATACCAAACAATAAACACAACAAGTTTTTACCTTAGTCAAACAATACTTATGCAGTAACATATTTATTATCAGTTGATCTTGAATCTATCCAGCTTAAGCATATAAATATCTTTCGTGCCTGTTTGGCATCTTATCCACTTCTTACTGTTGGCTGACAGATGTATTCATCAGTTTTTAAAATTCATAAATATGAATCAAGCGAAGCGAAATCGAGCTGGAAAAAAAGTATATTTTATTTAATAGTTTTTAGTATTTGTGTGAGCTATGGAGATCACAGCCATGAGTATTTTGACGAGAGTTTGGATAAGAAATGGAAGTTGTCACTACAAAAAAAAAGCTAAATTGTGGAGGTTTTAATTTCATTTAGTGGAAGTTCATTGAAAAATATATCAAAGAAATTATTGAGAATGATAGAAACATGCTTGGATATTGAAATATTGTACTGGTGTGAGTAACTCTGCATAAGTTCAAGCTCAATTATTTCTTCTGTTATTTCTGTGATGTTTTTTTCCTCTCTTTAATGTAATCATTGCAAGTAAAAGATGGTGGCTGCACTGCAGCATAAGTTAATTTTCCCTTTCTGTTCTGTTTCGATAATAAAGGAGCAATGTAATGTATAGAGAATCTTGTTTTGTTCATAAAGAAGCAATTTGGTAGCTAGGGTTTTGGTATCCCAACGAACTCTTGTATCAGATGTTCAACTATTTTTCTTGATGTAACCTTATCGATCTCGTACGCTTTCATCTCATTCTTCAGACCTGCCACCCACCCACAAAATATTATCACTGTAATCTTTATTGCATATTCAACAACATAACCACAAAAAATAGTTCATAAATTTAATCCTTACTTCACGCATTAATATAGCTTTGGATGTAAAACTGTTGTTTTATTCCACTCCACCAAATTTTAAGAAAAAGATTTTATTCCTGGATCTCATTGATTATTGTACCATAAACATCATCATAACTCAAATCTGTTCAATTTTTTAATGATGTTATGGATATTAATTATGAAAGGTTGATTATAGATTTAGTTCCTATATACTACAATTATTACTCCTACACCAATATTAATTATTTATTTTAGTTTTCTATTATATTTCTTTCTACTTAAAACACTAAGATACTTATTTCTCTGTACAGAATCTTCACAAATGCCGACAATTAGATTGTTTTACACCTTTTTAACTTTCACAAGAAAATTCTCTCAATTTTCTCCTTTTCAAACTATTGGAATAGAACAGAGTGTTGAAAGATTTGCAAAACAACAAAATTCAATGAAATGACTAGATTTATTTAATTTTAAAGATACTAACATTATGCATGTCTAAATCAAAAAAATAAATAAATAGAACAAAGTAGTTTTGGAGGAAGAAAAAGGTGAAACCCACCTGGAAAGTGCATAGCTTTGAGTGGCAGCCGCGAAGCATTAAAATCGAAGAAAAAGAGCAAACTCTCTAACAGCTTCGTAGATTCCGTGCAAATCAAAACTTCTCTCTGTCACATTCAATCATATTCATACAAAGCTTCTTCAGTTTCAATGTTTCAATTGGACAGAACACAAACACATGTTGTGAAATATAATTACTATTGTTGTGTGTTGCAGTGTCCAATATAATTATTTAGCTAACTGTTAGAAGAAAAGTTAGTAAAATATAAGATGTAAATTCAGAGTTTGATTACCATAAGTAGTAACAAACCTTGAAGTTCTTTTCATCAGTAAAATACCCCGAAACCACAATAAGTGCTCGAAGTTTCTCATACACTGAAGCAGAACAAAGTAATAAAAGTTAGAAATGCATTGCGTCTGAAAAACCAGATGGAAAGTTTGAATTGCAAAGTTGAATAATGGAGACTGACACTGAAATCGTGTTATTTCTTGTGCAAGATTTTCTGCGCGAGAAAGAAGCTGTCCAATTGAAATTCCGATGCAACTCATGCCAATTTGCAATGACCTTGAATCTCCACTCTCTGCTTTATTACCCCATCACACAAAAATAGTAAATTTTTGTTAAAGGATTAGATTTTAACATACAACCTCCTTTGGTTGATTACATGGTACATGTTGATTGATTAAAACTATGATGTTTTTGGGATTATGTAACAATATTTAGAAACAGAACCAAAATAAATTAGAATGGAAACTGCAATACAGTTAAAATTGTAGCTTATGAATATTGGTGAATAGATCTACACTGCCGACAGGCAGAAGATCAACAGAGAGAGAATCGAAAGTAATGTTATGTCATTTCATTACACTCATTTATGAAAGCATTTATGAAAGGTACCTTTGTTTATTTATATACACAAACAAAAGTGAATACCTTGTCCTGTCCACTTTTTGAAGTCCTTCCACAAGATATCTGCTACTTGGAGGGAGGAAAGGTCATGCATTTTGTACTTCACTGAAAATCACAAACACTTCAACATACACAGCAACTAAACCAAGAAGATTGAACAATAGCAGTAGCATGTGAAGATCCAAAATAATAGAAAATGGTGTGGGGGCATACATAATTGGTAAAAGCCATTGCAGCCATAACGACCAGCACCATTGATCAATAATGAAGCCGTGTACTTATCTTTAGAGGTGCAGGCAGGGTCCCTTAGATTCGCAGTATCTAAAAGAATGCCAGCTAGCTGCAACCATTCACAGGAATCAAAGATGAGACAAAAATTCATTTTAATTTTTGGGTAGACATGAGGGACACAACAACCAAACAAGACAAAAAAAACAATACAAGTCAAGTGAATAGCATGGTGTATGTCAACACCACTAAAATCGGCATGAATCATGCTACCAACTGTTGAATAACAACACTCTTATAATTGCATGAACCTTCTTTTCTTTCTTTCTCAGAGAAAATGTTTCTATAGTCTTAGAAATTACATTAAAACATCAGAAAAAGGTAAGTTTGAAGTACCAGAAGTTTACTGAATGATTTGCTAGCCAAAATTTCAGGCGAATAATTTACAAATTTGTCTGCTATGGCCGTGCAAGAAGAGCATTCCTGTAGCAATGGTTAAAGGGTTAAACGAGAACTGAGACTTTATAATGATACATCCATGGAAGAAACAGATTATTCTTCTATATCATTCACCATCAGTTCACATTATATAAAAAGCTTCTGCTAATACTTGTTCAGCTGTTTTAATCCTTCAAGTTGAAAGCTCTAAACATCATAGTAAGTATGTGCAGTTTTGAGTAGCATCATTTACTTATAGATTCATACAGTTCCATGTAAATATATGCAGAATTTTAATAATTTTTATCATTTGGACTAGTGAATGATATAATAGATCATAGATGGAGTAGAACATCAACAAAGCACACCAGGTAAAAACCTAATAAAGTAAAACTAAAGGCATCAGAGTAAAATTTAAACATGTAAAATTACAAGTACCTAGATGTTGAACTTTTAAAATATAAAGATTAAAACTGAAATTGAGGAAAATATGATAACCATAAATACAAGAGGAGATATCACTGAAATTGTGTGGGGAATTTAAGGCCCACCTCGCCTGTGATGACAGTTTTAACCCATGGATATATTGTCTCACCCTGAGAAATAAGAGTTTTATGGATGGTATGCATTAGTTCTTAAATATTAAAAAAAAAAAGTGTATAAAATGGTTGAAAAAGGTGCAGTAAATTAACCTTTCTGCTGTGAAAATTTTCAACCACAGCATGCTTCAATTTCTGCTTTCAAAAGAACATAATATCAGTAATTTTCTGATATCATAACCAGAGCTGAACATTGTGTCCACTGCATAATTTGTTACCTCTTGCTTAATCTTGCTTCCCTTCAACAGTACGATCTTAAGACTCCCAAATAGATCATAGTAACACAAATCAATCTGTGAAATTTATTCAAATAATTAAGCATTCTTTTGGAGTGTACACACAGGGGAAAAAAATGGTGTTTAAGACTCCCTCATAGCTTTAATAATTAATATCTTTGGTTTATCCAAAAATAAAAAGCAGGCCTAATTTGATGTAAGTACATATTTTCAAAATTATAATTGTAGAACAGTCTCGTCAAACTAACCTCATCTGCAAAAATCAAGGATGACTGATCAATATGACATGAATCAAGCAACCACTTGAGTTCAACATGCGAACCAAGATTTGTCCTGTTAATGTTAATGATTGGTACTGTGCAGTATTGATCGCTCTCTGAAGTTACATCTAGGTAGAAGGAATACGTGATGATTGAAGCCACAGTTCCTACATCTGTTAACAGTTACATTTACAATATATTATTCCAGAACAAAATAGTGATCAGAAAAATCATGGATTCATGTTCACAAGATTCTGTTAAGAAATAGAAATTACCAACACCATCTGAACCCATTACTGCACGTAAGAATTTGCCTGGTACACCAGCATTGACATCATCCTTTCTTGCTTTCAAATATTCGTTTAGCTTCTCAATGGTTTGACATGATTCAACAATTTCCATTTGCGGTGATACTCCACTGTAGTACGAAGCTGCAGACAGTGGAAGTAGAATACTCGATAGCTTTTCTTTTCTTCTGGTCACAGTGTATGTCTTTTCTGTATTGGTTACTGCATGTGATTTTAAGGCCTGATGTTTTTCACCAGCTTCGGGAGTGTGGTGGCTATGGCCATATCCAAGATGGTCTGAATTATTTTGTTCAATCAACTCAGATTGAATATCCAGTTGAATAAATGGAGTAATTTTGCTGGTTTTTAACCACTTCTCAGATGGAGAATGTTCAGAAGACTCTTCCTTGAATCCTGAGACTACTGAATTCTCTGGTGACCACTCCATAGCCTCTTCAGACATATCTGAGATACGATGGTTTCACCAATATCTGATACATATAGATATACTCTTCCTCTTTCTTAGAGCTTTTCTGAGAATGGTCACTAAATTAAGCTTCAGAGCAAGAACGGGAAAAAAAACAAGACAACATTTGTTGGATTCTCCGAAACTGAGAAACATTTGTTGAATTACTGTTATTCTATTAGCTTTGTGAAACACAACAGAATATGCCTATGCCTGCATATGTGAATAAAAACACAGCAGGCCTTGACCGAGCCAAAGAAACAAAACATTATCGGATATTTACGGGAGCTCTTCTAAGTCTATATCAATTAAAGATAACAATCTCATAATATATAACTGAAATGCAAACTTCATAGGTTTTTTTATAAGAATACAAAGTTAATAGATAATATATCAGATTTGTTCGACCGATAGATAATATGATAGATTAAGAAGACATGAAAGTAATATATAAAAAATAATAAATTTATTAATTTTTAAGATGTTGAATTCAAAATAGTCATATTTTTTATTTAGGTTTAGCTTTAGTAATATTTATAGAAAAAGGTTTAAATAAGATAATTTATTATCGTAAAATTATTTTAGTTGTTCGATTTATATTATTTAGAAACTTTGAGACCAACTCAATTTTTAACAATTTCACACATTTGCAAAGATAATTACAAGCATAGCTAAGAAGTGACATTATAACGGTGTGCCGTAAAAATAAAAAAAATAGTGCACAATGCATAATGTAATTTGTTACATTTTGGGCTCAAGTGAATATGTATGATCACTTTCACGTCTAAACATCCATTAACCAAAAATCATAAATACAAACCAGGTTATAACAAACGTTGATATACAGTCATACACAATTGATCACACATAAACCAAGTGTAAAGTTGTTGCTAGAAAAATATAAGATATTTTTGTTCATTAGAGGCTTTGATCTACTGTCACGAATTTTGATTCATCTTTAATCTCTACTATTGTTAAATCAAGAGTAGATTTAACAGCAACATATGTTACATCAAGCTACGGAGAAATACTGCACTATCAGTGCCTTACTTAACTATTAAGAGGAACAGAATAGAATAAGTAAGTTGTTAAACTCTCCATAATACATTCTCCTGATTTGAATTTTTTAGCTTAAAATAAGAGGAATGCTTATTTTGTGAACTTAAAGTTGAATCCAGTTGAAAAATACCCCAACTTTAAATTTAAATCATATCAGTCAATGATTCAGATTTTGTTTGGGAACAATTTCTGAGAGTTGATGATGAAAAGAATTCTCAGGTTTTAAAAAAGGACTTTAATTTCATCATGAAGGAGTTAATTATTCGTTAAGATCTTTAGAATTCATATGATTGAAAAAATTATATCTTGAAAAAAAACGTATAGAATCGAAGCAACACACGACCCTTCTAATAGAGACTAACTTTAGGTAATACATTATAAGTTCCATGAAATATCACCTTATACAGTGGACTTGACAACATTAGAAGTACTAAATTCAACAATTTCATATAAAAATAATTGTATGAGTTTGTAAAGTACTCTTTGTTATATTGAGTTAAAATAATAATATACAATTGTAAGCATGGATCTATAATAGAAAAGAGGAGTCTCAGTGGTATATATGTATGCAAAAGCGTTTGGATAAACTAAGAGGGTGGTCTTGAAAGGTTTCATTTATGATGTGTATAGAGAGTGAAAATAAAAACTAATTTTGAGGTTGAAGAGGAATACAACAAGATTTAATAAGTAAACCTCAGATTTAGCACATATAATTAATAAATAAAATGTGTTTGAGTGAACATTGGTGGAAGAATTAACTTGATTTGCTTATGTTGACATAGGTTGAACAGAAGCAAGCATAACATGAAATTAAAGACATAGTAGAATGAGTAGCAAATCCATTCTCATCCGACATGGATAGAGAATGAAATCCTCCTACTTCAGTATTCCTAATTACAATCCAAACCATATAGGCTTAAACATATAATTAATAGAGTATCAAGGTCCATCTCGATGTAAAAGTTGGCAGATAGAAAAGCAGAGAGAAGAGAGAAGAGAGAAAGAGAGAGAGAGAGACAGAGAGTGATGAGATTCACCTATGTCCTAACCATGGTTGGTGAGTAAGTGAAGTACCCAAGGGAACCAAAATATCTCCCAGGGTTACATGCAAGTGTTTTGAGTTCTACATCCATTGATGCAGTTCTCAACATGATGATGAAATCTACTACTACTTATGCTAAAAGGGAAAATAAAACACTATCCCTCCTAAGGATTAGTGGATTGGGCTTAAACTCCCATAGTTTAGCCACATTCAATTTACAGGAAAAACCAAGAACAAAAAAACAGTAGTTAGATATTGGCTCCCCTTACCCAAAGGGAAGATTGTGAATTGATTGGTTGGTTAAAACTCGTTTTTGAGAAAATTGAAATGAAGTTGAGAAAAGAAAACATATTTATAAAGACATGACTGATCCTAACACTAAGGCCTAAGACTAGCTAGATGTTACCATACAAAAAAGCTGGGACATCCAATGTCCATGATTGCTAAAAGTTCCTCTTCATGCAGAGGTGATTATAGCAGTGATTGGAGGGAATACCTATTTTTGCAGAACTAACTTCATTTCTAGTTGATGAGCTACTTTCCCATTTACAATTTTTCAAACCATTCTACACTTTTACTTAGCCCTCCTTGGGCGCAAGTCAAGAAGATGGTTCTTTTGGGCTCGGCCTTTCCAGGGCCAAGCTTTGCTGTTCTTTTTTTCCAACAACTCAGCCAGCCATTTCCGGTGGCCGGCCACTGTTGGTTCGGCGGTTCACCTGAGGGAACCCTTCATTCAAGATGCAACATTTTTTTGAGAAAAAGAAATGCATGACTCTCCAGATGTGGAGGAACATTTTCGCCCCTACGGGGGGCTTCTTATATATGCTGGAAAAGCCCAAATGCCATTGATGGACTTTGCATTGTGTTAGTGAAAGAGTGGGTGTGTGTGAGAGAGAGCACCATGGTTAGGGCAAAGGTTGATGATGATGATGATGATGGTGGTGATGACGATGAGGACGAGAGACTTCAAGAAGCAACTGGGAAGTTTTGACATAGCTAGTTTGAGATGAGTCTCTAGCGATGAGGAATTGGAGCTTGAAGAGACATGGTCACGCCTGCGGCACAGCGAAACACACTGTCAAAGATGTTAGCGCCCCATTAATCACTCGTGAATTGGAATGGGAACGAAAGAAAAGGAGCAGAAACCAAACCTGATTGCAAGGCAGGGGAAGGAGCAAGAGACATGGGTGTTCCGTAGTGCTGGGCATAGGCACCTGCTGCAGTGGAAGCAATCGGTGAATACTGAAAGAGGTGAGGGGCATAGTTCACACCGTAACCCTGCCCGGAACTATAGCCCCCGCTTGTGCCACCGCCGCCACTCCCTTCTCCGCCGTACTGCAGATACGGGTAGAAAGCTGCAGCACCCGTCATCATCCCTCCTGGCCCGCTTCCATAAACCGGGTACTGTGCTGTTGCTCCTCCATACACACCATAGTAGCTCTGCACCATGCATGCCATTTTCCATTTTTCAATACTAGATTCCAACAATTTAATTACTTTATTATTATTCTACCTCGTCAGCAAGATTTCGTTATCATTCTAGTTTATTAAAAGGTGGACCACTAGCATTCGCAGCAGCATGCCTTTGATTAAAAAATGTGGGTGTGTGCAGTGCAGAAGCACTTGAATTTAGAAGACTGTGAAAGTATGCGTAGCACATGACTCAGAAGAAATGGACCACAAACTTCACCTCTTGAAGAAAAAAGAAATAATATTGGGGGGAAAAGACAGGACAGGCAACACTTTGACTAAGCCTCACTCACTCATTACTCCTTTGGTTGTCCCAAGGGAAGGGAATCAATTATACAAACAGTGCGTATGCACCGACTTACCACCTTCATTTCCACATTTTGTAGGGTACAATTATGTGTTGTCCAAGAAAAACTTCATCCCCACATAAATAGTGAAAGCTCCCACACAATTACCACCCTACCCTCATACATCGTACACTACCCACCCTTCTTTTGTTTCATTTCATCCATTCATTCCTTTGCTTTATTATGCATGCATTTTTTGGAATTTTATTTCTTATAATCACGGATTATTTAAATTTATATATTATGCTACTTACGCGTTTTAGTTTTTATTATTTATAATAATATTTAATTATAATTATCTATTTATTTTATTTCATAAAAAAATAGCTTTATCGTTTACATACAGTCTATTGCATATAGAAATAGAGACACATAAGTATGCGTGATTCATCATTTTCATAACACTAATAAACCCATTATACTTACAATACTAAAAATGTAACGGGTCTTATAGGTTGTTTTGTTGCAAGTAGTTAAGAGCATGTTTACTTTTGATGAGTCCAACATGTTCTTTACGACGATGAAGATTTGTTGAAGTACCGAATTTCAAATATTGAAAATTTTCCAAAACTCGGTTTAATGTGTTATAGATTGCAAGTTGTAACTGTACTCATATTAAATAGGAATGGATGATTAGAAAAGATAATAGTATATTTAACGATAAAAAGGAGAAAACATAGGATAATATATCTTAGAGGATTTAGGAGATTGTTTTAGACTATGGTTATTTTTAGAAATCTAAATATATTTGAATGCAATGTAAAAAGAAGAGAGAGAGAGAGAGGGAGGGTGGGAGGACAGTGGAAAGAAACAGTTTGATTTCAGGTTCAAAAGGTAGTGTGTCCTCCTAAAAGCTACGCAAGAAAACGCATCCTAAGTAAAAGAATTAGTGTAGACAAAGAGGAAAAAAAAAGTAAAAGTGAAAGTAAAAAATGTACAAACCGTAGGGTAAGTGTAATCCGGCGAGTAAGGAGAGTACCTGAAAATAGTGATAAAAGAATAAGGAAAGAAAAGGGTTAGAATGTGAAGCAATAATAAGAGAGGGTAGTGCAGACATGGTGCATGTGGTGTTTACATGCACCATCGTCAAACTAAACGCGTACACAGATAAAGGTCAAAGGACGTGAAAGATTATTCACAGTGGTGCATAGTCCTTTTTCTTTGGCCTCGCACATGAGAGTGATAGAAAAAAAGTCTCTCTCTAGTGCATAGGTATGATGTGTAGGTTGATTGTGTGAAAAGAATAGAGATGAAGTGGGTGGCAATGGCAAGGCAAGGTAAGGTGAGTAAAAAATATGTTTGGGAGTTTTTGTTGTGAATGAGTTGGCATGCACGTGCCATGATCCCACCTTAGTAGTACAACTGTAGAGGAGGGAGAGAGAGAGAGAGAGAGAGAGAGAGAGAGAAAGAAAAAGGAGTAGCATGCTATAAAGAGTTAAAGCATATTCATACCCATAAACATTATAAGGTATCCCTTGCTGGATGGCATAATGAGGGAAGGTTGCTGCTGAAGGAAAAGCTGATCCCACTCCTCCTCCAAATCCTGTCTGGAAAGAACCCATTACTCTGAAGTTCCTCCCTCCTCCTCCTGCCAAATATGTTTATTAATTTATACTAATAACATCATCAACAAAACAAACACATCATAGAAATAGTTCCAGTTATGTATGTATATGTATAATAAAAGAACATGTATTATTGATTATAGTACATTGGGTTGTTTTTCAGTGGAAAAAAACATGGCCGAAAAATAACTAAAGGCAACAAATGCAGTGGACGTACTGCTTTGGTTCCATGCTTCTTAGGGACATTTCTTCTTCCATTTGTTTCCCAAAAATATACATGAAATAAAACTCTCTTCTCTCTTGGATAAAACATAATAGAACTTTCCACTCTGGAAGAATATTCAATCTTAGCTGTCATGTAGCTGTGTTGTCTTCCATTTTTATCAAAGAATATTTCGACGCAGATATCATGACTTGGATTTCACTCAAACACACTAATAATTTTCGGGAGGAATATCCATTAACGAGCATGTACGTGGGGTATATGGATGAGAATAGTTTGAGAAATGTTAGAGCTATAGCATCTTTCAACAGTGACAGACTAAAAAGAGAAGATTTTATGCGACTTATGGGATATCTGATACATCATGTCAATGAGATAATAAGAACTGGGATGATGAAGAAGAAGGAGAAGGAGAAGATAGAGAAGAACAAATTTTGTATACGAACCATGCTTTGGGGTTGAAGGCTTAGATCTCTGGACACCCAAAGAAGCAAGGTTGCAGTTGGCCCTCCTTCCGTCGATTACAGGAGCAGCATCTACACAAGCTCTCATGGCAGCTTCTGGTTCGCGAAATGTAACCTGAAACGAAAATAATGAACATCCTTGTGACACAGTACACATATTGTTTCATTTAAAGTTGAGATCTAGGTGGGTGGTGGTATGTAATAGGAATTGGACAAAAGAATTAATTTATATGAATATAAGGAAAAGGAGATAGAGAGAGATATGAACATACAAATCCATAGCCTTTAGATCTTCCAGTAGCTTTGTCAGTGATGACAACAGCCTCCAAGATCTCACCAAATTGCTCAAAATACTTCTTCATGGTCTCCTTTTGGGTCTCCCAGGCCAAGCCTCCAACAAAGACCTTAGTGTATGTGGTGTCACCAAACTGGCCTGCCAAATTAACTGGAGTCATGTTGAATTCTTGGGATCGAGAGAAGCAATGAAAAGAGTTGAATCCTGTGTGGTGTTGCGGTGGGTGATGATCTTAATCTTATTATCTGTAGCTAGAGTCAGCTGAGCTATGACAAAACTTCCCAGTGTTATTTTGTCAAACAATGAGTGTGTAGAGAGAGAGAGAGATCTAGGTGACGGGGGAAGAAGAAGAAGAAGATGATGAGAAATACCCGCTAAATTTAGAGGGATATGTTCTCTGGGGTGTGGTGATGTTGATGAGAAGGGAAGAGAAGAGAAGAGAGACAATTAGGTCAGAGATCAAAAAAAAATGAGAGAGAAAGAGAGAGAGAATTGAGAGGGAAGAGAAAGCAAAAGTTGGAAAAAGAGGAAAGGGCCTCACATAATAAGGACATGAATTATATACAGAGCAGCCCCCACCTGCTTCCATTATTCAATCTCAATTTTCCTTTCTTTTCTTTAACAATATCAAATCTCAAACCGGACCACACTTCTTCGGCTTATGCTTCTTCTGGTTCGATCCCATCCATTACCTCATATGCATTTAATTATATTTATCACTATATTAATTATGTGCCCTGCATTTAATTATATTTATACGTCTTACTAAACTCACAACTTCTCATACTTTAACATCACCTTTTAACTTCTCAACAATTATAAACTAAAATTATCTTTATTTATCAACATGCCCTCACAACAAAGGATAGTTTAGTAATTTACTTTTCCCTCTCCCTTTCTTCGTATTTTGGGCGGGTAGACCGGGTTTGGAGCAGAAGCGAACCGGATGATAAGGTGTGTAAGTGTAAGTGTAATCGACGTGCCTATGATTAAGAGTAAATAGTGAATAGGTATGTGTTTGTGCCCACGCGCAATCATGGGGGCGTGGGAGTGGATGATGCAGCAACTATTATTATGTTCCTTCGTCTTTGCACTTTCTATTATTTTGAGGAGACATGAGGTGTGGTGTGGGGTGCATTATTACCCTCGTATTTTCCTTAAATTACATATTTGCCCCTCTACCAGCTACTCTAATCTCCATTTTGAACCGCACTGCCCCCAAAACGGAACGGAAAATGGCGCCAACAGTGTGTTGGAGGGAAGTCAACGGTCAACTGTCCAATGGCGGTTTCTCATTCACAAAACACGCGTATACCTTAACTTTCCACGTCAGATCAAATTTTATTTAGGTACACTTTAGTGTCATTTTCTTAAATTAACATTTTCAAAATTAACCTACAAATTCCAGGAATAATAACGGAGATTAGATTCATTCCACGACACTTCAGCCGTCAATAATATCCTAATTAGGTATTAAAATTGTATTTGAACTTGACTAAGGATAATGCAAATACTATAAATAAAATATATATATTTAGGAGTATTTTACAAGCAACTTCACTTACTGCTCTAAAGCTTACAGAAAAAGACATCTCAACTCAATAAAAATGACATTTCAATTCAAATAATAAAAGTATCTTTTTTTATCTATTTTAGAAATGCCACTTGACTCTGATAAGAATTAAAAGCTTATGCTGAATAATTTTAAATGATGTCAAATACCCTTTTAGTTATTCATAAGTGCTTTTTAGGTTATTTTGAAGAAGCAAATGAATATTAAAAATTTCTTCATGTTAATAAAAAAATTATATTTTATTATTTTATCTTTTATACTAATATAAATGGAGGCCGACATTTGGTGACTCGGAAGTTTGAATTTTCCGAATGAAAAAAAAACGTCAAAAAATATCTCTTTCAGCCAATTAAATTCAAATATCAAAGTTTGGGGAGGCGGGACTAATATAAAGGGGAAGAACTACGTGATTGATGTAATTAGTGGTTCAAATTAATAAATAGATGCTGCTTAATTTAACTTCGAAAAATTAATGAATTCAATTTGTAAGCCACGTTCATTGAAACTTTTCAAGAATATATCTTACAAGGAGGAGTTGGTAAAGTATATTTCTTCGTGTATTTATTTTTTTAGAGATGTCAAAGTTTTTTTTTACATTTATTTTGTTATAGTTGCAATATTCTCAACTTTTTTTTATTGGTTATTAAGTTATGATTTTATTTTTTCTTAATTGACGGTATTATGGACCAAGATCAAGCCAAGTAATAATCATTTAGGTCATCAACCAAATAAAAATAGAATGAAAGTCATTTTTTTAGTCTTTTAAGAGTTTTCTAGTCTTAAGGCTTAAGCATCTGAGGTCGAAGGATTATGTAGAATTATAGATCAACACCGAGTTAAGTAATTTAAGACAAAATCACAGAGAATTTGAGTTTATTTATTAGGTCAATCACAATAATGTCGTTAAAAGCATTTAAATAAAATCAAAATATTAAAAAAGTATGCTAATAACTACAAAGGATGAAGACAAAATAAATAAGAGATGATTCATATGAAAATAATCCCGTATATTTTATTGAAAAGAAACTACAATAAAAATAAATAAATAATACATGCACTAGATGCGTTTTCACTAATTGGTCATAACAGATTGCGTGAATTGAGTCACATTAATAAATTCAAATTCAGGTGTTATTTAAGATTTTATTTAAGATATTTATTATAAAGCTTCTTCTTCAAATATTTAATTCAATTATTTTTCTTTTCTACTGCTATAACACTTATCCATTTTCTTGATGAAGGAAGATTCTAATTCAAACAAAATTTTAAACCCAATTAAATATTAAGGATGTTTTGCGAGTTCAGATTTTTTATTGAATTTTTATTCCGTACTGTTTTTTGTTGATCATTAAAATTATACTGTGTTGATATTTTAAATATTTTTTTTATTTTTTTAATACATTTTAAAACATTAAAATTAGTGGTAATTAATGTATTATGAAGACATAATAAAAAACAGCACCAAAAAATCTAGAAAAAATCCAAATTGGGAAGACAATGGAGACTTTGGAAAGTAAATTATTTTGGATAAGATAATTATAGAAAAGAAAAGTAAAATAGATATATATTTTTTAAAATTATGTAGAGAAATAATAGTTTGTAATGTTATTTATAGGAGTAAAATATAATTTATAAAATGCGAATACTAACTATTGACTTTTGTAGTTGGTTCTTGGAAGAAACTAGTTTATTCTACTAATTAACTCGATTATTTGATTGTAAGCATGTTTTTGGCAAGTTATTTTGATTATGTGGCGGTGACCCTCACAACATTCATTACTCATGTTTACATTGTGTCGGACTTTTGAAACAAGGCGTGCTGCCTTATCTCGTATTAAAAGGATAATTGTGATTAATCAAAACTAAAAACCTTAATTATGTTAATCACTTTCAATGAATAACACATTGCATATAAATACAATCCTCGGTATATTCGTTAGGAACCTGTACATTTTAATTATAATACACATTTTAATTTTTTGTTAATGTATAACATAAATAATCACGTCAACATGTAATTGAGTTGGTTCAACCTGTTATGTAAATTATAATACACTTCGGAAATGTGTTCAATTTTAATAAAATAATAATATTTTAAGTAAATAATAAGAATTATGGTATTGTGTTGGTAAAAAATATTAGAATTCTTAACTTAATAATAAACAAAATCATATTTTCTGACGCGCTGTTTTATTTATTGAAAATTATTAATCAAGAGAGATGACATGATTATTTTATTTTTAATAGTTTTCAACAAATAATACAGAGTACATTTACAAAAATGTGTTAAGTATAAAAAAGTACTGACGGTAGGTGTGATTCTTAAGACACTTGAAGTCGAATAATTTATATCAAATTATTTGATACTGTTGTTACATAATTAATTTTCTTGTATACTAATGTAAACACAGGCGTGATAGCGTCTGTCTGTATGTATTTTTTGAATTATATTAATAATTAATGATATTGTAATGTTATTAATTTAATAAACAAAATAAAAGTATATTTATAAAAAATAAAATAAAATATATGGAGAAAATATTAAAAAAATAACTGTTGATGAATAGTAGGAAAAAGAAGAAGGAGATAAGTAAATAGTTTTATAAAAACTTGTAAAAATAACCGTTAATTTTTAAAGATTTAATAAATAATTAAATTATAAAGGATAAAGTTGAAATTATAAAATGTGAACACAAAAGAGAGAATCCTTTTATATATAGTTATAGATTTTATTTTAACAATTTTATTCCAGATAAAACTTAATGAGAATATTCTACCAACCGTTATCTGATTATAAACTATATTGTATACACGATAGCATTGATTTAATATTAACGATGTTTACAATTATATTTAAAATAATTATCAATTAAAGCATAATACAAATTTAAACACCTCCTTTAATAAAAGCACAAAATGAATTATATAAGAGAATCCCTTTGATGGGTATCATAGCCATGGCCACCAACAGCCCCCACGAATGAACTTTATGATGTGTTCAGAAATTTTTTAAACTTAGGGGGTAATTATAATTTTTTTTGAAGAGATATAAATTATCAGCATTTATATTATTTGCTTATTTGAAGTATAAAATTATTTATCAAGGTAAAACCAATATTTCGGTGTATAAGGGTAATTTTGTAGAAAAGTGTTGAGCTTCTCCACCACATATCTCTGACAACTTGTGTGCATATGATCACAGAAATTAAAGTACATTAAGTAGCATAAATTAAAGAGGAATAGTTGCAGTCAGACACCCATTTTAATAAAACCTCTTTTTATGCAGTGGGGATCATTATTTCTCCTTCCACCATGTCATTTTATCATTCATTTTTTCCATCTTCCACTTCCATTACACCAATCTCTCTATAACATAATAACACCCCATTCACAACCATTGCCCAAAACTGCACAATTTCAAACTCCACTATTCACCACTAGTTTTACCAACAAAACTTATGCACATTAATTACAGTGTGATGCTGCAACGATGCACCATGACGCGTCACTAACCTATCACAAACATTTTTCTTTCATGTTTGGTCCAGTGTCACTTGTATTATAACCCCACCTCACACCTCACATGGACCTAGATTCCATGGTCCACCCCTATAAGATTGCGTATTGGGGGAACTAGCTACACCTCACCTCACTCACTAACGTGTTACTCTCTGAATTTCTGGACATTCTAAGAATCTCCCAGGAACCTTGTTTGCATGACACAGTTTTACATAAAACATGTCTGATTTTTCTTACGATGTTAGTCATTAAAAAGTAATATAATTGGCCCTTGTTCCTGGTCAATCACATCATACTACACACGCAAAAGAGTTGAGACTATGATAACATTTCTGTCATTAGATGACAAAGGTAAAAGGTATTAACCAAGTGATTACTTACAGAGATGTATATAAAGTGGATGCAGCAGGTATATGTTTGCAGTGTGTGTTTTAAAGAAATGATTAGTGAAAACGGTGTGAGGTTGCAATGATATAATTTGGGAGGTGGATGGGAATGGCAGTGTGGTGATATGAGTGAAGAATGTGGGGTTTGTTTATGTTGGGAGGGTAGAAGAAGAAAAGATATAATGAGAAGGAGTTGTGGAAAATGTAACATATTTGGGAGGTGGGGTAGGCGTAGCTGTCTCCAACTTTAGGTTGAGGACTGAGCAGAGCAGAACTTTGTGAGAAGAGAAGAAAAGAGAAGAGAATAGAAGAGAGAATTGTACAGCCAAAGACCAAGCCAACCCATTACAGCGCACACCAACTGTTTGAAACTTTTCTTTCTGTCTGCAATTTGCAAAGAACCTAAAGCTCCGACTCTTAACTCATACACTACACATTCATGCTTCTCTTCTTCTTCTTCACTATTATAATTGCAATTTGTAATTATATTAACCCACACCTATCTACACATCTCTTTCAGTACATGACATAATTATTGATAATAGATAAAGATGAATGATTTTGGTGGATAGTAAATAATCGACATAAGACTTTTGTACAGTTAAAAGATTTCTCTTTTAGCAGTCAAGACACTTGGTGGAATGCATCAATTGCTGTAATTTTTTTTTTTAATTTATAATACATGTATAAATATGAAGGATTTATTGTTAAAGATAAAGGTAGAGTAAGTTAATATTATATTTTGAAAAATTATAAAGATTAACTATTTTTTAGCATATAATTAAGTTGATAGTATGTTATAATAAGGAGGATGGAAGAAGTTATATGTTCCTAGGCAGCGTGGAACTTTAATTATGTAAGTCGACTTACTTTTATAACTAAACCATAAAGTTAGTCAACAATTACGATTTTCTCGATAAAAGATAGTTGTACTTCTACTTATGTGTGCTAATCAAGTTTCTTCTTCTTCTTGATATTGTAATAAGATCAGAGACTCTTACGAAGCTAAGTGATAAAGTTTCTCAAATAGCACAACAGATATTTGTCTAGTTGTAGAGTTGCGGTTGCCACGTGGGTGTTTTTGGTCCATAGGATGAGAATGTTGATATCCAACTATTGGACCCAAATCTGATGGTTTTTTAAGGTCCAGCCCTCACCTTTATGGGGACCCTTTAGTACTAATATTAGACCAGTCTACTTAAAAAAGATGAAAACCTAAAAAATATAAATAAATAAATATATATATCTTTTTAGAGATAAACAAATTGTTTTCAATTTTTAATTTTAGTGATTTGATATATAACTCTAATGAAATTATATTATTTTTAAAAATAAATAAATTCACACGCTAATGAGTTGGTGCTACATAAACTCACTTAAATCGTGAAATAAATTGGTTAAACTAAAATTATTCACTTTAATTTAAGTGGCTCTTTCTTTCAATCTACCCACTTTTAAAAAGTGTACCGACAGACTGACCCGGCCCACCCTTTTTTATGGGTTGGAGACTTGGCCCATATTGCCATCCGGGCAACCAATCCATTTAAAGATCCACGAACCACAATGGTAATATAAAGGATTATTAAATTTAGGTTAAATGTATATTTAGTTTATTGTAAGTGAAATTAAAATTTATCATTATTTGAAACTTTAATATCTAATCTAAATAAATATTTTTTTTAATGCATAAAATAAAATTGATATAAACAGTTTAAAATAATTTTATCCAGTTTGTAAATTAAAATAAATTATAATTCAGTTCTTGAAATTATTGAATAACAAGATTTTATTTTCAAAGAGATGTTGGAATTGCAAATGAGAGTATTTATGGTGTATAATAATAATTTTATGAAATAAAATAGCAAAATATGATGAGAGAAAGAGAGAACCCTAACAGAGGACACAATCCCCTCCCAAACACGACGGCGAGACGCAGAGGTCGGAAGCGAGTGAGTGCTTCTGAACTCTGAAATCTGAACTCTGAAGTTTGAAGAAACGAAAGAGCATTGAGATTGTGGAAATATGAGGCCAATATTGATGAAAGGTCACGAGAGGCCACTGACCTTCCTCAAATACAACAGGGACGGCGATCTCCTCTTCTCCTGCGCCAAGGACCACAACCCCACCCTCTGGTTTTCCGACAACGGCGAACGCTTGGGCACTTTTCGCGGCCACAACGGCGCCGTTTGGTCTTGCGACGTCTCAAGCAAGTTTCTCACTTCGTTTTCATTTCAATTTCAATTTCAATCCCTATCTCATTCTCAATTTCAATTTCAGGAGATTCGACTCGACTCATCACGGGAAGTGCAGACCAGAGCGCCAAACTATGG
>Ga0099822_1000583_pt1 | contig 35408 bp, 15 predicted proteins | sample CowpeawhiteBW_FD_76839 | JGI IMG/M metagenome (GOLD analysis project Ga0099822, IMG submission 76839) | Root nodule microbial communities of legume samples collected from California USA - Cow pea white BW | ecosystem: Host-associated > Plants > Roots > Nodule | place: USA: California | collected... | reverse complement strand
TCTTACTCCTTTTGGGTTGTAGGCTTTGTAATGAGCTTTAGTATTTCCTTTTAAGTACCTTGGATAACTGTAAGGAGTGACTTTATACTCCGCAACTTGGCTTTTTTATATTATCTGGTGTAAGATTTCATTTAATTATGTTATTATTTAAATGGGATGTTACATATCGGATACGAGTCGTATCTGATACATGTATCGTATTTGTGCATCGTAGCCAGGGACGAATCTTGCATATGATAGAAGGTAGTCATAATTGTCCCAACCTTTTCTCATTTTATTTTTTATATATATTTTAAAATTATATTTATATATTATTATATTAAATTTAAAATTAAATTTATATATTTTATTATTTATAACTTAATTTGAAGATTATTTTAACTACTTTAATTTATTTTCTATGTGATAATTTTTTATATTTAATGATAGTTTTTTATGATTATTTTGTGATATGATTTATTTCACATCAGGTATTTTTTATATTTAATGATAGTTTTTTATGGTTATTTTATTATATGATATTGAAATATAATTATATTTCTTTGGATTTTACTATCATGTGTGTCTGTTTTGAATAACAAAATGAATTTTTTTATTAAAAAAATAATTTGTATAAAAAATCTAATTAAATTTGCCCATATTCATACCTGTACATGATTTATTAGTATTTCAATATCAATTAATTAATTTTTATAAAATAATTAAATATTTACAACGAAAACATTATATTATCAAATATTCAATATAAAAAAGATATTTTTTCATTCTTTCAATACCATATATTTAAAAAACAATTATATTATAATTATATACATTTCAAAGTAGAGTACCAAAACAGTTATTAAATGTGCAAATGTTAAAGAAAAAATTTGATAAAACTTAAAAGTATTTTATAAAATTACAGAAAGAAAATAGATATTCAAATTTAAAAATGTATTAAATGTTTATTTACTCTCATTCTTTAAATTCCGATGAAATTTTCTTTTTTTATACACTAATAAAATTAAAGTACAACACTTGAATGAAATCACACTATTAACAAATATTAAACTAATAATAATTAAAATTTGACATAAATTTTGTATTTTTTTAACTTTAATATACATTGAATAATAATAAATAATAATAACATTAAATTGTTATATTATAGTAAATAATTTTTTTATACAACTATAGTAATATAATTATATTTATGATAATGAGTTAGAAAATAAAAATAAGTATTTAAGTAAATAAATTATTTATTTCAAATCTTTTGAATGCATACGTTGAGGTTATAAGAGTTTCCCAGTTCTTAAACTCAATGACAAAAACAAAAATATCAATCGATTATGTTGATTATTTAATCGATAACACAAAAGAAACTAATTTTTCAAGCATCATTATTTTAAGTGATTATATTAAATTTTTAATCGATTAAACTAATTATGAAATCCATATTTTTAATAAAAAATATCAGTCTAACTAAAGATGAATTATATTACATAATTATAAATTAATAAACATCATCAATGCTTAATTAGAAATAAGTCAAATGACATAATTATAAATAAATAAATAAAAATTATTGTGTAACTATAGATAAATTAAATTACATAATTATAAATAAATAAACAATATTAATGTGTAATTAAAGATAAATTAAATGATATAATTAGAAATAAAGGGTCTAATATACTTTTCATTCCAAATTACTTTCAAAATTTGTTTTGTCCATAAATTAAATATATACTTATTTCATCGTTACACTTTTATTAAGAACGTCATATTCTAATTTACTGTGAAACTCTGATTATCACACGGTAAACACTCTTGTTAAGAACGAATCGGATGGACAAGCGAATCAATGAATTAGTGAAAACAAAATAGAGTATAGCTTACAACAAATGGGCATGGCATGGTAGCTTTGAAAGAAAAGCTGAAAAAGGCTAAAATTGAATATAAAGATTTGGAACAAAGAAGAATTCAACCATAGACTTAAGCAGGGATTTATAAAGAAAATTAACTTTGTATTTGGACAATGCATTTCAACAATTCTAAAAAATTGAGATGTATTGTATTTGAAATTTTTACAATTGAATTTCTTTCGTATTTTAAATAATATGTTTGATAGACGCATGTGTATAACTGGTTCCATAACAGAAGGGCTCATTCGAAGAGGAAGCAATTCGCTCCCACATCAGAGCCAGAAGATGAGACAGAAGTTGAGTCTCCGAGAGAGAAAAAGATACGCGTCGAGAGTGTTCAGGTTGCTCAAGGACATGTACATCCACAATCCTAACTTAGGTATTATTAATTAATCTTTCAATTTTTAGGATGAATTTCTCAATAAACAGTCATATGAAAATTAAGAACATGATCAATTAGGATCTTTCTAACAGATTGAGCCGAAAACTGAATGTGATTCTTCATAGGCTTGTTTTTAATTTGTAGATATGCAATCTGATTTTTGTTGATTTGTTTGTGCAAATAATTTGCTAGGGGTAGCTAGGAATTTGCTTCAATTAGTTTGCTAAGAATTGACTAAGGATTTGCTACAACCGTTTTGTTAGGGATTGGCGAGGGATTTGCTACAAATAGTTTGCTGGAGATTAGTTAGGGATTTGCTACAAATAGTTTACTAGGAATTGGCTAGGAATTTTCTACAAATAGTTTACTAGAGATTAGCTAAGAATTTGCTACAAGTAGTTTGTTAGGGATTTGCTACAACTAGTTTGCTAGAAATTAGCTATGGATTTGTTACAACTAGTTAGCTAAGGATTAGCTAGAGATTAGCTAGGGAGTAGTTTCCTTGCTGAGTAGCTGCCTATAGTTTAGCTAAGGTTTAGTGTCCTCGTTGTTTCCTCGCTAATCCTTTGCTAAATCGTTTTGTGAGGGATCGGTGAGAGATCAGTTAGGGATTATTTCCTTGCAAATCTGGAAATTTGTTGTAGTGTTAAAACTTAGGAAAATAAATCCTCTATACTAAAGTCATATCAAAACTAAAATAATCACTTTAAACACTCTATAAACACTCAAATTAATTATAACTCAAACTTAATATAATAAAAAGATCAAAGTTATCAACCCTTATATAACAAAATTAATAATTTATTTGTAAATATTATGTATTATTATAATTAATATATTTAATTTATATACAAAGTTGAGATGGTTGAGTTGGTCTAAGGTGTCAGATTAAGGTTTTGGTCCAAAAGGGTGTGGGTTCAAATCCCATTCTCAACATTAGCAAAAACACATGTATTTGTTTTTTATTATTTATCTGTGAAGCGGTCTTCTTAATTCTTTGTAGAAGACATGGTTTTGACCCATTTGAGTTGTTCGACCTGTTTTGATAGTCAATCCTGCCCAACCCACCTTGATCGTTGGTCCGCCTGACCCGTCTTTATCGTCGGGTTTGTTCTGATCGTCAGGCGTCAGGCCGGCCCGATCCGTGTATGTCGTCGGGTTGGCCCGACTCGTCTCAGTCATCTGGTTCGTCTGAGCCAAATTGACACCTCTAATCTTAAATATTGCGGAATTTCAATTTCTTCCTTTTTGAGTGAATTTCCAATTCTACTATTTTAGTGATTTGAAATACCTTCTTAAAATTACTCAATTTCAATTCCCTTATAATTTCTTCATCCAAACAAATCATTTTACTTAGAAGAAATTCAAATTCTCCAAATAAATGAATTACCCTCTTAAATTGACTCATCTAAACACACCCTAACCTTGATCGACCTATTTGAGTTGTCAAGCCCGTCCGACCCATATGTGTCATCAAGTCACCCGTTTGTCTAGGTCGTCGGGCCTGCTCGACCCGTTTGTGTCGTTAGGTCAGTCCGATCCGTCTAGATTGTCTGGCCAGCCCAACCTGTCATGGTTGTCGGGTTTACCGGATCCGTTTGAGATTGAGTGAGAAGAATTTCAAATTTTGAGGGTATTTGAATTTCTTCTAATTTAGCTAATTGAAATACTTCAAAAAAAAATGAATGCATTTTAAATGCTTTTTAATTTCTCTATCCAAACACAACATTTCATTGTAAAGAATTTCAAATTCTCCAAATAAATGAATCACCCTCTTGAATTGCCTCATCCAAACACACCAAAAGGAAATATACATTGCGAGAGGAAATTGGAGAGAATGATATTTTTCGGTAGGCTTAAGATGGTAAATTTCAAGGAAGAATTAGTGATGAAACAAAAATCTAAGATCAAATTGCTAGAAAAGGGAGACTTTAACTCTATTTACTTCCACTCAATGATTATGGAGGAGAATTAAAAATCTGATTAAAGGTGTGGAAGTGTAGGGAGTTTGGTCATAGAACCAAAATCAACTCAAGGATTTACAAGGGAGTTATTTGTGGGTAGTTTAGCAATTTCTTCTACTATTATATTCAAAATGACTCAATCAAATATCATTTTTTTTTTAAAAGTACTCAAAGGACTCACAGCTATGCATATATAGTTGATATGCAAATAATAAAATATGCATGTTTAATAAAATTTTAGAGCAGAACTTAATCCTTCATTGACAGAAGACGATGAAAAGTGATATCACATGTTATTCTATTTCATTGAATGGACTATAACTCCGAGGTACAATCTGTGTTGAGAAAGGTCACTGTGTTCTGTTCTGTGTTATAGCTAACCAGGATGTCTTGTTGTGCCACATTCCCAAAGATGGCGGTTGAACTTGGACTGAAAGCCAAACATATCTTAGTTTCACTCACCTTCAGAAACGTGTTGATAGAATGCAATTCCACAACTGCACCACCTTTGAAATGTGCAAACACCGTTGGTATTTGATATTGTTGACCAGACGTAATTTCGTAGCACAACTTCAAATTTCTTGATGGGCTATCAGTACGCACTAAATTCACTGCATTTACCATTTCTCCTTCCAAACTTGAATAAACCTCATATGGCAAAAACGTGAGTGGTGTCCCTGAGTCAAGTAAGATGTTTCCCTCTTCACCATATCTCGGAAACTCTATTCTCTTGCTTCCCACACTCATTGCTTCCATCTCCAAGAAGTACTTGAATGGCAATGCACTGTTTATGATTAAAGGGGTTGGAACTGCAGATTTAACAGAAACCTCACCACGATCTCCAAAATGGAGAAAGCTAGGTTTTACATCTCCTTCATACATTGGCGTGAAACAATACGAAAATATTCCACCTGTTTTAGGTCTTAACTGAGTTGCAAGTGAGAAAGGTCCATTTCCAAGGCCAACCACGCCAGAGCTTTGCTCACCAAAGATTCCAGTGTTGCTATGTCCACATCCAATCACGATTTTGGGCAATGCTATATCACGATTTTCACTACTTGAAGTTAGAGTAATGGTGTCCCAACTGAAATCTCCTGCTGAAGCTGATCCATCACCATAGGAGACTCTATATGCGCAATGTTTCCCATTGTTAAAACTGCAAAAAGTATTTTCCGCAGAGAGACACTCAGCAGCAACACAAGGGATGCTGCTGTAAGTGCTTGAAATGGAAGGATCGAATATAGGTCTGCTTTGTTTGTAACAGTTTTTACAAGGTTGACATTGCATCCAAATGGTGCTGGCACCAGTATCAACCAGACCAAGGATTTGGAAAGGTGGAGTTCCAACTGAATAGTTCATCAGGAATTCTCCTGCTGAACTTCTAATTACAGTGGTCTCAACATCATGCGAAGAATCTAGTCTCAAGTAATTAGCACGATGGATGGAACGAAGAATGGCGTTTTGAACTCGTTGGAAATGAGTTTCCGTGGGACGATAGAAAGGTGATTTTGGTGAGTCACGGTGTATCAGTTCCACACTAAATCCAGTTTTAAGAGCTTTTGAGGAGGAAATGTTGTGAAGAAATAACAAGACAATAAGAAAAGATGAATAACGTGGAACCATTGTCATCACTGTACATGCAGAAAAGTGAATAAACAAAAAACCTCTCTTCAAATGGATTTGTGAGTGTTGGTGCCTTCTTATACAGTGACTGAAATTATCTACATTAATTGTTATCAGTACTTAATAACTTATATCTGATATATTCTTAATTAGTTAGCATCATCACCAATTATTTACTAACATTTTAGTCTGGATTCCAATGATTAATGCAAATTTGTTACACGTTTTCTGATATGTTTCCAGGTTAAGTGCAGGTAAAATTCAATGTGAAAAACCTAACAATTTATTGTTTATCTACTTTTATTGGAGATCTTGGGAACCCAAAGTAAATTCAGAGAATCAGGTTTAAATGTATAATAATTGCTTGCAACATTTTTTTTTATGTTAATATAATAACAAATATTCTTGGTGTTGAAACAGTGTTTTGTTAATTTGAGATGTTATTACTCTTAAATATGGATTACACACATAATAAGCATTGAAGCATTGTAATTATATGTAGCTGCTCTTTCAGCAATTTGTATGTAGATCGTGAAAGACTCTGTCAAATTAATATTTTACTGACAAATATTAATGAGTCCAAAAATTGTTTTAGAAATATTTCTTTCTATTATACAGAATAGACTACTTACACACAAATATCAAAATTATTTTCATAAGAACATTTTTTTTAAGTTAAACTAATTTTGGTGTAATTAATATATTTTAATTAATCATAAAGTATTTAATTCAATTTTACTTTTTTTTTTTAAATTGGTGTCTAAAAATAATTATAGAGTTAAATATGCCCTTAACTTTTAATAAATATTGAAAATTAGTTTTTCTCTTCGAAACTTTATTAAGTTTAACCACAGTTGTGTGTAAATCATTCAAATACTATCATGAAACGCGTTTAAAACATCAACTAATTTTAAAAAAATGTAATTAAAAGAACTAATATTATCATAAAACACATTTAAAATATTTAAGAAAATTTGGTTAAAACGTCCATAATTATGTATTCATGTGTGTTGATCACAAATTATTCAATGTTTTATTTTACAAAAGAAAATTTTAGTCAACACCATTGTTAATAAATGTAATAAAATTTTATATAATAAATATATTTCAATCATATACTAAAAATAAAATTATATAATTAAATATGTTATATTTTTTATAAAAAATACAAAAAATGTATATGCAATGAATAGATATATATTTACTTGTAATGACGTTAATATTTTAATTTATAAAATAAATTTAAGTGAATTTGTTTCAAGAAAATATATAAAATGTTTCCATCTAAAAATATTTTAAAAAGAACATTCATTTATAATGTTTATTTATAATTTTCAATATATGAGAAAAAAAACCATTCTTTTTATATAAACTAAAACATATAGTTAATTTTACCAATAAAATAGAATAAAACATGTTTTTTTATCGATAGTTTGATGTAAGAGAATTGTTTAAAACGTAAATTGTTATAATTTTAATTTTACCAACTTCCAGTATATTTGGGTGCAGCACTAATACTAAATGCAATTTCTTTTAATTAAACATCATCATAATATGATAATTTTGTGTATGATTAAATTTTGTGTCTGGATACAAATGTGATCTTTCAAAAATAAACATGTTTCAAATTACACAATCTTGTGTATGACTAACCATGTCTGCCACTTTCAAATATAATCATCATAATATTCAAGTTAGGTAATCGCTTACATAAAGTGAAACACTAATGGTAAATAGGTTATGGTTTGAAGCATTTTATGAAGACTTAATTATTTGGATAGTTGCCACTTTAATAAGATTGTGTTAATTTGGTCATATTTAAAAAAAAAAAATCAATTGTGTCTAAACAGGCAAGAGGAATGCAAATGGGTGTGAAAGAAAAATAACGAGGTACAAATATCTTGCAAATTATGTGTTTTATGTGCATAGAAAATTAATTGAACATTTGGTTTCTTAATGTAATATATCAAACCAAGGTTGAAATCTTTGTAATAAATGGACAAGATTAATATTTGTTTTAATTTTACTTTCCTAATCTCAATATCTAAGGTATAATAATATTTGAAAGATAATGTGGATAACTGTTATTTATTACATATTACGTATGGAAACAAATAGATTTAGAAATGACAAAAAGTGGATGGTGAGTAAATTTTTGGATTTGCTCAACTGAAAGCATATGGACATGGATTACAAATAAGATACTTACAACACACTTTTCATATTTCGATTGATATATGCCTAATTGATTGTATTAAAAGTATACAATAGTATTGTTTAATTCTTAAAATGAAATTTATAATTAGGTAGACACATTTAATTTCCTCTTTGGCGGGTATAGGCTTGTTATCTAAACTTTATCTAAGGGTGATAATTTATCTGTCTTATTAAAAGGTTTCATTCATAGGTACCAAGATATTTTGAGTATTATAAGATGATTCACGATAACAAGCTCTATCTAGGAATGACAAAGTGGATCAACTCGGTTGTTTTGGCCCGTAAAGTGTGGACCGAGTTGGCTCGCTCCACAACTTAATATCGGATTTAATTTTCTAGCTCACATGTCTGTATACTAACCTGTATTTGTGATAAGCAAAATATTTTTGTTTTTGTGATGAGTAAAATATTTTTCTTTATTTTTTCATAATAAATGATATTCATGATATCAAAATAATTTCAATTAGCTTATCTAATAAATACAAGAAATAATAATAATAAAGATTATAACTAAAGTACAATAACATGTTACCTACCTAAGACTGCATAAAAGGATATTACATATTCAATAATCATTATCTTAATTATATACAATGATTATACATAATAATAATAATATTATTATTATTATTAATAATAATAACAACAACAACAACAATAATAATAATAATAAAAGGAACTTATAGAAATAACACCATGAATGATATGAGAATTGAAAACTGATAATATTTAATTTGTAAACAGGTCAACGGGACAGTCTCCTTTATTCCATGCAAGCTTTGTGCGGGACAGGCTTGTGCAAGCCAACAGATTCAATATCCCAGCCTGCCCTCTGTTCTTTTATGTGGATCTGCGGACCGGTTCGTCTAATCTGTCCTAAATTACCATCCCTAATTATATCCAGATCAAAAAACATACTTTGTTTTATATGTTAACTTAAAAACGGATATAATCATATTTTTATAAGAGTCTTTCTAAAAGATATTTTGGAACAAAATTTAATAACATATATTATTAAAGACAAGAGATTCATGGAAGAAAAAAATATGTTAAATAATTTACAAAAATAACATGTATATAACAATGTTTGTACTTAATGTATAGTTTCTCATTTGAAAATATTTGTTTGAAGAACTTGACCTATTTTAATAAATTGCAAAAACAAAAGCATTACATCCCTTTCATAAATCTTCCTAAAATCTTATCATTGTGGGGGTCTATGCCTTATTGGGAATTCCCAACCGACACATAGCAAATGAATGTTTGAATATCACAGCATGAAGGAGGGGGCCTCTTGTAGAAAACTATGTTATGTTTCTTAACATTTTTCATCACATTCTCCATACAAACAAAACACATTAAATTAGACAGCAACACAATCAGAATCATGCAAATTCCTATCCAATTCAATCATTCTCCAACAATTTCCAAGAAATATCCAACACAATGTATGTATATTTATATTGAGATTAGTAATATAGTTACCCGTTTATTTCACATTTGATTATAGTAAAAATATTTTATATCTTACCTAAAGTAATTTATTTTAGAAGTTTTTAAAATTTGTCACGTAGTTTTAAAGTTAATTGATTTTCTTTTTTTACTATTCACTATATTTTAATACATTGTTTTATTATCACTTTGATTTTTTTTAGTTATTGTTGTGTATTTAAATTTATAAAAATAAAATCGTTATATTATTTTTTAAATTTTTTTATTACTTTTTATAGTTTGTAAGTTTTAAATTAATATTAATATTGTTAATATTACAAATTAAAATAATTAAATTTCATTAAATGATCCTATAGAAAAATAACACATTTAACAAAGAAAATTCAATATTAGAGAGTGGTTTAAATTGAAAAAACAAATAAAAATAAAAACTAAAATTTTTAATAATAATTTAATTATTTAAAAAAAATTATAGCTAAATAATAATATTTTTTAAAGCAAACACATATGTTATTTATATAAAAAAGCTTTTATTTGTATTTGATGTCAATTATATTTATTCACTAGTTTATCAATTAATTATACTAAATATGTTTCATTCAATAAACTAATTTATTAACCTAAAACTTATAAATTAAAAATTTATCAGTTAGGAGTTTATTTTTCAGTTAACAATTAGTTTATACACTACCAATTAACATATAATATTTCTTTAATTTTTTCTTCAATCTCACCTTCATATCTCATGAAACCTGAGTCTTTAGGTTGAGGAAATTTTCTTCACAAATTTGCATTTCTTATTTATGATTTTGATTTTTGATTTTTTGTTATTTTTCTGTCATTATAATATTTCAATTTTGGAATTTTTGTAATTTTTGTGTAATTGGCAATTTATGTTGATGTTTTTCATATCTTAAATATTAAATTATTTTTTCGAGTTGTTAAATGAATAGATTAAATGCAGGATTTAATTAGACTAAAATAAAAAAATACATGTATAAAATTAAATTAAACTAGGTTTTTATAAATATAAGAATATAAGAACTAAAATAATGAAAAAAATAAAATCATAAATAAAAGAAAACCAAAATAATAATTTAATTTAAATTTAAATATTAAATATTAAATAATTTAACCATGTGTACGATCCAATTTTTTAGAACTTCCTCCATTCTTTTGCATTTAATGTTTTTAAAGCTTCAATTATTTATAATTTAGAATTAAGAATCCACATGTCACGTCCTTTAAAGAAGGAAAAAATAAAACAAAATATCTTTAACTACGTGGTCCCTTTAAAACGACACCGTTATATCTTTAACTACGTGGTCCCTTCAAAACGACACCGTTTCCTCTGCCAGAGATCCACCTGAAATCGGAGGTTTCTTCTGTTTGTTACCTCTCTCTCTCAATATCAAGCTCGAAACTTTTTCCATTTTTGCTTTCTGGGTATGTTCTAAAATCTGTGTCAAAAAACTCTTTCACGATTTTTTTTTCTTTTCTTTTCTTTCGTATTGTTCATGTGCTTTCTATTGAAATCATTTAACTAACTACTTTTATTTTTTTTTCTTTTGCCTTCTTTTGGGAATTCTTCAATTTGCTTAATTTTCTTAGACGCGTTAATTGGTATTTGAAAGTCACAAGCAATGGTGAAGGACACTGCGTACTATGACATATTAGGTGTGAACGTTGATGCATCTGCTGCAGATATCAAGAAGGCTTATTATGTCAAGGTAATAAATAATGAAATTAATGACCTTCACTTTTTCTGATTTGTGCAACCAGAAAAGGAGATTTCAGAATGTTTCTATATTGTTACCCGATCTGATGGAATGTTGAATTTGATTATACTACGTGTTTGTGTTATAGAATCGACTTGGTAATTACATAAATATTCTTTCGGTTTTTTTTGTTGTTTAAATTTGAATAAACCATCAATTTTGTCTTATTAGAAGTATCACCCCTCTTCTAAATGGTCCTTTACACTAATGAAATTATATAAGTAGTCTCTATCGAGTATTGAATATCCATCAATATCTGATATATTTTACAGAAATTGAGGAACTAGTTTAAAGAAATTTCGACACTTCAGGGACTGTGAAGCATGATTTGTGATACTTTAGTGGCTACATACATACTTTCATTAGTTTAAGGGCAATTTAGCAGAGAGGATGATGCTTCATGGATTGATGGTTTAATTGTTTAATTTTGTATCCATTCTAAGACTAGTTCTACACGCTTGATAACTGGGGATGGCAAGAGGATATGGCAGATATGTATATCCTCATATGCAATTTAAAAAATTAGATATACATACCCGTATTCAATTAACACGGGGATTTTTTGTCATAATTGAAAAGGTTTCAGACAATATTGATTTGTTTGTGAAAGTTGGAGTTCAATAGGCCCAAAGGTTGAACTCCGGAAGCTGTTTATTGATCTTGTTCTGCCTTCAGTGGCTGTTTATTTCAAATGTGCTAACCAGGCAACACTTAATTGGTGACACAATTTCGGGAGAGAGTAGAAGAAATGATGTCTCTCTTCTAGTTAGGTTTAGATTAAATATTTAAAAAACCACATTCATGCTGGTGTGTTACTTTTTTTCTTTTATATTGTTTTCTGGCTGAATCTTAAACTTGACAGTTCCTCCTTTTTTTCTCTCTTTAACTGCTGTTAATCTCTCTTTCTCTTCCCTTTTTAGGCAAGAATTGTTCACCCTGATAAAAATCCTGGGGATCCTAAGGCCGCAGAAAATTTTCAGGTAAGCGCTGGCAAGCCTTGTTTTCTCTGAAGATATATTTAGTAGATGTCATTAACAAAGTTATTTACATCCTTCTTAGTTCTTACTGCTCTACGATTTACAGTACAAAATATAAAAGTATGTATACACTTGAATCTCTCCCTCTATCCAGTTTGCTTTATTTTTCTCAATATACTTTTCTAAGTCTGGTATCTTTGTATATTTACCAGAAACTTGGTGAGGCTTACCAGGTTTTAAGTGACCCCGTGAAGCGCGAAGCATATGATAAAAATGGAAAGGAGGGAATAGTGCAGTAAGTTTATATTGGCTTCCATGACTGAACAGTAATTAGCTAATAATTGCTTGCAATTAATTGATTCTACATCAAATAGTGAAGTGTTGATTTTGCAATTCAAAGATAACTCATGTAGGTTACTATCAAAAAGTAGTTTCTAGAATAATATTTTAATCTCATTGAATTTTCCTTTTCTTGGTACTATATCTAGTTGTTGTCAGAGTTAAACTGGAACCAAAATATGTAACTAAATATACTTCATGTGCTTGTTGTTGAATCTTCTTGAAAAAAAACTTATCTTAATTAGTCAAATAGTACGAAAGAGAGCTGCAGAGCAGAGCTGTTGCCTATAGAAAATCTATAATTTGATCACGTGGGCTAGTTCTGTGAGTATTTTCCACTATGTTGGGGCATCAAAATTATGATGGAGACCTAATATCGTTTTATCTGAGGGATCAGAGAATGAACTTATCTGCTTTGTATTGCACTCAAATAACAATTATTTAAGATTACAGTATCTGCATCTCTCAATTTCAAGACTGAAATGTGATACCATAAAATCCAGATCGATTCTATATTATCTAAAAGGGAAAGAAAGACAAACAGTTCTAGCTAATTTACAAGAATTCATACAGTAAAATAAAGTCCTTAAATTAATATATAACATAACTCCCAAAATTAGTATTAATCTTTCAACCAAATTAAGGCTTGTTTATTTATGAGGAATGTGCTAAAATCATTATTTAAGACGTTTGAAGATGAATCTAATGTAACAGAATGCTTTCATGGATTGACAAACCTGCAAAATACACTGATTTTTTTTTCAGAGATAACATGATGGACCCTACAGCTGTGTTTGGAATGATTTTCGGAAGTGAAGTTTTTGAAGAATACATTGGGAAACTTGCACTGGCTTCTTTAGCATCTATAGAAATTGATGAAGACATACAGGATCCTGAAGTTCAGAGGCAAAAAATTCAAGAAAAGATGAAAGTATTTTGTTTTTCAAGTTCTTTATAATGGTTTTCCCAAATCCTTTGTACTGTTCTCCCTCATAATTTAGTCGCTGAAACTATTTTCCTTCTTTGTAACCATAGGCGTGGCAGAAGGAAAGGGAGCAGAAGCTTTCAGCAATTCTGATAGACCGGCTGCAACTATCTGTTGTTGGTCAAGAAGAGGAATTTACTGCATGGGCAAAGTCAGAAGCTCGTACCCTTTCTAAAGCTGGTAAAATCCCTCTGTTTACATGTAATTTTTATAATTTATTATTCAACAATAGTCCAGAACTTGGAAGTTTCAATGACTGAAACATTTTCATTTTCAAGAGTGTCAATTTATCGTATGTGCAACATGCATTCTAGACTTGTCCTTCAATTCAGACCTTTCTTGAGCACTATTCTGAGGTTTTAACATATATAAATTGTAATGATCTATTGATGTAATAGAAATTTTCAGTTTTAGTTCACAGAAATCTGTTTTAGAGGTGCAAATATTATGTTTTTTTTTTTTCCAGTTTTGAAATATAATTGGAATTATTCAAAGAAACTAAAACAGACTCCTGGTTCTGTTTTTCCCTTGCTATTTTCGTAACTCATTTCTGGCATTTTTTTTTTTAGCTTTTGGTGAGGCCATGCTACATACAATTGGTTACATCTACACACGAAAATCTGCAAGAGAACTTGGAAAGGATTTACGGTACATGAATGTTCCCTTTTTGGCTGAGTGGGTTCGAGATAAAGGACACCGTATTAAGTCACAAGTAACAGCAGCCTCAGGTAGTGATAAAAGGTCCTTTTAGTCCCTCATCACTCATTTTTTTTAGTTTTAGTTTAGTCTCATAAGTTTACAAGGTTTTACTTTAGCTCCTTAAATTTCTTTGTTTGATTAAATTGGTACTTACATCAGTTAATATGTAGTAAAATGCTTACTTCATGTAATAGTTTCCAATATTGACCAAATTAGTGTGATAAATTGATGTAAGGACTAAATTCAATCTTTTTAAACTTGGAGAACAAAACTTAAAAGAATAAGATGGGACCAAAAGGATATGGGCATTGGAAGGTTTTAATGCAACTTAATTGTTTCTGTAGGAGCTGTGTCCCTAATTCAAATACAAGAAGAGCTCAAGAAGCTAAACCAAGGAGAAAACAAGGAAGAAACCATAATCAAAGCTATTGAAGATAAGAAGGATGCCATGGTTAATTCTCTATGGCAGATCAATGTGATTGATATTGAATCAACTCTGTCACATGTTTGCCAAGCAGTAAGTTGCAGTATATACGTTCTGTAGTTTGAAAATAACACTCTTGGCTGATAACTCCGATAATAGTCTTTCCCCCAACGTACCTGCTGTGCATGACATTTGTTAGTTTGCAGTTTTTGGCCTGGTAGGAAGAAATTTCACTTTTTTGCTAATGTTACTTACTCATTTCTTTAATCTTCGATTCTAGAAACAACTGGGATCACAGTGGTAATCTCCTATAGGTTCCATTGTACATTTTGCCTCTCTATTATGGCCTGTGTCAATTCTTGTCCCCCCTATAGCTTTTGCTTCCAACTTAATCCCTTATTTTTTCTTATTTCTTTTTAATGGCTACAATCAAACCCCTCTGGTACGTTTTCTCTACCTGAAACTCTTGAACTTTCTCTTTTACCCCCCTAAAGATCTCCTTAAACTAAACCTATTAAACTATTTTAAATACCCTTCTGCTTATATCCAAGGATCAAAACATTATGTTTCATCTAAAATTAAAAAGTGCCGATTTTTCCCCTATTTAAAACATAAAGTGCGAATTATATGAATACGTCCAAATTTCCTTACACATTCAACTTCTATGAGCTCTCCTAACGTATTTACTTCAGTGTTGAACTGAAATGCGTGCTATGAAATGTTGAATAAGCATATCATATATGTTGAAATGTCAATTAATGACAAATTTTAAGAAAACGGTTTCTATTTTTCTCAGGTTCTTAAAGATCCTAGTGCCTCCAAAGATGTTCTGAAGGCTCGGGCCAAAGCATTGAAAAAGTTAGGAAGCATCTTTCAAGTAAGTGCTTGATTTCATATTTTAGTGCATCAACAACTAATATGACTGCATAGTTCTGTCATATGTTAGCATGGAATTACCAACAATTTCAATAACCAGCTGTTACATTTTGTTTAGTCCCTCAAAATATCTTGAAATTTAGTTTAGTCGTTTTAAAACTAGTAAATTTAATAAGGAGCTAAAATGATGGAGAAATTAATGAGATGTCACGTACAGGAAACAAGCGGAATGCTGAAGGGGTAGAGGCATCAGGGGTTATTTGTGATTGCAAGGTACCTATCCAACTCAAAGGCATCTTTTATTGTATACTACACATTCAGCTGCACTATGTGATAGTGAATGTTGTTCAGCTGCACTATGTGGTGGTGAATGTTTCGTAAGATTTAAATAGGGATGTCAAAGTGGGTTAGGCCCGACGGGTCAGTCTGCCATCCCGACATATAATAGGGTAGTCGGATTTGAAATTCCAACCTGCCAATCTGAAGTAGTCCGACCCGCACAATCCGCCAACCCGTCGGAGGCCAACCCGCGGGTCAAGGCAGGCTAGCCCACACCCCGTTTATCTAAAGAAAAGGCATGCTGCACTACTCACACAAATATGCTTGTTGGACTAGGTTATGTTCTCTAATTAAAAACAGACACACACTAAGCACTCACAAGCCACACAATGATGCAACCATCACCACCACACACAAAAACACCGCGAGCCAACACCATCATGCGAGTCAGAAGAGGAGGCACGTGCAGTGCCATGCACCACCACAAGCTCTGCACCTCCATCTTCAGTTTTCGATAAGCGTCTTCACCAAGTGGCAGTGTCAACGATTACGATTTCATCTCATCGCGAGCCACCACCACCACCACGCCGCCAGATCAGAAGAGGAGGTGCGCGCAGTGCCATGCACCACCGCAAGCTCTACACCTTCATCTTCTGTTTTTGGCGAGCATCTTCATCAAGTGGTGGTGTCAACGATTGGGGTTTCATCGCACCGCAAGCCACCACCACCACCATGCGAGATCAGGAGAGGAGGCGTGCATAGGGCCATGCACCACCGCATGCTCTGCACCTCCATCTTCAATTTTTGGCGAGCGCCAAGTGGGAGTGTCAATGATTGGGTTTCATTGCACCGCAAGCCACCACCACCACACGAGATCAGGAGAGGAGGTGCACGTAGTGCCATGCACCATTGCAAGCTCTGCACCTCCATTTTCAGCTTTCGGCGAGCGTCTTTGGAAAGTGGCGGTGTCAACAATTGGGGTTTCATCGCACCGTGAGCCACCACCACCACCACACGAGATCATGAGAAGAGGTGCGCACAGTGCCATGCACCACCACAAGCTATGCATCTCCATCTTCAGTTTTCGGTGAGCGTCTTCGTAAAGTGACGGTGTCAACGATTGGGGTTTCATCGCACCGTGAGCCACTACCACTACACGAGATCAGAAGAGGAGGCACGTGCAGTGCCATGCACCACCACAAACTCCGCACCTCCATATTCAGTTTTTGGCGAGCGTCTTCATCAAGTGGTTGTGTCATCGATTGGGGTTTCATTGCGTTGCAAGTCACCACCACCACGCAAAATTAGGAGAGGAAGCGCACATATTGCCATGCACCACTACAAGCTTTGTACTTCCATCTTCACTTTTTGGCGAGCGTCTTCGTCCAGTGGCGGTGTTAATGAATAGGTTTTATCGCAGCCTTCGTTTGCGCCTTTGGAATGTCCTCTGCCTCAGCTCGGTTGTTCCCACAGTCACCGGACAAAGTTGCCTTCTTGTCGTCCTTGGAATCCTCTGACGTCAAAGCTCGCGTGTTCCGCCTCTACTATTGATCCCACCGCCACTGGGGTTCGCACCTTTGTCGTTGTCATCCAAGGACCCCACCGCAACTTCTCGTCTCTGGTGATTCCCATAGTGGCGATTCCCACAACAATGGTACCCACAATAGTGATTCCTTGATTCTTCCCTGTCTTGATTTTGCCCTTCTTGGATTAGGGTTTTTGTGTGTGTGGAGTTTCTTCAAAAACTGGCGGGCCAGCTCGTTAGCCCGCCTAGTTGCGGGACGTGTTTGATTCTTCAACCCATTCTAATGATGTTAGTTGGCCTAGCCCGATCATTTTTTTTGGACTATCAGAAGGTCGGGCTAAAACGGGCTGGGCTGGGGTTGGCTGGCCTTTTTTGACATCTCTAATTTAATTTAAAAGGACAATATGAGCGTATAGCAGAAATGAGAATGTTAAGATGAATGTATATAGTCATATAAGAAAGTACATGATATGGAATGATTATCTGATAAAGATTGGTTTGGCATTTTGGAGGAATAGATGACAGAAAACTGGTTAAGGTGGTTTAAATACTTACAAAGAAGACCATAAGAGGACCTGTTATAAGAGTAGATTGCATGACTTATAGTTCTATGAACAAATAAGGAGAACAAAAAGGAAGCTGGAGGAGGATATCATTGAGAGAGATTACAAAAATGACTGGTTTTTAATCATGCCAAATGATGTCATGAGATCAATGTACCTAATAAGTGGGTTAAGGCTTTGTTGTTGTAATCAGAAGCTAAAACCACATCACTTTTGATAAATCTAGGAAATAAAATCATATTTTACCAAAACCCAATTTCAAGATATTTTAAGGGACCAAAACATATTTTACCATTTGTTTGTATGTAATTAAGAATATTGTTTCATTTTGCTTCTCAGGGTGCTAAGGCTCCTTATAACAGAGAAAACAGCCTACGCAAAGAAAATGGCAAAGCAGTAGATGCTCCTTCCTCCTCATCATAGTCATCTTGTTCAGTTTGTTTAATATGGTTATGTTCTGAGTAGTATTCTACTATTCTTATGGCCCTCTGGTTCTCTGGATTTTGAACATTGTTTGATGCAGTGCTCCATTGCTGTTGATAGTCATGCTATGTAATATTTGCTTGAACTCATGGATTGGACTAACCTGTCATAATTACACACTTGTATTTAATAATTATCATCTAGTGATTATTGATTTTAGTTCATTCTTATCACTGTGTCTACACACTTATCATCTAGTGATTATTGATTTTAGTCCATTCTTATCACTGTGTCTACACACTGGTTCAATTTTTTAACATGTTACCTTGAGTTAAATTTAAATCAACTTATTTTTATCTCATGTTTTGAATTATGAATTCATTTTACTGGCTCCTTTATGATCACAGTTTTCTATTATATGTTAATCAATTTTTTTATTAAGTTTTACAGAGATGAAACTTTAGATTCTATTATTAATAATAGAACAAATGGTATATGTTATTGTATTTAAGTTTTGTTTTTTAAAAAATATATGTATTAACATTTTCAATTTTTAAGACAAGGAGTAAATATGTTTTAGTAAATTTAGTCTCCATTAGGTATATTAAATTCAAATGGCTATATATCTCTTGATATGATTAAGAAAACATTAAAACAGATAAATAAAAGTTGAAAATTATGTTAAATTTATGACAATAAAAAAAATTTACCCAGAAAATTTATAAGAAAACATTAAACATCAATCAATATAAAACAGATAAATAAAAGTTACTATAAAAGTTGAAAATTATGTTAAAATTTATGACAATATAAAAGAAATTACCCAGAAAGTACTGATTTTATTTATTATAAAAAGTGATAAAATAGATTTATAAAAAGGAAAAAATATCCAATTTTTTATTAATAAAATGGATTGAAATCGATAATTTTCATTAAATTATCTAAATTATTTTATAATTTAATCTAAATTTATTTGAATTTAAATTTGCACTTAGTATTTGAAGAATTGAGTTTACAAAATAAACTAAGAATAAACCACACATATATTAAAACTTAAAAAAGTTACATAATGAATCATTTGTAAGATCTAATTCGTCTTATTATTTCTATTTATCAAAACTTCCTTCCATTACTTTTTAATAAGCCTCTAAACTTTTATATAAAACTTGTCTTGATAAAATACTTATGAAATTGCATTTTATTATTTTTCTTATTTACATGGTAAATATGTAATCAATTTTTAAAATATGAATACAATTAATATTATTTTAAACCTTAAAAAATCAATAAATAAAAACGTTTGTTTCAATAATCTTATACTTAATATGAAATGGATTTGCATAATAAAAAAATGTAGAACAAAATTCAATGTTCAAAGTGATAAAGTTTATAACAGAAGGTACTAAAGTGGATTTGGATCTACCATACTATGAAATATACATACATACATACATATATATATATATATATATATATAAAGTATTTGAAAAATGCAGAACCAATCAATGTTATACATATTGTATTGATCCAAAGTGCAAAATACTTTTTGCGTGTCAACATTGAATTTCTCTGTGTACCATTCTTTTTTAGGGCAATAAAACGTTCACTGTTAAAAATGATTAACAACACCACACCATAAGATATATGTATAAAAAAGAAATACTCATTTAAAGCAAACAAGTTGAGTCATGGTTGATGAATGGTAATGAAAATCACTCCACTACTTGGTTACTAATCCATTGGATAAAATCATTGACACCATTAAAAAGGATAACTCAGAAAGATTCTAAAGGGGAAAAAATTCAAAATTTCAATCGATTAGAGATGATGTACCAGTAAAATAGAGAATATAAAATGAGAGAGATAAAGTTTGATTTTGAAGTTTTAGATTAGCTTAAGAGTTTAGATTTAGGTGAATAATATATGGAATTTTTAAATCGAGTACGTATTAATGGATTGAGCTATACGATTTACAATTCAAGCTAATGGATTTTTTAATTTCACATGAGATGTATCTAAGCTCATCTTTCTTACTTATTTCTTTATTTTATAATTATTTTTATTCATTGAGTTTCCTCTTATCCATTCTACGTTATTTAATATGTACAATAACTTAGAATTAGAAAATAATAATCAAATAAAGAATAGATGAAATTATAGTCGGAGATTTGATCTTAAATATTAAAATAAGTGAATATTAAACAAAATGAAATAATCTTGTAATTCTTTTTAACTATGATAAAATTCATTTATTTTGATTAATCACTATAAAACTAATTCAAACTTTTTAACGTAATAAAAAATATATAGATAAAATATTTTATTTTAGGTTTAATTAGTCGAACGGTACCTACTTTTGTTCAGATATGTCAGTTTGTTACCCGCTTTTAAAAATGTGTCAATCTAGTCCTAACTTTTGATAAAGTGTCTTCCTTACAAACAAAAATTACTAAAGCCGTTAACTTAATTCATGACTTTTACCACTAAATTTTAATATAAATATCAATACTTAATTTGTAAGTCATTTTAAATATCAATACCGTTAATGGTGTTAATAATTTTTTGCTGAAAAAGATCTAATTGAGACATCTTTTTAAAAGTTGAGACTCAATTAACACCTTTTCAAAAACGAGTACCAAACTAATACATTTAAATGAAAATGAGTATCATCCAACTAATTAAAACTTTATTTTACAAACCTCTTTTAAGGATTAATTACGCAAAACCTAATTTTAATTTCAAGGGTAGGTGCTACAAAAGATATATATATCTAGTGATGCCAAAGTGCACTTCTAACTATATCTAGAACATTATTGAATGAGATCAATGTCGAAATTTTATTTGCTATCAAGTAGATGGTGTAGTAAATAATGCACTTGATGAGGATTTGATTTATAAGATCTTGTAAATGGATGGTTTATAATGATGATGAGTACTCAAATCACAAAGCAATCCACGTATTATCCTAATTAAACCTAATCAATTAAACAAGCATGCATGCAAAAAGATTATTATTAGGCCAGTTTGCTTAATCTAATTAATCCTAATTAAATTTTTAATTTTGAATCACGATACACTATTAAATTAAACACGTCTTTTTAGATAAACTATGTATATCCTTCTAAAAATCTTGGTCATGTAGGTGACTAATGACCTAGTGGCTATTCAAGTGGCTTCGAATTGTGAGGCTATTGTTCTTAAGGGTCCACGTGTTGGGTCCCTAATCTTGACAAATGCTAAAACATGTTTTTTAATTGGTGATTTGCATCTCTAATCCTTAACACCACTTGTATTAAGATTATATCTTTTCATATATAAAATCATTCACCTTACAAAAAGACACTATATTAAATTTTTAAATTTTCCACCCCCGTATATACTAAATGATTATATCACTACAACAAAATAGTTAAATAATGATTAATTTTAGGATTAAATATGTTTTTTCCCTCAAGTTTCAGTGAAATTTGGAATTAGTCATCATCGAAACTTTTAACCAATTTAGTTCTTCATCTTTAGAAATACGTGAATTTAGTCATTTTAATCAAATTTTGTTAAGTTTATTTGAAGTTTCAAACACGTTTTATGATAATATTTGAGTTAGCATTTAAGCAAAAATGGATCAAACGATGTAAACAATTCAAATACTATCATGAATTGCGCTTGAAACGTTAGATAAACTTAACAAAATCTGGTTAAAAGGATTAAATTCATACATTTCTAAAGATGAAGGACTAAATTTGTCAAAAATTTTAAGGAGGGACCAATTCTAAATTTCACTGAAACTTGAGAGACAAAAACTATATTTAACCCTTAATTTTACAGGCAAAATTAATAAATGATCAGTTTATAAACTAAAAAGTATTAGTAACTATAATGGTTTTAAAAAATTATAATTGATAACTAAAATAATTTCTATTATGAATTAGTCACTTTTGAATTGTTTTCTTATAGTTTACGAAATTGACACTACTTTTAACTCAAAACCTCGAGACATTAAGTTTATAGGTATATTTTTTTTATATGATGTTTAACTTTAACACTTCTACCCAATATAAAACTTAGATTTATACTTATATTATTATTTCTCACAAGAATTGGAATAACATGTTTTGAGATCGATCAGGTTAAGTATACAAAATCAAAAAATTAGCATGACTATGCTAAGCACTTATATTTTACAATCTTATCATTAGGAGAATGTAATGTTGTAAATTGCTATAACTAGTTAATTTTTTGTAACCCATTTAGGGTTGTTGAATGATAGAGTTTATGTAAGTGATGATGTGTTGTGACATTGTGAGTTGACCAATTATTAATGTGTAAAAAAGGTGGAGAAGAATCTTTGTGAGAAGATAATGCTTGACCTAATTAGGGGTTTAAGAAAAGAGGTAGAAAAAGATAAGAGTTTTTAAAACATTACAGTGCTCATCTTTATTCTCCACCAATGTCCTTTCATTGATTTTTGGTGCTTTGTCCTTGTCGTTAAGGATAATTGGAAGCACTACAATTTAGAATACTATTTTATGCTAACCTAATATCACTTTTTTGTGTACACAAACTTTGGATTCATCTTCTTTTACACCCTTCTGCGCATGCTTTTTCTAACTTTCCATTTCAACCCCTTTTCAAATATTTTTGCTTTTTATAACAATTTCCATGCACAGGATGATGAGATCAAATATTCTTCATGATGCCCAATAAGTTTTTGTTTTATTATTATCCTTAAACTTTATTCAGTTTCAAGTTCATCGTAAATTTAAATTATTCCTAATTGAGTTTTAATTAAAATTTGTGTTATATTGATACTTAAATTTTTTGTATTTTTTAATTCAGTTTCTACCGATAAACTTTTCACTCTTAAAAATTCTCATATTACATGAAAATTTTCTTGCAAATTTGTTAGAAGAATTTGTAACAAATTTGTAAGAAAAGACTTTTTCCTGTTATTTGTTTTAAGAATTTTAACTGACGGTAATTCCTTTGTGCGTAATTATTTCCTACAAAATTATAAAATTCACAAGTATTTCTTATAAAATTTGTTGCGAAAAGTGTTTTATACAAAATATTTTACAAAAAAATTGGCAACAATTTCCTGCAAATTTTTTTTTCATAACAAAATTTGTAAGTGTTTCCTGAAAAAATTCAAAATAATATTTGTAGAAAATATGAGTTTTTTTTAGTAATGTTTGTATTAAGAAGTGTGATATTTTGTGATTAATATAAAATACTATTACTCTTATTACATAACGACAAGTGACTTTTATTGTTTTTATGAAAAATATATTAGATAACGATAGGTTATTACGTTTTTTAATTACTTCCACATCATTGATCACTTACACTAATTAGAGAATTATTGTCTCTCGTCGATGTAGGTGACTAGAACAATTTCTTTTTATCTAACACACTTTTAATTAAAATAATAGAAATTATTTCTTATTTTAGAATTTTACCACTATATATATTATTTGATATTAACTATAAAATCTTATAAGTAGAAACAAGTAAGTAAGATGACATGATAGCACAACAATCACCTCATTCATTTAATAGAAAATTGTAAAAAATTTAGATACTTAATAGATAAAAAAAATTAATAAATACTCAATTAAAAAATTCTAATATGTATGTAAGAAATACTTAAAACTTAATTAAGTTGTATTATTAGTATTTTATTATTATAATAACAAGACGATGATGACAAAGGTTGTGATTATATTAATTAAGAATAGTTTAGTGTTCTCAAATAGAGAGTTTGGGTGTGTTTACAAAAACTATACCATCAACTTACTTGAAGTTTATATGTTATGAGTTGAGAGTTAAGAAAAAGTAAGTTAATAAATTATTTGATAATAATATTAAATGATATATTTGATTATTTAATTATAATAGGATACAAAATTATAATTTCAAATTTTCTTAAAATATCATTTCTTAACAAATGAAAGGTATAGGTCTGTGCATGATGATCGACACAAAAGATTACGTTAAAATGTTTGTATTTATTTTTTTATATTATTATTCATTTAGAGCATATATATATATATATATATATATATATATATATATATATATATATATATATATATATATATATAATTTATCGGGTAAAAATATGGTTGATAATCTTAAAAAGAGTTGTTTTATGCATAACTAGTAGTGTAAACGATTTTACTGTTATTTGATCAATTTTTAAGATAGATATATAAAAGTCTTCATTTCAGTGGATTTTGAATGAATGATATGACAGTGAAAAAAGTTTTACTATTCAATACTATACACTATTTTAACCTTTAGAAGAAAGAAAAGGGTAGCAAAAACATAGTCTTGAACAAAACTTTTTGGTATGTTAGAAAAATGGAAATTTGGTGTAAAGTTCTTGGATAAAATTTAAAAAAGAAAAGAAAAAACATTTCCAATCATACAAAACTTGAAGTTTCCATGTTTGAAAATATATTTAAAGTTGAAAAGGAGGGGCAAAAATAAAGGTTTTGTAGGGTAGAAAATTGAATTGTTTATAGGGGTATATAATAATTTCCACTAAGGTCTAATTTCAACTATTATCCATATTAATATATGTCACTCCACTAACTTCTTAGACTTAGTGCCCAACAAAAGCAAAGTGGTCTTCACACACCTTTTCTGGTTGAATTTTTGGATGGAAAAATGATTTTTTTGACAACTAAATTTTGACAATTTTCTCTTATAATATGTGATGGCATTTTTTAAGTGGTTATCCATTTTTTCGTTTACTCATTTTTCTATATTTCAAAATCACTTAAATAATGACACATCAAATTTTAAGAAAAAATTGTCAAAATATCATAGTCGATTTTTATATTCTAAACACTTGCTTTCAAAATTTAACTGTCAACTTCAGTTTCTTCCTTCAAAAGGCTTCCTCTGTGGGGAATTTCTTGTTCCTTGCAATATACATAGGAAACACCATTTATCTTCAAACCTAGAAAAATTTCAAACTTTCTCAAATGGGTACTCTCATGCTTCTCAAAAACTTCACCCTCCTCTTTCTCCTAATCTCTGCATCACTTCTATCACCATCTTTTGCAGGTGGGTCTTCTGACATGTTTTTTGTTTTGCCCAGAAAAAAAAAAAAAACATGTGTATCGAAGTTTAAAACCTTAAATAACAATGATTTTGTTGAGTTCAGGTTAACTTTTACATGGAAGTTAAGCAGTTAAGCTAATATATATAATGTGTTTCTATCAGAGTATGGGGTTTTGATTATATATCTTGTTTTACTTCATATATGCAGTTAAGTGCATGGCATGTGATTAACTGAACTTTATTTAACTTTTCATTATTATATGTTATTATGCATACACATTCATGTAATTAATATATGCAAAACTATAATAAGGTCTTAAATTTGTTTGATGCAACACCATAAATAACAGAAGTTTCACCTTGGTCTGTGCTTAATGCATATGCAGGTAGAAGATCCAAGGATATCAAGAACTTCACGAAAGATGTGAATGCAATTCAAGAGGTATATATAATATATGCATTCATATATAACATATATAACATAACCATGTTTTGATCTTAATCTGTTTATGCAGCTTTTCATTCATATATAAGAGTTTCTGCAATAGGTTATTCACATGTATAAGAATCAGTTTCCAAGAACAAAGTGTTTTACCTTTTCTGATATTCTTCACCCTTCTTCTCTCTCTGTGTGTGAAACCTTGTGGTTGAACTAACAAAATGGTGCAGAATTCATGAACTACCCATCTTTTTTTACCTTCCTATTTGAAACATGTTCTTTGTTAATTTCTATATAGATAATGATACTATAACTTCCATTTTTTTACTTCCATTCTTTACTTCCTGACGTAGTTTAGTATGTTATATTGATTAATGAATCACTTTCTTTTTTTTTTTTGAAAAAATCAATTACCCACACTAAGTCACGTCAGGAAGTAAAGGATAGGAGTCAAAAAATGATAGTCAAAATATAATTTTCCTTTCTATATGTCTTCTTTTTCTTCTTATTTATTTAATCCTTTGTTATTGTTCTAATTATGTGTATTGTGTGTGTGGAGGATATTATATTAGATGATAGAGAACATGGAAAATGAGAGTAATTTAACATGCATATATAAAGAAAAAGTGGAACACAATAGTAATATAGTATTTTTTTTTTTTACAGAAATTATTAGTAACATTTCTTGAACACAATCTCTATGAAGTTGAATTTTATACAAATCATCGATTTTGATGGTTTCACTACACATGCAATGATTCACTCTTTTGTAAGTGACTTTAAATAATTGTAATCAATCATAAAATATTTGATAGAAAAAGTGTGTTAACCCTTTTCCTTATTATATATTATCATTAATCATAATTCACGTATAAAATTCATATGATACGTTTGTTTATTTATATGATACTTTCACTGGTTTTTTATATAGAAAACTAGAGTGAATAATTTGTGTTGTGAATCTACAAAATACATTTATTGAATACTTAAAATACACTAATATTATATATTAAAAAAAATTTAATGCATTTTTAAATATGAAAACTATTGTACTTTTGTTGGAAGTTCCACGTCGACTAAAGATAAGGCAATTTCATAGTATATAAATAAGGTTCAAACCTCATCTTACAAGTCGATTTTGTGGGATTGAGTTAGGTTTAAAGCTCACTTCTAACATAGTATTAAAGCCCCTGTTAAAAAAAACATATCCTAACAAGATTTTTTGGACATTCTGACAACTTCAAAATACAGTAGAAGTAAAACACTAAAAACTCAATACAAAATTCAAATTCGAATAATCATCTTAATAGTCTTTTCAATACTATAATGTACTAAAAAAATAATTAAAACTAACTATTCATACTTTTGACAATGTCATATCATCAAATTGAGATTAAGAATGTATAATTTTTTAATTTTCCATGTGCATGAACTTTACACTCAGCCTATGGTTTGTCACTTTGTTAGGGAACACCAAGGAAAGCACTGAATAAAGAAGAAGTAAGAAACATCCATGAAAGGCTTCTTAGGGCTAACACAAAAGACTATGGAAGATATGATCCATCACCATCTCTTTCAAAGCCTCCTTTCAAGCTCATACCCAATTAACTTAACTTCAATAATCAATATTATGAGAATCTTGGAAGTTGGTGTATTGGCATAAACTACCATAAATAATGTCTTCTTATCTTAATCATGTAAGATATATATAGTATGCTATATAGAAGAAGAAATACAGTTGGAACCCTAGTAAGTTAGTATTATAATTATATATATAATATATAGATCTATTAGAAGATGCATGTGTGTTTTATATAGTTCAAGTTTTGTTGTATGAGTCCATATATATAATATACATATATACTTGGTGTTTTCTTAGATGGTAAATGTGTACTTATGTGAATAAAAGTAATTAATACATATATTATTTGTCTACATCTATTGTTGCTTTTCTTAAATATATAAGAGAAAAAAAAATTGTTAAGAAAATAACAAATAATTTTTTTGTTACATGTTTTGTTCATGTATACACTTATAGTTTAAGAACTTTTATATGTTAATCGATCAAAAAAATATTTTATTTGAATTTAAAAAAAATATTTTATATGTTAATTTTAACTTTTATCATGTTTATTTGTCTCCACAAATTAAGAAATATTAGAATTATATGAATAATACAAAATGATATATCGTGATTATTATAAAATAGCGAACGACTTTTGTTACTTGAATTGAAAATTTTGATGCAAAATAAGGTTATCATGTTTCTTAATGGCTTCCATCAACTAAAATTAATTTTTTCACATCAAATAGAATCAATTTTCTGAAATTGTTTCCAAACAAACCCTAAATCACCTCAAACAAAGATAACATAATAACTAAGCATTAAAATCATTATTATAAAAAATAATAAATTTTTACGTTATGATGGGATGATTGTAAAAAATATATTTTATTTTTCAGTACGTTGCCTACTTTATATCAAACACTATGGGAGGAAATTAAAATTTAGATGTGAAATTTTCATTCACTCTAAGAGTAAAAGTTCAATCTTTTTTTAAAGAAATTTTATATGACTTTTAATTTCAAATAAATTTATTAACGAACAAGCCATATCCTTCTTTAATTATAGTTAATTATAATGAAAGTACACTAATTACATTCCTATAGAAATTTTCCATTCTCAATAAATATTGTTGAGACAATGTTTATATATATATATATATATATATATATATATATATATATATATATTAAATTTTAGAGAAAATTACATTGACACTCTATTATTTTGAGTTAATATAGTTGTACAAGTTAAAAGGCAAAAAAAAAAGTATCATGTGTTTTTTTGGATGAAACTTATTACGAGCATAATTTGCTTTAAGCTTTGGTATGTATGCTTTGCAAACTTTTTCGTATAATTTATTCTGTTTTTCATTTTTTAACTTATATATAAATTAATTTAACTAAAGAAAAAAAGAACTATTTTTCCGTTTTTCCTCTTACCATCTACCATTCCTAAATAAAGTTTATTATACTAGGAGGATGAGTTCTATTGAAAAAATTTAAGAACAAATATCATCTTCTTTTTTTTTTAGTTCTGTAAATAAATTGTGTACATGTGTTAGAATACTTTAAATACTCTTGTTTTTTATATATATATTTTTTTTTGTTGATTAAAAGAATATTTAAATAAAAATAATGAGTCGCACATTTCATCTAAACCTAGTCTCTTCAACTCATTCATTACATTTTTAGCAATCAAAACTTAAATATTTTGAAATGTAACAATGCAAATAGTAACCCTAACGAACCTCTCCTTCTCCCACTTGCATATATAATGTGAAGAAAAAAAAGCATATATTAATAACAAGTAATGAGTGTGACACTTTTGGGATGATGTGACATCATAGTCAACGACTCACTATAAGTACCAATTTCATTTCAAAGACTATAGAGACAACCACTAAATTTTAATTATAAATATTAAATTATTATAAGAGTATCCAAAATTTGAAATTATATATATATAATATCATGTGCATGATTTGTAGACTAGTTATATAGGATGATATAGTTGTCAAAATGTTGATACCCTTTATATATATTGACTTTTAAGTGAGATAGTAATTCAAAATTTTCATAATATCTTAACTTTTTTTTCCAATGATATTAGAAATATAAATGATTATTTAATAAGTTAAAGACTTGCAATTTTATTGGTGAGTGATTTGAAGAAAAGAAAGGCTAAAATCTAGATGAATTAAGTGATATACATTATGGTTATTTTTTAAATTCTTGTAAATTGATTTATTTTAAGCTTATGTGGAAAATTTTCAAAAAAAAAAATGGAATGATTTTGTGTGAGAGATATAAATTTTGGTTTTAACTATTGGTTGAAGTGAGAATGATTTGGAGTTGATATTTTTTCACACAATAATTCTTGGAGTAATGAGTTCACTACCAGAAAACTCTTAAATAATAACTAATTTTAGCAATAAAATATATCTTTAGAAATCAATTTTCTAATTAAAAATCAATTTTTCTTATAGTCAAAACTTTCATAGCTAGTGTTAGTAACCAATTTAGAAACCAATTCACAATAAAAATCATTTAATTACCAATTTAGAGACTAATTGTAATTTTCTAAAACTATTTTAGTTACAAATAATTTTTAGTTTATAAATTAGTATTTAAATTTATCACTATAATGAATAATTATTTTTATCACTAAAATTAGTCATCATTCAAAGGATTTTCTTGTAATAACTATGAAAGAACTTAAATTAAGTAAGAGTGGTTCAAATTGAATCCATCTAAAAAATAACTGAAATTGATAATATCGATTAAAATCAACTCTTCTTTTACCTTGTGTTTTTATATTTTTTAAAAATTGGATGGAGTAATTCGAATTTCAAATTTTAAAAACACAACAATTAAAAAACAAAAAAAAAAACTTATTTTGTGTATTTAAATATAATAATTTTTTTCAAATATAATATTCATATTATTATTTTCTAAAATTAATATGTGTAATTTGTAATTGAAATAAAAATAACATTACGCGAAATAATATTGAACGAGTTATATAAATTATAAATCTTCATGAAAGAGAATAAAATCATAATTATATTATAATATAGTTGAAGTGTTGCATATTTAAGATAATGGTTCCTTTCAAAATATTATGATTTTTAAATAAAATAAAATATATGATAAATATATATATATATATATATATATATATATATGATGAATTTATTATATTATAAATTATAATCATTTTAATTTCTTTAAAGGGTGTTTCGTCAAGAAAAACATTGTAATTTATCATTCTACTCAAATGCTTTGGGCCAACAAAATGGGCTTCTCTTAATTTCTGGTTAATATGCAACCCATATATGGGAAGATGGGCTCACGGGCATGGACTTGTAGGAGATTTTTTTCTTTTTGCACTTTTGACTCTAAATTTAATTTAAGAAACTATTAAATCTACATAAGATATTTGATCTTTTTATGTTTTTCGTATGATATACAAGTATAAACAAATATTTTATTTTTGATTAAGGTAATTCTTAGTGGAACTTTACTTAATTCCATCATATTAATTAGAGAGAAGCTTTAAAACATTGACGAAAGATTTACATGTATAAAAAAAAAACCCATTTTTATATTTTAACATGAGGTTAAATATGATTTTGGTCTCTTAACTTTCAGTAAATTTTAAAATTAGTCCATTTCAAAATTTTGGACCAATTTAGTCCTTCATTTTTCGAAATAAGTGGATTTAGTCCTTTTAATCAAATTTTGTTAGGTTTATTCGATGTTTCGTACATATTTCAATATTGTATTTAAGTTGTTTATATTATTTGATACATTTTTGCTTTCATGTTAAGTTAAATATTACTATGAAACACGTTTGAAATGTTAAATAAACTTAACAAAATTTGACTAAATTCACATATTTTAAAAGATGAATGATTAAATTAGTTTAAAGTTTTAAAATTGACTAATTCTAAAATTCACTGGTACCAAAAACATATTAAACCCTTTAAGATACTACATGCTCACACTTTACCTAAACCTAATAAAAACCTAATATATAAGAATATGCAAATTTGATGTAGAAGTTGAAAATGGAGAAGTTGAAAGAGAACACAATATGAATTACGAAGACACGTAGTTATTGTAATCGATTTTGCGTGCACAATTGAAACTTCTTTTTGAGTGTGCAAAATTCTCTACCAATCATGTCTTAACTTGTGTATCTCTTTTCCCTTTCTATGTTACACGCACACAACTCGACAAAATAACAAGTTGATTATGAAGAAAAAAAGTATCTTTCGTGAGTTCTATGGTTCACAAAATTTATATTCTATTGTTTTGTAATGTGTATAAAAGAAGCTAGGTTGGTTATTTTATTAAGGATGATGATGATGATGATGAAGAATGGGTTACTTTGTAGTTTTCTTTTTAATTTTTAATGAAATGGGGAAGATTTTATTTTTGAAAAAATTAATAAAAGAATACTTATTTTAAGTTTACAGAAATTGACCTAAGAAAAATTCTTATTAATTTATTCTTTTAGAAAACTGATCAAACGGTTTAAAAAATATATATTAGAATTTGTAAAAATTATACATTGAAAATAATAAAAGAGACGTTTTCATATTTTAATAAAAATAATAATGATACTTTTTTGGTGTTCAGATTTTCATATAAAGTTTTACCATTTAAATAAAAAAAATTAAATTAAAATTATTATTTTATCAATTTTACCCTTCAGATAACTATTTTTTTTAAACTTGACCGTTTTTCTCAATTTGACATTTTTTAAAACTTAATAATTTTTTTATTAAAAAATTTCATAGAATAATAATTATAATAATAACAATATTTTTATCAATTTTATAGTTTTTTACTATCATACAAGAAGTGAATACACATATGCGTGTAATGTTTTCACTAGTGTCATCTAAATAAGATATTTATATTTTTTTTAAAACTTCAACAACAATATTATTCTTTAAAAATTGATAAATACAATAACTAATTATTGTATCCTACAACATCTACAATAAAATAATAAAGAATGCAAGAAAATTTTTAATAATCTTTTTTATTTATGAAAGAAAAATACATTCAACGAGAATATATTTTTCCAATTTTATCCATATACAAAGGAAAGTGAAGGAAAGTGGGAGCAAACTTAAATAGAACTACAGGTGAGTTCAAAGATAACGATAGTCCATATTTGGCAAGACCATCGGCTACAGAGTTAGTTTCTCTAAACACGTGATTCCAAGTAATGTAGTCAACTTTTGCACCCATTTGAATTATTGTAGAAACAAGAGGAAAAAAAGGATGGCTTTGTTGGAGGGCTCCCAAATTAATAAGTTGGACAGCTGTTTGGGAATCACTCTCAACAATCATATTATTATATCCTATTGACATTGCTATTTCCATTCCGATCTTTATTGCAAATAATTCAGCCTCTGCTGCTGATCCGGCTCTCAAGACAGTAGAGAAGGCAAATAGAAACTCACCCTCAGAGTCTCTAATAACACCTCCGGCAGCCGCCTTTGTTCCATCGTAAGTGTAAGCTCCATCGCAATTAATCTTTATAAATCCTCTTGGAGGCGGTCTCCAGCAAACTAATCTTCCAACTCTTGAATTATCCGTCTGAAAAAGAAACTTTGTTTATCAGTTAATGAATAAATTATATAATTGATATGAATTAGAATCTTAATAAAAAATGATAAGAAAAACAACTCACCTTGTTGGTATCAACCCACCAATGTAAGTCTCTACAATCTTCACCTTTAGAACAATTACCATTTATCCAAGACATACAAGTAGTTGATGATGATCTTTGAAAACTCATAGTTTCTACCTCCATAGTTTGTGTAAGAGAATGAATAATATTTGCGTAAGAGAATGATGGTGCTTACGATCAAACTCTACTCTTGAAAGGGGAATGATGGTTTAATCTCATTCAATGCATTCCATTTAAATAAGAAATTAAATGGTAAAAGATAAAGAAATAAGATATAGATAAAATTATAAGATAATAATAAAGATAAGAGATAAAGATAAAAAGATAAAGTAAAATATATAAGATACAAAAATAAAGATAAGAATAAAAATGATGAAAAATAATAAATGAAACTCTAAATTGAAAATGTTATACATGAATGGAAGTACAAATAAAAAGAATATTAAAATTGAAATATGAAAAAAAGAATTAGGATTGAATTTTAAAAAGTTATCCATCATACAAATTACCGAAAAACAAATTTTAATTTGATAAATTCCAATTATATTATTTATCAACTCTTAAATTGATTGAAATATTAGTTTCTCACGTAAATAATCTAAATTAATTTATTAATTATAATTTTCATTCCTTAAAAATTGTTACTAATCAATCAATTAAGAAATAACAATAAAAATAAGTGATACAATTAAAATAAAAGATAAAAGATATAGATACAAAATAAGAGATAAAAGATACAATTATAAGATAATAATAAAGATAAGAGATAAAGATAAAAAAAATAAAGTAAAATATATAAGATACAGAAATAAAGATAAGAATAAAAATTATGAAAAATAATAAATGAAACTCTAAATTGAAAATGTTATACATGAATGGAAGTACAAATAAAAAGAATATTAAAGTTGAAATATGAAAAAAAAAGGATTGAATTTTAGAAAGTTATCCATCATACAAATTACTGAAAAACAAATTTTAATTTGATAAATTCCAATTATATTATTTATCAACTCTTAAATTGATTGAAATATTAGTTTCTTACGTAAATAATCTAAATTAATTTATTCACTATAATTTTCATTCCTTGAAAATTGTTACTAATCAATCAATTAAGAAATAACAATAAAAATAAGTGATACAATTAAAATAAAAGATAAAAGATATAGATACAAAATAAGAGATAAAAATACAATTATAAGATAATAATAAAGATAAGAGATAAAGATAAAAAATAAAGTAAAATATATAAGAGACAAAAATAAAGATAAGAATAAAAAAATACGAAAAATAATAAATCAAACTCTAAATTGAAAATGTTAAACATGAATGGAAGTACAAATAAAAAGAATATTAAAATTGAAATATGAAAAAAAAAATTAGGATTGAATTTTAGAAAGTTATCCATCATACAAATTACTGAAAAACAAATTTTAATTTGATAAATTCCAATTATATTATTTATCAACTCTTAAATTGATTGAAATATTAGTTTCTTACGCAAATAATCTAAATTAATTTATTCATTATAATTTTCATTCCTTGAAAATTGTTACTAATCAATCGATTAAGAAATAACAATAAAAATAAGTGATACAATTAAAATAAAAGATATAGATACAAAATAAAATAAGAGATAAAAAAAGATAAAAAAAAGAATAATAAAATGTAAATCTAAATTGAAAATGCAGTTAAAGGAAAAATTAAAAAGATGTGATAAATTAAAATATACAAGTATTAATTAGGTTTGGGCTTTAGAAAGTGCTTTGCAATATAAATATCTTAAAAAACACATAATTTCATAAATTTCAATCATATCAATTATTAACTTAACAATTATTGAAATCTTAATTTTTTAATAAATAAACCAAGTTTTAAATCAAAATTGAATGAGCATCAATCAGTACTAATATTGTAGGATAATTCAAATCCCAATTAATAAAGAATATATAGTGAACTCTTTCGAAAAACGGACGATTATATTTTAATTATTTTATTTTTTCAAAATTATTAAGGTTTCTTCATTTATTAATATGCATAAAAGAAATCTTAGAAATATGAAAACTTAAAATATTTGTACAACGTAAAAAACTCCAAATCGGAATATATATATATATATATATATATATATATATATATATATATAATAATATATATATTATGTTTATATTATATATATTATATATATATATAATTATAATATAATTTTTTTATA
>Ga0099822_1000580_pt1 | contig 35427 bp, 12 predicted proteins | sample CowpeawhiteBW_FD_76839 | JGI IMG/M metagenome (GOLD analysis project Ga0099822, IMG submission 76839) | Root nodule microbial communities of legume samples collected from California USA - Cow pea white BW | ecosystem: Host-associated > Plants > Roots > Nodule | place: USA: California | collected... | reverse complement strand
TTTAAAAAAGAAAAAAAAAATACCAAACCTTTTTCCCTTCCCCCTTTTTTAAAAAAAAAATTATAACATTTTGTTTTTTATTTAAAAAAAAAAAAAAAAAAAAAGATGATTCATAGGAGAATATACCATAAGTTCACCATCTGGCTCAAGATAAAGCAACGATGCCAGTTGCTCTCCAATAGAGGGCTCCAGCTCCTGACAATCCCTACTTATCTGCAATGAATACACAGAATGTTCAATGCTAGTCATGAACAAACTCCCCCACAAACTTAATTTGTTAAGTGAAAGGTCAAAAAGTGAATTGGTGGTATAGTTTGGTGAATAAACATAACAAAGAACAAGGAAAACAACCTGATACATATATAGTGCTGAAAAATGTGGGCACACATGGATCAATGATTTAAAAATATATTCCACTTTCAGAATACAGAAAAAGAAACGTCTACACTCAATAAAACTTCAAATAGCTTTGAGCAGCCATAAATTTCAGGACATGCCAAAAATGGTCTATTCTTGGTCTTGTTACATATCAATATCACTTCCTGTGTTGTGGCTCTATAAAGATTTAACCTAAAGATTAATAGCCAATTTTAGTTTCCACAATCAGCATGCATCTAGTTGTAGCAAGAAACACAGCCTCGTCATTAGGAAACTAGTTGATGTAGCTGACTGGCAACAGTATCCAAGTAAATCAACCTTCATTTGTTAGATGTCAAGCAGTTAATCATCATATCATAACAAATGGTCAAAAGTGCCATAAGACTACACCTATCATGTATTATACTTGGTAAACCTATTCCCTAATAAGCGGTGATGCAGAAATAGCAACTAAAAAACCAAGGTAGAAAAAGATAAAAAGTTGAATGATAAAAGATGAAACTAAAAGTATAGAGTAAGGAAGAGATAGACCAATTAACATTTTCATAAGGATCACATCCACACTTAGATGGATCAAATTCTGGCAAGAAGTAGTTTCAAAACACAACTATTTTCTATATAAGAACCACTCAAAAGCTTTCACACCAAGTCAAGAGTAGAGCAAGAAAACAACTATCATCAAGCTACAAATTAAATCATAGAAATGGCAAAGATAATACCTTCACTGGTAAGTTCTCATTGTATGGATTTCTTAAATGGCGAGTTTTGTGGAAAGACAGTTCACATAACTGCAAATAAGAAATGCAATTAGACAGATTTAATGTACAGAAAATTATCATATATCATTAAGCAATTTCCGATACTGGTTGATGCACAAATTTCTCCCAGTAGCTGAAGCTCAGAGACAACCATCAACAAAGGCAACTTCAGTAAACAATGAAAAAGAAAAATATATGTTGGTTAGCTAGACAGCTCACAGCTACTTAAGTCTTAGGAGTTATTGGACAATTGTTTCTTTTTCACCCATTTTCTTTTACAGCCCAAGAAATACAAACACAAGAACGGAATTCCTCAAAAATAACAAAACCAAACTTCTTTTTCTTCATTTTTGGTGAAAAGGTTGAACCTTATTTTTCAACTGTGCAACTGAGAAATCTTAAAATCTCAAACTAAATATCTAATGGAAGATATCATTGATGCTCAATAATAACCACAGACAAAAAAGTTGTGGATGATCAATTTGTGGATAGAGAATGAATTGATATTGTATGTCCAATTTGATAAAGGTTTGAATGTTTGGAAGATGAATGGAAGGGGAGAAATTTGAAATCATGATAATAAAATTGCAGCATCTGCTGGTTAGAATATGAAATAATGGGTGCAAGATATCAGATAAGTTGTGTAGTAACTTTTTTCTCTTATTGTGTATTTCAGAACCTTGCCACAACAAAGATTATTTTAATTGCTAAGGAGCAATCGTCAGTTGTATATGTTGGAATCCAAGGACCAAAACAAAATAAAGATCATATAAACCAACAAGTAATACTAGAAACATGGACAAATTCCCATGTATGGCTTCATAATAGAAGTCTTGCACATCCCTCATTCAACCATACCAAATCCTTGTTTTCTCATTTGTTTACTAAAGAGTTTATTGAGTCTTTCTAATCTAATCTTTGTCAACTTCCAATGTATCCTATCTCACGTGGTAAAAAGAGTATTTTCCCGTTTGACTTAAGTCAGTTTGATTTTTGGAATTTGTTTAATATATTTCTAGAGAAAAATGGTTTGTTAATCTTATTGATGAATGTACCTATGTCATATGGACACACATTATGAAAAGTAATCAGATCTTTCAAATCTTTTTTTGATTTTGATTTTTTTTTTGGTCTTCCAAAATCAATTTGACAAAAAATGTCAAAAGAATTAGGTATGATAAGGTTACTCTATATGTGAATCATGAATTCTCTAAATTTGTCTCATAATAGTATTGTTTATGAACTAATATGAAACAGGGTTGTAAAAAGGAAGAATTGTCGTCTTACAAAAGTAGTTAGAGCCCTCCTTTCAAAAGTAGTACAATAGCCATCCCATATGCCTTCACAAAGGAGCGCCTCTTGGAAAGGATACACTAGTTTTTTTATCTTTTATTCTCTCCCACGTTCCCACTTCCTAGTTTCCTTAATTTGTTGATTCAAACCCAATTAGGAATTGATTCTGTTATTTATCCCATTCTCTTGAATGTACATATTGTACAAACCATTCATGTTACATCAATAAAAATATTCAGATCAAGTATTGAAGTTTTTGAATTCCATTTCAAATAGATGCTATTATTACTCCACAAAATCTTACGTATTGCACCTTTAACTTTAAATAGTCATCAATCAGGAGTCTCTCCAGATTGTACAGGCAACTCCTCACCATAATGGATAAAGGGAACACCCCAAATATTATAAACTGAATAGTGACTAAAATCCAACGTAATAAATTTTAAAATTTCCCCTGAACAGCAATTTGAAATTTGAATTTCCCTTTGGCAACGGACCTATTTAAGTATGCTTAGGGTGATTTTACCAAAGACTATTGCTATCCCTTGAAAAAATTAACATATGGAAGTTGTTAAAGGAGTTTTTATACCTTCAACCATTTAACTGAGAAGTTTCGCCCATAATGTGCAGTTCCATGAGCATATTTCCAGTTACCCCCAGCAACAGAACCACCAATTCTGGATGTCATCTTTGCACAACCCTGCCAAAACACAGGTAACTTCAGGTTCAGGAAATTGGCCACAGCCACAGAAAAGCCATGAGAGGGTTCTTTTTCATTTTATATTTCATAAATGAAAACTATTAAGGGCTGACAGGAAGCATTCGATGATCACAGTGGATTAAGTAATCTACTAGGTAAACATAATGCAGATTGGAAAATTATAATTGTAAGACTATTCCTCTTGTGGAATTAAATCATCAGTAAAGACCAATTAGCAAGCAATCAATAATATAAAATTAGTTGGGTTAATTCATTTCTTCATGCCTAAGCAAATTTAAGCATCACAACAAAATCAAAGAAAGAGTATCAATTATCTCTCAATTTCTCCAACTAATCCATTATGATTAACTTATCTCCAGTATTTAAATTACAGTTTTACAGGCTAATTGGATTCTGATATCGAACTGTTACATATGTTTCAAGAAACAAATAATAGATATATAAATAAGAAAAAACATGCTAGACAAAGAACATGGTTGATTATATGTCAAATAAAACTACAAAAATAGAGAAAGAGCTGTGATTTTTATTGTTGGTTTGTCTGCTAAAACAAAAACTAGCAGTTTATATAAAAAATAGTAGAAGTGATAGCAGATTCTAAAATCACTCTTTGATCTACTTCTCAAAGTCTTCCAATAAAAAAAAAAAATAGTACCTTATATACAATGCATGTGATACAGAAGAGAACTTGATATGCCATTGAAAATTTTTGGGATAAAAAGGCCAAGAGCAGAGCATGATATGCAAAATTAAACAACCTGTGATTAAACATACGACTTTTGAAGTTTCTATTAATTAAAAAGCAGTACCAATCTCACCAACAGTGTCATGGAAGTACTTATATTAAGAGGCCGTGTTGAAGATTTAAAACATGGGTGCCAGAAAGATAGTATGGCTCAATCACCATATTAAATGTGAAATATCATGAACATTGATAAGTTATTTCTTAGCCAAGGATTGAGCCTATAGTAAGCCTGTAAAGCTGAATACCAGTCAATTGGCTAGAAAATAGATCATGGCCTAAATCCATAAAGTTTAACAAACCTAGCCAAGTGGTGGGCTTAACACAAAACATACCTGGAAATGTCTAGTACGGTTGACTGAGAAAATCAATATCACATTTTCCACAGAGTCAAATGCTTCATTTAGTTTGGATTCATTGCTCCTTTGAGTTGCCCATACTCCTTGTTGTACAGATAACTCCAAATTTTCACGATTGCAACTTTTAACAATAAAATACCTAAGGTTTTGGTTGGAAAGTATATTAGAGCAATTCGCACCAGTGAGAAAATATTGATTCAACTAAAGCAACACTTTATAGGATTAAACACTCAATTTGAAGGTGGTGAACCCCTCATGAAACTTATCCATCGTTTAACTTCCAAAGACTATCATAATGTATCAATCTCATTTCAGTATTGGCGCTTGATTAAAATCACCCATCAGATAATGCTAGTTTAGACTCAGAGGATCAATACCATAACTTGAATAACAGAGACAACACAATAACAAGTTAAGAAAACAGAGATCTCTGACCTTTTAATGTCAAACCATTTAATATATATATATATATACATATATATATATATATATATATATATATATGTATGTATGTATATAAACTTGCTTCTCTCCAGCAATGAGTCATGACTACAAATCAGGACAGTATTCAACTATAAGGAATGAAGTACAGCTCCTTACAACAGAAAAATTCTCTGTAAACGTAAAGCCAATAGTAGAAACGGCAAACCACCCTAAAAACAGCTGAAAAAAGTAAAGAGTGTTGGATGTTCAGACCTCAACATGAGAGGAGTGTTGGTGATCCTAGTAGTGGTTGTTGGACCTATTGAATTACCCACTATTGAACCATCTATAGAAGTCAAACTTTAAACTTGCGATGTCTAGTTCCCAATATAAGAGGGAGATGTTAGAGATCCCAAATAAGTAATGCGACCAAAATAGTGTAAATAAGTAAGCTTAGAATTGAACTAAGGACCTAATTCAATCCCAAAATATTGGCTTGTGAAATGATGATTGCCCAAGCTTTGTAAGCTCTATTCAGTTATATCTTTAATTGATATGGAACTAAGCACCATCCTTGAGGTCACAATTACAGCAGTCCTCAGAGAGGTTGCAACTAAGGTGGCCTAGTAGATATCGCATTAAGGCAGCTTAGGGTAATTGCAACTTAGCCAACATTCCAACACTCCCCACCACACTCTAAGCTACCACCTTTCAGTCTGGTAATGAAGATGGCTCAACAATGGATCTAAGATAGGCATCAATACCAAAGGGGCATACCCCTCCTCCTCTTCTCCTTCAAAAAAGCTATTGTCAAAATTAAGTAATTATTCAAACCCAAAATTAAAGCTATCAAATTGCATTTCGTTCTCAACCCCATATTGAATCTTCTCTTTTTGCCCCTCCCTCCTTTTGGGGCTCATGTTTCACCAGGACTTTTCTTAGAAGCTAGGGAAGATTCAATAACAAGACTACCACTTAGCTCTTGCTTTCTTTTACTGTTTGCATTTCTCCTTCTATAAATTCCTGGTAATCCGACTACCTGAGAAATAGTTGCTCAATTAAGAGAGGGATCATCATAAAAAGCCTACTCATTTCCCTATCTTCATTAACATTATCATCATCCCATCCACTTGTCCCATTAACCACTCATTTCGCTCACCAATGTCATTCAATAGAATAGGGCCATGTCATCTCCAATATTGTATCTTTGAGATAGTTGTTGCTATACTTTATGCAAACCAAATCATGCAACTTTTTTGTGGTCAAGTCTATTCCTCTTTTTTGAATGAATTTGCATTATGAATAAGTTATATGTTAATTAATTTCTTCCTACTTTGTACAAAATAAATTATTAGTGAAATAAGTCACATCATGAACAACAATTTTTACTTGTTCAAATGCACTAAAAACTGCACTCACGCTCCCAATGAGCTAGATAATAAGCTTAAAATCTTGATTGCTAGCTTTTATAAGTTTGGAGTTTTGTGACCATAATTCTTTCATGGTCACTCCAAACTAACACTCCGTGATGCCCAACATAGTTATTATGAGTCATAATGCAAAACCGATTCACCGCCATCATGTTTTGGTGGCCAATGGAAATTCTGCCACCAAAATCCACCATGGTCGGTTTTTGATAACACTGAACCTTGTCTCTAGCCAATATGAGACAATCAACCTTTCACCTATCAAAATGAGGATGCATGAGGCTGCAAAATAAGGCAAGCCAAGGTTCCACAATTAAGGGGACATTCTAACACTCATCAACCACCACTAACCATTCACACTGACTCCCTCTAAATGATGAGGTTCGTCAGGCCTTCAATTCCCCATTAGTTTTGTTGTATAAACTAAAAACTCTTTTTTGGTCTTTCTCATTCCCCATCTATTGGTTCTTGAGTCCTTGACTCTAGGGCTACTAATTAGATTACTGGTAACAAGTCTCTTTTATCTAACCTTTCCCTTTTGGTATTTTACCTTGCTACCATGGCTAAAAGGCTGGCTTCTAGGCACAGTTTAATTAGGAACACTTCTGACTCACCTCTACTAACCCCAACTTATTGGTCTTTTCCAGCCCTCTCAGCAAATACACAAATTTAGTAATGCCTCATATATCTTCTGAGTGTAGAGCAAAATAAAAAACTAGAGTAAAAAAATAGGAATACAAGAGAACTCTCCTCGTTCTGTCCAAGGCCATTAACCCAAAATCACCAAATGCCACCCTCACTTTCCAGCCTATCCTCTATGTGATTTTCTCCACCATTTTTTCTCCTGCACTTCTCCAATTCCTGTTGCAAGTTGTCCAGTTTCTTTGCCATTACCCTCTCTCCCAAACAATTTCTCCCTTCTTTCGTTGTATTTCCATCTGTGTCTCTTTTTCTCTCCTTCTTTCAACAGGCCTTCACTACTCTCAGGTACATCTTTCTGTTTCTTTGTATATAACTTGCGTCAATGGCAATCATTGTTTTTTCAGGCAATAAAAAACACTATCCCCTGACCAGTTTTAACATTCAGTAGTGAAGAACTTGAACCTTACCCTATTTGATTATTACATTTCCAAGACGGACTAGAAACTAGAAAGATGACTTTGTACAGTTTACAATTATGTTTAAAAACTTGAAAATCAATAAGTGGCAAAAGAAAGTGGAAAATAAAAGAAATATACTAAAACGAATATGCATTAAGTGTAACCAGCCAATATTGTACAGCGTGAAATGTATGTGTTGGCTGCCAAGTAAATGGCAGTAAATTTAAGAAAAAACTAGCTACAGAAGGCAAATAATAGTATAATCCCCCAAACGGAAAAAAAACACTTAAAAATTGTACCTTGCTTATAGTATTTATGTAACAGTAAGCATACTCAAAATATTTTACATAGGTTGACTGAAAACTACAAGACCCTGAACACACCTAGATATTCCTTGAGGTAAAGGGGTAGCAGATCTACTGGCTTGATTAGGCTGGCCATTAGCAACATTTTGCATTTGGCTCTGGCTGACCTGCTGCTGAGACTGTTGAACTGGTTGCTGTGGCTGGGCATTTCCCGACTCTGCTGGTAATGGTTTTCCAGCCACCACTTGATTTGTAGAATTAGTTCCTTGAGGAAGCTGGGATTTTTCAGCTTGTTGGGCATAGCTAGAACCCCTTTGTTGGAAAAATTTGTTAGATGAATTATAATTGTAGGAATATAGATGTTGGATCTTCTGAAGGACCTCTTCAACAGGAGGTGGAGGTCCAGGAGATTTCGCATGCCTGTATCGGCAATCAGGACCATTAGGACAAAATCCCAACTTGTACCTACAGATGCAAAGTTTTAAAATTAGAAGCATATACAATCTTATCTTACGCAAAGAAATTAAAGTAATAAACAATTGAACTCAACAAACATAGAATGAAAAACATTTTCTTGGACAAAAAATGAAAGTGGAGTAAATAACACAAATGAAACGTCCTCGGTTATATATTAAGCAACTTGGTAGTACGTACATAAGATTTTCTTAAACAAAAACACTTGGGAGCACAGATCCTTTACACCATAACTCACAACCCAACCACAAACAACTCAAACACATAATATGACAATATAACATTCATCACAGCCTAAATACGAACGAACTTTACATACATATATGTACATACATGTACTCATACACTTACATGTTACACTCCTTGATGTCTTCATTCGTGTGTTTATACACGCAATCCTGTTCCCGACACTCTCCGTAGAGCCTGAAGAATCGGCACACAGGCATCCGCGCCTTGTCGTACTGGTGCAGAAAGCCGCACGCGTCGCCCTTCATGCACAGGCTGCGCAGCCAGTGCCGGCATACCGTCTGCCGGAAGCTCCGCCGGCCGGGAACGTTGACGGCTGCGGGGTCCGTTGCGGAGGGAGCCGGGGCAGGAGGGCCTCCGTTGGACACGGCGGAAGCGGCAGCGGAGGAGTCGTGTTGGACGAGCGGGCCGGAGGGAGCGGCAGCGGCGGAGGGAGCGGTGTCGAGGCCGCCCTCGAAATCGAAGCTGAGGACTCCCTCGGAATCCTCCATTGGTATTGAAGATTGGATTTGAAGCGGATTAGGGATTTGAAAGGGGCGTGTGAATATGATGCATTCAGAGACGAAGGAAGAGTAGGTCACTAGGAGAGACTGAAACGAAAAAACTCAGCTTGCTTGTTCTTGATTTTTTTTGGAGGGTGCAATTGGGTTTTTGATTATTTTGTTTTAGGTTTTTCTTGGGTACCATTTTTTTTTTCTTTTGTTTTATGTTTAATTCGTAAAATTATGATTTTAATTTATTCATTTCAAGGAACTCCTTTAAAACAGTTGGAAAAATTCAAGTTCTTAAATATAGTTTATAAATTATATTCTTTGCCGAATTGATACTTTATTGTATCACTCATCTTGAGATAAAAACATTTTGATAACTTAATTTAGTAAATATTGTTTAATTTTTAATTTTGTTTATGATTGTTATTTCCTACCTTTATAATTAATTAAATAGGTTTTATAATATTTAAATAAATATGTTTGATCTAGATTCGATTCAAGCAAAATAAAATAAATAAAACATGAATATGTTAGATCTAGTACTCGATTCAAGAATAAATAAATATATAAACATATTTGCATTTAAATGTGTTATCAAAATTCCATATTTTCTAAAATAATGGTAGTTAATATCTCTCTTAAAATAAATAATCGAAATTCCGGATTAAAAAAAAATAAAAGAACAAAAGTTCTATTTAAACTTGATTTTAATTATTTGTAAAAATATTAAAAAACTACATAATAGAATTTCTGTGAATAATAAAAAAATATAAAAAAATATACTCAAATGATTGTATGAAAATAAGAAATTAATATATAATGTAAGATAATTACATATCAATTATTCTAACTTTCTCTGAGGCCTATAATTAAGTTTTATATTCATTAATTCTTATTTATAAATTAAACACCATATTAGATATATTAAAATTAACCGAAATAATAATCATATGATAATTTCAAAAATTGTAAAATTATAAATCATAAAACCATTAGTATCTGTAAGCATAGTATTAAGATTAGCAAAGTAAATTTTGGTTTAAATTTTTTTATACAAATTTGCATTTACAAAAATTTATGATGCACAGATACTTTAATTTAAATCATATATCTATATCCAACAAGTATTCGTATCAGATACTTTAGAATATTTGTACGATACTTATTAATAAAATATCTAATATATACAAGTATTTTTATAATGACAATAATTTAATTTTTTATATTGATAATTTTAATACATATGATTTTAATTCAAATTCACACGATAACAATTATATATCTATTATATTTTCAAGAATTATAGTATATTTTTTGATATATCAATTATACTTTTAAAAATTATTATATATTTTTTGATATGTATATAATACGTATTGTATCATATTATTTTCAATACTTGTACGTATACATATAGAAAAAGCAAATCAAGTTTTGTGGCTATAAAACAGAGTTTCTATACAACTTTAATATACTGATATATTTTAAAGACAGTCCAATTTGAATTTATTCCCTAAACTAAATTTGAACACCTCAAACGAAAAACAAAAGCATAGACTACAAACATGGGGAGGCCGGATCCGTAACTACTCCATTTTTCTGACAGAAAAACATTACCATTTTTATTTTACTTTAATTAAAAGACATTATCAATTAACCCATCAATTCACAAAGTAATCCTCCAAAACTGAAGGAAAAGCTTACTCGTAAGCCACCGTTACCTTTCAGTGACAATATCAGGTACCATCTCAATAGCCTATAATATCTATTGCAATATAAACAAATTCTATAACAAATGAATACTTAGTAATCATTAATACAAGAACTATGCCATATAATTAACAGTAAATCATATTGTACAATCTCAATTACAATCCAAGATTCACCAATCTATTCCCAAGTCTCTAGAAACAAAGAGTTTGTCGATGTATTGGATTAGAGGTGCTGATGCAGTGACATAACTTTGCATGTGAACTTTTGCTGTCACCTCTGAAACAAAGATTCCAATAAAAAATACAACAGAAAAGTGAACATCATAATTACGTCAACTTCAATTTACTAGACAAGTTTGAATAATATAATATCTGACATGACTTCCCCTTTCCCTATTCTTGTACACTGACTTGATTTACCTTTGAGAAAGAAGGGTAAAAAGAACAATCACAAGAAACAATATGATGAAACGAATAGAAACGATATCATGTTCGTTTTAATCTTTATGCTTCTAAAGCTGTTAAGGACATAGTATACGTTTGTATTTCAGTTAGGAAATTAATTTGAATTGAAAAGAAACAATTCATTGCAGTTTTTAGATCAACATGAGTTTATGGTGAAACTTTTCCTCTAACTAGATCTAAAAAATACCAAACATGTTTGCACAATATTCAATAAAAACTGAAAGTTGGTCTGAATGCTCCACAACTGAAATCCAAACTCATTCATAGACGTGTGGCAACAAAGCAACTTTGGATGAGGGAAAGCTTTATCATCTAAACGTAAGTGGTAAGACTGAGATCACTATCACAAACTTCAAGGTTAAACAAGAGATGCAACCACTAACTTAGGATAGGCAGGGTAAAATGATTAACCATTCCTGATTCGTCATGCATAGATTTCACAAAAATGATATCTCATACTGCCTGCCTCCCCTGCTCAAGCTCTAAAAACAACCACACTTTAAATTTGTTTTTTTTTTTTTCAGGATTTAAATTCCAATAAAAGTGCAAGCAGGCCAAATCCTCTACTTACCATCTTCATTGAGTTTCTTCAAAAGTTGTTCCTTTGTAGGAAGGACATACATTCCAGCAGCAACAGCCTTCCTGATTGCCCAACCATGGTGGGGTGCAAACACCTGATCATAAGCTTTGGAAGCTGGATCCTTAAGGGAATTACCCCTGCAGAAAAGACACCCAGTAACTCAGCTCATTTACTATCAGATCTAACGACATGTGTTTCTTACACAGATGTATTTGCTGGCTTCACGTAAGAAACAAACTTTTGCAAATATTTATCAATAATGCAACCCACCTCCGCACAATAAGGCTGTGGATATAAACAAAAAGAATGGAAAATATTCTCAATTTAATCAATTATTATTTTTCTGTCTTATGAAACAGGTCCGGAAACTGAACCTGAGCCAGTCGGTTGCTGATGAGAGTACTGGAGTGTGCTTACTGGTCACTAGTGGTTAGTTACAAAGAAAACACAGCAGGTAAGAGAATTAGATCAGTTACCAGCCTGAACAGATTGCTCGTATTTTTTACAGAATGAACGTAGGAAATGACAAGGTATGAAAAAGAACCACAAATGAACACATAGTTCAACACTTAACTAGATTCTTTTAAAGGAAAAACACATATGCTAGGCACCACCAACCAAGCCCATAAGATCAGGTGTGACAAAGTTGAAGATTAGACACACAGCTAGGCAGGCCACCTACCTTCCTCCCTTATTCAACAGTTCAAAAAACACAAACTAAATAGATAATTGAAATAAGTGGTAAATATGGAACTTTTATTCCCCATGCCTTAAGTCATATAAAGCAAAAGGGAAAAACCCAATCATTACTCTCTTTTTTTCTAACGGATGAAATTTGCTTAACTTTCAGTTTTATTGCACTCTATTTCTACTCTTTGGCAAGGTTTTAGAAACGGTCCATAATCAAGGTTTTTGGTGTCTCCTTGGCCATATTACAACTGCAATCCAGTTTCGGCAAAATCTGGGATGTGACCAAGCTACGACCACAACTTAAACCTAGCTCTTCAATGTCTTAAAATTATTCAACGGATAGCAGCATAGCAAGCATGAAATTATTTATCCCTATTGTTTCACTCATACAAAGCAAAACGGTAAGACCTCAATTATCAATTTTCCACATTAACTATGGCGTACTCGTGGATTAGTAATGGAAGTCATTTCTTTATTTTCATTGCACTCTATTTCCACTCCTTTGGCAAGGTTTTAGATAGCAACCCACAACCACAATCACAGTTGCAAAATCAAGGTTTTTGAGGTCTCGTTGACCATATTGCAGCAGCAGTTGCAGTCTATTTATCAGAAATTTTTTTCAAATATGAAGCATCGCGACTACATCACAACCACAATTCAAAACCTCACTGCTTACTGTCTTAAAACGAGAATTCTTATTGCTCACAGCTTCATCCATACAAAGCAAAGTTGGAAGATCTCTATCGCCACTCTCCTCAATCCATCCCTTCATTTTCACTGCACTCCATTTCCACTCTCTGGCAAGGTTATAAAAACAGTCCACAACAACTGTGATGGTAACATCAAGGTTTTGGAGGTCACGGCACCACATCACAACTGAAATTGCGACTGAAACATCAAGGTTTCGGATGTCTCAGCTATCAAGTCGAAACCAAAATTGCAGCCACAATTTTCGATAGCATCAACAGTGACAATTTCCAATAAAATTGTTGAAAACACAATGTCGCAAAGTTCAAATAAAAGAAGCTAGGCAAATAGTAAACAAGTGAGTGATGCACATACTCAGTAACCAGAATCTGCTCAAAGAGTACTCTGACCATGTCAAGTCCGCGCTTCACTCTCAGCAGATTCCGCGTGTGGCTACCTCCCTTCCTGACGGTGCCACCTCGGACATCCAGATCAATCAGAGACTGTAAGCTCTGAATAGACTTCGACGCCTCTATCAGATCATGAACCTACCACCACACATCAAACAATCAACCACAATCCAAACCAGAAACAGCCATAACAAACAGCATGGAGTGAAAAATAAATAAGAAAAAGGTTTAATTGAAGGATCCTGAGTGAGGGAATCGAATACCTTGGCAACGTAATCCATCTCGGCGAACTTGAAGGCGACACCCAAGCAACCAAAAAGAGGGGAAACGAGAGAACAGGCATGGGAGAAGGGAGCAACCTTCACCTCCGCGTTCTGCGAATCGGTGACGACGCTTGCGAGGTCCTTGAATGCCTCTGCGATTTTCGGCAGAGTTCTGTCACCGTTCCCCTCTGCCATCCACAATGATGATCCTTTCTTCGCACTCTTCCTCTGTTATGCTCTGCTACGCTCTGCTATGCTATGCTCAATTCCTGCGTTTGCTTCTTCGGCTTGTTCTAGCGACAACTTTGCAACTTTACATGGAATCTGGTTTTAGTTTTTATTCTTTTCAAAATTGTACTTTTTCAAATAAAAGCATACCATAAATACTTTTTATATATATAAATGTTGGAAAAATATCCAACACCTTTTTTCTAAACACGATTTTTCTCACTGATTAAAAGTTATGAAATTGTAAAATTAATTACAAGATCTTGGCCTAAGCTCTATTTAGGTTACACCAAACAAAAATTCACCTAATTCAACGTATATCAGAACTCTTTTGTTTAACTTAAATCATTTTACAGATTTTTCGAACTAATTCATTGGAAGAACCTATTTTAAGAAACTTCATGTTAACTTAAATGTTAACTCATTTACTTTACTAATCACTTTATCAGTTCCTTACAATGTTTGGATAAATAATAATAATAACTTTTGAACCTATTGACAAAAAAAGTGAAATTATTTTATTATTACTCTATTTAATAAAAGACACAAGTCTTATATTGCAAACTATTTTGCCTAAGGTTTCATTGATAAAATTGATTAACTAAACATTTTTAATCCTAATAATATAGATTTTTTTATTGTTATTTTTTATTTGTCTATATTATCAATTTGTTTTATTTAATGTGCGACTATAACATTGATAATGTCATCACTGCTGCGTCATTAAAAAAAGGTTATATTAATATTTAATTGTAATGAAAAAAGGTATCGCATAAACGTAGGACTGCTATCAACAGATACTTAAATATTACTTAAAAAAAAACAGATACGAAAATAAACAAATGACGCGATAATATTTCATTGGGCTTTCTAACAATTTGGAAAGCTTCTTCTTTCTTCACCCCCATGATACTACCTGCACTCCTACGTTAATAACAAGAGATTGAAATAACTTTCTTTGTTGCACTTCTTTTGTCGTAGTCATTGTTACCGTCATTGTTTTCAATATATATATATATATATATTCCATTGGACTTCACATTTTCATTGTACACTTGTTATTGAGTCATGCAACGATGATCACTTGTTATTCAATTTTTTTTCCACTTAAATTGTCTAATTTAGTAAAGTTTTATATTGGTCATTCTGTAATATTTTCATATTACTAACTTCAGAAAGGAAGATGGGTTTATGTAGAATTTCAGAAATTTGTTATGAAAAGTTTGTCATAAAAAAACTTCTCATAAATTTCAATAAGTTTGTTCCAAAAAATTTTCTGGAAAAACTTATTTTAAAGGTTGTCTCGAAAAACATCTCGGTATGTTTTGGACATTTTATTCTAAAAGTCTTGATTCAGAAAGTTTGTTCAAAAAGTCTTGTTATGCATATACTATTCTACAAACCTTGATTTACAAGATTCCGTAATAAAGAATTCTAAAATTATCATTAAAATATAGCATACAAGCTAAAATCATCATTTAGAAAATTATCAGCGTGGATTTAAGAATTATGGGAGTGCAGAAAAAGAAAAGCCCTTACCAACAGAAAACGAGATATTTTCTATTCGCCGGCCCAAAGGTGATTCCTGAATCCGGTTTACTTTAACCAAAAATTTATAGGCCAATTGCTAAATACACTTCGTCTTTTCATTGTTACACTATCATTTTTATCTTAAACTAGAGTAAATATATGTGTTATCGTGTCTATTTATATACGTTTTTTAAATATAACATGATATTTATTAACAGATAATAATATTATAATATTATTAAATTAATATATAAAATAAATTTATATGTATTAAATACAAAGTGAAGTAAATGTAAAAAATATAAAGAAATAATTGTTCATGAATAAAAAAAATAGAAAGAGAAAAAATAAATAATTTTATAAAAAATAATTAGAAATAACGGTTAACTTTTAAAATTTTAATATTATTATAAAGAGTAAAATTAAAATTGTGAAATATGAATACAAAACCGAGAACCCAATTTATATATATAGTTATAAATTTAATAAAAAAAATTCTATAAAAGAACTCTGTCTAGATACCAGTAACCAACATTTCCCACACACTCACTCGACCTAAATCCTAAATTGCCATTCATATCTGGACTAAAATTAAAATAATTTAATTTCTTCATAAATTACAAAATTTAATTTCGAGAAAGTCCAAATAAGGGAATTTTTTACGTGTGAATTTATATATAACGTAATTTTTAATTTAAGAAAAAATTATGTTGAATTTTTGTTTTGCTTCTAAAAATACACATGGAGAATTTGCACAACTATAATCATTATTTAAAGAAATTAAGATAGAAAGTTCAATATGGGCTAACATAGTGACTTGGGCCATGGGAACGGGAAAATAAAATTTCAATATCAGGAAGCGAAGAATAAATCGGTTTATCAATTATAATAACGTCCTTAGGATAAAATACGGAGTTGCAGTTTTTACTTTAATATTAATATTTATTATGTTCTTTTTCTTGATCAAATAATTGTTTTGGATTTGAAACGAGTTAAATTGATGAAAATATCTTAATTATATATAGAAATGATAGATATCTTAATTATATATAGTAAGGTAATTGATAATTTGTTGTATGACAAAAACTTTTCAATTAAATTATTTATTTGAAGTTAAAATGATGTATGTCTTATTATCCTTCAAGTTGGGACAGCTTACTCAGCAGCCCATTATGAAAATACATTATAAAATATCGATTCTTGATACATAGGAGAAAAAACAAATACTACGAATGGACTTATCCTAGAAATACAGGAAAACAGACAGAAAAATAGCTAAATATGAGTAGAGATAAGAAAATATAAATATTCTTTTCATATTTAAAAGTAAAAAATAAAAAATAGTGTTAATTATTATTGTAAAAAAAATTTCCGTAATCAAATGTGGTAATACTATAATATATTATAGTTCGGACAATGATATTTTGACAACTAAATTTTAAGGACAATGATATTTTGACAACTAAATTTTAACAATTTTATCTTTTAATCTGTGTTGATATCTTTTAAGTGATTTTGAAATATAAAAAAATAAAAAATGAAAAAATGATAAACTACTTAAAAATATCACGTCAGATCGTAAAAAAAAATTGTCAAAATGGTAAAATTATTTTTCTTAGGGTCCTAATTTCAAGTGAATTGTTTTACAACTTTCTTTTGCAACAGAATATAAATATAATTAATTATATAAAGAATATTGTGTTCTTGGTGTTTTTTCTCTTTTGTTGTGTATATAAAGTATTTGGGTATTTTTCTTCTTTCTTTCATTTTCGTACCGATTAAACCAACAAACTCTTCTTTATTTGTGTTTATTTTTTTTCATGGCAAATACACAAGCATTTATATAGAGATGCATATAATCTATAAAAATCATAACGTAATTTGAAATTAATAGTTTAACTAAATAGGAAAAGGGTGGATGATGTTAAACTGCTAAAAATGTCACCTATGTTTCTACAAATACAACTCAAGAACACTATAAAGTCCCCTTCAACATTAATACACCCTACCACCCACCACAAAAACTCCCGTGGCAATTCCACTCTCATTTTTCGACCCACCACGTACCTTAATGCATTCAAACCCTGCCAAAAGGGTTTTTTTGTTTAAGCTAAATGGAAATACTTTACCAAAATTGACTTTGAATTATAGAATGTAAATCCAGTAGTAAACATTACAACTTGTACTTTTCACTAAAAATGTGAAAATTGTTTTCTTAGCGCCAAAATAACTTTAATAAAATTCAATTTCAAGTATATACTGTTATTTTTTGTGCTGGTTTTTCCGTGCCAAGTAGTGGTCCTGCATGAAAAATCTTTTCGTAAATTTCAAGCATTGAATACTATTATTATTATTGTCTTGGTATAACAGCATACTCAATTTCAACGTGCTACATGGTGACCACTTATTTTCAAAATACTGAACCAATACCAGCCCTACACAAAAACGTCAATACTGTGTCACGCGTACGTATTAATCGTGCTAACCTATTCATTCTAAATCATTCCTGCAACTCTCCCACTAAAATACTTTGGGATCACTTAACAATTTCTGTGATTGAATTGGTAATGACTATTATTAAGAGTGAACTGTAACAGCTTCTGGAATGCCAACAAAAATGGCATTTCCAACTTCGATTTCAATTTTACTCGATTTGACGAGCGAAGCTAAGTACAGCCTTAAATTTTATCGCGACCAAATATCCTATTCTCAAAACTACCATAACTTCTAATTCTTTTAAGAGGATGGTATTGTAATGATCCTGTGTTTCCTTTCCAAACAATTTAAAGGTGCAAATGATCCAAATTTCCAAAATCAGTGTTTTTTTTCATTGCATTCATTCAGTCACAATACTACTACTATGAGACGTTCTTACCGAACAGTACATTTCTCTCTTACAAATCAAGCACAGCTCTAACCTTAACCAAAATTCATCCGGGACAATAGCCATTTACACAAATCACTATCACTAAATACATGTAATATATACGAAAAACTAAAGAAAAAAAAATAATTTAGGAAGGCAGTGGAAGTAGTAGTAAGGATTCGGTTCTGCACAGCTCAGTCTCAATTTGCCTTAATTGGTCCCAAGCGGCAGCTAACCCAACACCACAAACTTAAAAACTCGCATAAAAATTCAACCCAACAATCAAATCTAACTTTGGATGTTCTTCCCTCTGATCTCCATTGTTTGTCTTCTCCCTCAACAATTAGAAGACAAAGTGGACAAGGTTGTGGCAGAGGAGGTTCTGCTGGGGGAGGGTGAGGCGTTGTTGTTCTTCAATACCACAGTTGGTAAAATGCTGGTTTTTCTTCTCTCTCCTTCCTTAATTATCTCTCCCCCAAACAACTCTAACTTCTCCAAGTTGGAGTTATTAGCCACCTTCTTCCCTTTGAACAAAACGGATTCAACGTTCTTCTGCCTCAACATCTCCTCCGAAACTGCCAACAAATCCGTCTCTGATTTGCAGGACTTCACCTGCGGGCCCTTGTTCGCCTTCGACATAACACCGTTTGACTGAATCCGCACATAATTGTTCATCCGACAATCACCAAATGCCATTGATACGGCTTGATCAACCTGCATTATTTTATTTTCGTTCCCATCAGAATACATATCTAAACCAATAATTAAAGTAAACCAATTCATTCATTCTTTTTATTATTCTAGTTACATATAATTATATAACCAAATATGTCGGGTGTGTTTGTAAGGTAGTTAACACATTTATTGTCCTCTCTCTCTAACTACCAAATTAATTAAAACTTCATGTTAACAAAGCATATTTTAGCATATGATTGTATTGTTATTTTTATTATTACATTTAGTTTATAGGGGATCAAAAGTAACTGGGTTAATTATTGGTATCATAATGATTTCTTTAATTAATCTAAAATGTTTAATTAGAAGAATAAGACTAGAATGTCATTAACTAAACTGTGAATTGCAATGCGTTTTATTTTATAAGATAAGAATGCACATAAAACATGAAGATTATTAAATTTGGTAATTCTTACCATATCAGAAGCACCTTCGCCAGCTATCTTTACGAAACCAGACGGTGATTTAACGGCGTTAAAGTCTGACTCTCCGTTGCCGAGGGAGAGGACGAGAAGGTCAGAGACGCCGTTACAGAAAGGGAACTCGTGTTTGTTATTGAGCACGTGCGTGATGGCGGCAGCTGTTGGATTGTTCATCGCAACGCCTCCATCGACGGCCACTATCTTCGTCCTGCCGTCGACGGACCGCATCACGGTGGGGCCCGCGAAGGAAGGGTCAGCTGACGTTGCAGCGCACACGTCGCTCATCTTGAAATCGTAGCCGTCCATTTCCAGCGCATCGGCGCGCGAGAAAACAAACGGCGCGCGCGTTACGAGGTCGTAGCACGGGATCAGCACTGGCTTCACGGTGTCCCTAAGCGTGCACTCGCCGAACGTCTTTCGGAAGAGCTTCTCCGCCTTGGACTCGGGCCGGAGCACTCGACGGAGGATCCCCGGCCGGCGGGAGATCTTGCGGCGGTTGTCAGAGAGGAATTTCAGCGCCTCCTCCGCGGTGAACAGCGGCTGGCCATCCTTCCCGCGAGTGAAGAGCAGAGCAGCGAGGACACCACCGACACCAGAGCCGGCAGCAGCGTCGAAGAAATCGGCGACGCGCGAGTTCGCGTCGCCAGACTTGCGGCGAAGGCAAGCCTCCAGGTGTGCAAGGGACTTTGCGGCAAGGATGCCTTCAGTGGCGCCGGCGCCGTCAATGCAGAGGATCCTGACTTTGCCGGCGGTGTGTTTCGCCGGTTTCGCGTTTTGAAAGGAATTGGTGCGATTTTCGGCGTCGCCGTAGCCGAAGAGGAAATTGTTCTCGAGAATGGAGAAGATTTCGTTTGTGAGCTTGTCAACTTCGAAGTTAGAGTCAATCATGTTGAGGTTCATTGGAGATGTGGGCATTGCCGCCATTTCTGCAGTTGGAGCGAAGTTTGTTTTAGAGAGAGAAGTTGTAGAGAGAGAGAAAGAGGTTTCGAGGAGAGTTTGAGTTTTGTGTTTGTGTTGTTGAAGAATTGTGATGACGAAGAAAGGTGTGGAAGGTGGGTTTATATAGTGGTGAATGAGAGTGAGTGAATGTGACGATCGAAGAACATTCCACCTCCCCGTGGTGGGCGATTAATCGGCACGCGATTTGTGTTTTTGTTTTTCTCTCTTCTTTTTCTGAATTTAATATTGCGTGTTAAGGGATTGGGCAGAGCGAGCGAGGGAACTGTTTTTGAGATAGATGGTACTTTAGAAAATAGCAATAATTTAATAAACTACCAATTTCATCTTTGCCTGAAAATATTAAAATGAAAAAAATTGTAGACATTATTTTCCAACAAACAACTATGGTGTATTTATAGTAAAGTTTAACAAAAGAGTATGTGTTATGAAAAATGTTGAAATGTAACCGAAATGTGGTTTAATGTTGGGAGGGAATTGTGTTTGAGATGGGTGGAACTGATGGCACTTAAAAAAATGAAGAGAAAAGCGATGCGTTGAAAGGAAAGTAAAATGAGGAGAGCAGAAACAAAGTTAGAATTGAAGGACTTTATGGTGTGAATTTAAAATGTTGTTGGTGGGTACAGTGTTTGGTTAGTCTTCTTTCTTCTTTTTGTGTTGCACCCTTTTCTTCCGTGCTGTTGCTTTATTCCGGTTGCTTTCAATTCAGATCGTAAATTTTAAAACTTAGTGGGGGGAATGTCATGGTGCTGTTACCAAACGGAACTCTCTTCTTCTTATTTTAGTCTTTCACAACTATAATATTCAGTTTACCATTGTTTAATTAAAAGTGTTTTGGTACACTAAGTCTTTTTTTTCAATTCTTCTTGGAAGTGGTAAGAGAATGACATGTTAAAAGTATTGTTATGGATATTGTTATTTTTTAGGTGTTTATTATTCGTTAAATCTCATTCAGTTCTAGATATAATTGATTTGTCACTTTTCAGAAAATATGATCTTCAAAAATTTTATAAATAAGAGTTAAATATTTTTTTTCTTAATATTTTTTTGCTGAATTTTGTAATTAGTTTTTTTCTTTAAATTATAAATCAATTTAGTCTTCGTCCTTAAAGATATGTGCTTAATAATTTTAATCAAATTTTATTAAATTTATTTAACATTTTATATGTATTTCTCAATTAATATTGAATTTAAAATTTGTTAAATACAAATAAACTACTTGAACGATATCATAAACATATTGAATGAAAACTTCACTAACTAATTTTAATATTCATTCAAAATTAAAGAACAAAAAATATATTTAATTTTATAAATAATTTTAAAATCAACCGAGTTTTATAATAAAACCTCTTCTATACATAAGATAGTATAATTACATTCAACCATTGTTTTATAATAAAACCTCTTTTATACATAAGACAGTATAATTACATTCAACCATAACATTCTTAGCTCTTATTTTTAACAAGAATAAGTTTGGTGTGTTTTCAATTAAAAACCGGTTTTAGCAATTTTTTTAATTTTTTAATTATTTTAGTTAATCTCTTACTTTTTAAATATTTATCAACTCTAGTAATATTTCATTATATAATATTTCCATATATAACATATTGACATGAAAAATTTTAATGTCAAATATAAAGAAAATATAATATCATAAAAAATTTAATATTCAAATGAAAAAATTATAATTATAAAAAATTCAAAAATAGATAATCATATATATATATATATATATATATATATATATATATAATGTGTGTGCGTCTTACTGGTATTTATATTTAATAAATTTATTTATTATTCTTTGACACAAATTCAACCAAATATCTATGAATATGAATTTATTTATTCACCTATACTACAATTTATATAAAGATATTTGTATTTTGAAAACTCAATTATCCTTCTCCAACTCTTTATGTCCTTTCAAAACATAAAATGTCTTTTTTTATTGTGCTGACAAAAAGAATACTTTCACATTATAAATTCAATATAGCATGCTCTCAAATGTTGAGATTCAGTTTTTTTTTTTGTCGGAGTCAAATTTTATCTTTATAAAGTGTAATATAGATACTTTTAAATGGTTTTGAAATATAAAAAAATATAAAAAAATAAGAAAATGAAAAATTATTAAGAAAATTCAATCTCATATATTTCAAATTGTACAAGAAAGTTATCAAAATTTAATTATTAAAAATGATTTTCTTAAAATTATATAACATGACATTTAAGATGTTAATCCACATAAATCATTTAAGTTTCAAATCTTAAAAGATTGATTGTCATAAATAGTACTTTAACACATTTATAGTAAGTAAATATGATATCATTTATTTATTGTCTTTGGGTGAAAACATTTAGAAAAAGCAATGGTTTGGCTTTGATGCAAATTTATTATTTTATATTTTTTTAAAAATTTATCATACCTGTTAAATTATTTATAATTTAATTTTTTTATATTTCGCTCTTATTAATTTAAAGAATCATACCTTTTTATATTTTGTGTTCTTTATTTTTATCATTCTCTATTTTAAATCCGTCTTTAGCCTTTGTTTAGATCAAGAAATGTATTGTGGCCACTAACGGATATGTGAGTATTTGAGATGTTTGTTTCTGCATGTTTGGGGAGGAGTGTTGCGACGAATTGAGAGCGATGAATACAATGAACCATCTTACGTTTTGAAGAGATGTGCAATTATATATTGTTCAAGTTCTTTTGAAAGACTTCAACAACCTCTCCATTCACGTGAAAGCAAAAATTTGTTGCTTATGTCGTTTTTATTCTCCCAATTTTCTTATTTCATTCCATTACTTTTTAAGTATAAAATAACACTAATAATAATAATTTCACTATTTATATTTAAATTTATCACCTTTATCCTCATGAATAAAATGATAATTATATAATTTTATTCATTACAATATTTTTTAAATCTATCATACATAAATATATATAAGTTTTGATCTCACATCTACTTAAATTATATCATATTTCTCTTAATTCAAACAATATGATAGTCCCCTTTTTATTCTCTTAAATTCATCTATTCACTCTTTCTCAAATTCTCACTCAAATCCAAACACACCACTAAAATTTAGAATAATTTAAGTAAAAAATAAATGAAATAAAATCCATCAATATAGTTTATAGGATATTTGAGTGAAAAAGAAATGAAAAAACATGAGTTGGAGGGATGAAAGAGTGAAGCTACGTAGACATACTTTAGACAGTGTAGTGTAGGCACCAAACTTGTACGGTCACTATTCCATAGCCTCATAGCTCATGGTTTTCCTTTTTTGGACTCTTTCAAGTCTCTTCTTCTTCTTATCATTCTCATTCACACACTCACCAAAGGGAAGGTCGGTTATTTTGTCTTTCATCCTCCGAAAAAAAAACACAAATCATTCTTCTAACATTTTTACCACCTTCTAACTACAATACAAGTTCCACCCATCATTTCCAATAATAATACCATACTTCTCATTCTCAAAACAACTTCAATCTTGTTTCATTGATACAATAGTGCCAAGAATGTCAATATTTTAAGAAAAATATAATATTTTTTTTATTTCTTTACCACGTTGAATGATTTATTATACGGAAATTTTTTACGCGTAGCTTGGTCATCGATTATTTTTAGGAATATTGTGAAAAATGTAATCAGAAATCTATAGTAGAGTTGAATCCAATAGTGAAATAAAAAAGAAAAAGATATCGTGTTATTAAGATGGTTAAATAAAACATTCATAAAAAAATATAAAACATTAAAAGATATTACTATAAAAATGGTTAAAATAAGATTTGAACTTGGAATTTCATTAAATTGGAATTTCGTCGCCATTATATAAAGAAACATTGGCCCAAAAATTTATGAAGAATGCTTTTGATGTCGAGATTTAAATGCATTAGGCCATTCACAACCAAAGAGGGACGTCCCACGTGTGCAAAAACCAATTGTTGGTTATGAAATAATGAGAGCAGTGCCAAAGATACTCATATGATATTTTCTTTGGTGTGTAATTGCAAATTTATTTTTTATTCTAGTTAAATAATAAATTTTAAATTAACTGATTTGTTCATACAAAATTACATTTTTATATTGTATTATTGTTAATCGCTTTTACATTTATAAATTGTGTTCGTCCTGCTAGTTTAAACTGTTAAATAATGCAAATTAAGTTGAATTATTTTAAATTTTGTGCGTGATCACATTTTTGTTTGTTCATTTTAATCTATTAGTTGTTGGATGAAGTCACACGATAGCCTAAGCAATGTATGAAAAAAAGGAGGTTTCAGTATGAACTTCATATAAGGGCAGACATAATTCATAATAAAGTGATGTAAATGTAAAGGCATATTTCAGTAAAGATGCAGATACACTGAAATTAATGAATTAAATCGGTTAAAAGAATGTTGGATTACAAGACATTACACGTATAAGAACAAGATAAATTTCTTTTATTGGTAAAACGAAACGACAAGAGCAATCAACATATGTTTTTTTATTTTATGTTTTGGGATATATAAAACAATCTTTATGTTTGTAATTTTTATTTTTTTTATATTTGTAAAAGGATCGAACATCCAAATATTTTCTATAATCAATTAATTCTTTATTTTTGATAAAAAGTGTATACTCATAAATAAATAATAAAATGTTGAGACTTTTTTATATAAGTTCATATGTAAATTGATGTACAAAATGTTTAAAATTGAACACTAACATATTTCTAAAATGAGGTTTTTACTCACTCATATATTATTATCTTGTCTTTGTTATGTGTTGTTTGAGAGAGGATTACCAGAAACATAAATCACTAATGAGATATGAACCCAATTTACATATAAGGGATTGACATCACCTCTAATTCAAAACTTTAAAATCTTAAAACAATGAGTTTATAAGTCTTCATCCTTATATGGTGTTCAATTTATTCATTTTTACTTAATGTAAAATTTAGATTCATACTCACGTTCTTTGCCATCTTTTTCATTGGTTAGTGACCAATATAAGAAATCTTCACTTTTGAAATCCATAACATTTACATCAGATCTAATATAAAATCAATAGTACATCCAATGTAAAATGTCTAAAACGTATAATGTTGAAATTCTTGATTTCAGTAAATGAATTAATAATATAACAACTTTTACGGAATATAGAAATCAAGCCATATATGTAAATGTGGAATCATGCAAAACCGTTTCTCTCCCAGATTTGGATAAAATAAAATAGAGAGAGAAAAGTAGGAGAAGACAAGCATTAATGGGAGAACGTGCGTTTACAAGTTGCCATAGGAATCAGTACTAGAAATAAATTGATGGATTAAATCTCGTAACATTAAAATCTCTTTTCAAGAATTGTACTTTGAATTTGCAACTTGAATGAATACAGAACATAGACTACTAACTAGACTGTGGTGGGTAGGGCAATAATATTACAGTGATTATTTCGATTGGGGAGAGTAAAAGAAAGAAGGGAATCCAACAACAACACATCGTTAATGTTGGATTGTTAAGGATGTTCTTGAGTGGTAGAAATAGTAAATGTAAGAATATGTTACGTGAAAGAAAGTTGATTGATATTTTGGACAGTAATGTTGGGGATGAGATTCGGTATCAGGCAGGGAGTGTTACGTCGCTGGTGAAGAGCATTGGTGGGTAGTGTAAGGGTCAGAGGCAAAATCTGAGTAGGGCCTCTCACAAAGATGTGGTCTCACTCACAGATCTTACCCTTTTTCTCTTTCTCTTCCATGCATTCTACGCTCGTACCGACAATGAATCGTTTCTTCTCTTCACTTTTTCTATCTCTCTAATTTCTCCACTTTATGATGTTCTTGTTTTAAGGCGAAAACAAACAAAATGCCAGGTTCACCGTAACACAGATTAAGCCATACCTACGTATATCTAACAATTGAAAAATCACACAGCTCAATCATGAAGATCTCTTGAATATTGTGGCGATGTATCTGTTTTTAGTATTAAAAAATAATAGTTGACCCTGGCCCCTTCTCTAAAATACAGTTTGAGTGACAGTACCACTCTCTCAAACCGTACCATAGAAGTCCATTGACGCGTACCAGTGTACCAACTGCTAGTGCTTAGCTGTGCTCATCAGACTCGAGCTATGCCAAAACCACAAGGTTGTACAAAAATCACATACATCATCTCAACTTGTTGCTACAAATTTGTTTCATGGAACACAAAAATCAATAAACAAAAAAGAAATAAAAACAGAACAGAAATGAAAAAAAAAAAACACGTCTGGTATTGAAGTAAAATGAGTACAAATAGGTAGCTAAAAATGTTTGATTTATAATAAAATAATAGGAAAAAAATGAACTGTTATGAATTTTATCGATCAATCTTGATTTTTTTTCCTTGTTTATCTTTTCTATTTTCATCGCAAAATTGGTATTTTATGTAAATTTTAATGTATTTCCTTACAAATTAGTGATGAAATTATTGTTCATAGGATTAACTAATATGATATGAAATTTCATATTTTTTATAACAAAAATAACACATTTTCATTAGTTTTCTTTCTTTTTCCTAATCATGTTATTGAACCGTTGACGATCAACTAATTGAGGGTGTGTTTGGTTTAACATTGAATAATTGATTCCAGCTGAATTAATACTTCAAAATGCAGAAGTAAGAATTAGTTGATTCTCATCCAACGGAAATTTTTTACTCTTTAATTGATCTTGAAAACCAAACACATACTGATTCCGCGTTAGAGAATCAATTCTACATCACTTTGATACAAAATCAAACATGCACTGAATGTTACAAAAAAGATTTGTAATAATGTTTGTCTTGACTTATATATTGTAAATTGATTTTATCTCTAGTTGATTGGATCTCTAACACACCTCTCACATCGAGACATAATCATTTTCAACATGAAACTATATACTATATATTCATACATGATTCGACAACAGATAACACAATAAACTCAACATACTACAATTTTTGTTAGGATATAATTTTTAAATGATTTTGATATCATTTTAAAAAATAAATTTTAAATGTAACCTAGCCTTACTAAATCGATTCCTAAGATAAGGTTTGTCCCAACTTATCTTTAGTTGATGTGAGATCTCTAACAAATGAAATAATGTCTAGATTTTGTTCATCATAGTTATAAAGACTTAGGGATGGTAAAAATACTCGTGCCCGTGAGTATCCGTGGATAAAATCCGTGACAGATAGTTGGTATTAATACCTGCTTATAAACGGGTCGAGTGCAAGTATCATACTATCCGTACTCGCGGATACCAGTTACAAAAAAAAATAAAATTGAAATTAAATTTATGTTTTATTATGTTAAATTCAATTAAAATTATATTTATATTTATATTTTATTAAATTAAAATAAATTTAAATTAAATTAATATTCAATTTAATTTAATTTATATATTATTTTACATTTTTTTGTAATTTTATTTAAATTTAATTTTAAATGATTATAAAATATATATTTTTTTAAATATTTGCGAGTATACACGGATATTCACAAGTTATAAAATATCTGTGGATATTTTTAAACCGGGTACCTACACGGGTAACGAAACATGTAACATGCACATTTTTTTGTTGTGGATCGAGTTACGTGTAGGCACTGTCCATATTTGACCCAACCGGTTGTCATTCCTAATAAAGACTAATTTTTCAAGATATGGAAAAAATAATTCTTTTAATGTCCATGTTTGTAAATTTATGGAGTATAGTTATATATCCACCACAGTATACCACACAATCTGAAAATGGTATAAAAGATGGAGAATGAGAGAAAAAAAAAAGGAAAATGAAAGCGATGAGGCCAAAAGTGATAGAAATGACACATGATATTGTTGACACATTATGATTTACGATTTGGTTGTGATGGAATCGAATACTTCTGAGATGAAAATTATATGTAGACGTGTACTTGCTGGGGAGAATGACAAGTAGTCAAATACGTACACATGGGGTCAACCGAAGGACGAAGGTCACAATTTGAGAGCTGTATGAGGCACCCATACTCATAAATTACCAACCAATCAAAGGTTAACTGTTTTCACTCTGTCGGCGCCACATCATGAATTCCTTCATTAACTAATTCTTCAATTCAAATTATTTCAATCTTATGGCAAAAACTACACTTCACTTTATTTTTCTTCATTAATATTAATCCTAAACTACTCTCACTATACTTCCTCTTATCCCTTGTCCCTTTCCTTTTGCTCTCTTGTTACGAGGGCGTGCTCAAATTATTATTCGAATAAATAGTTTATTTATTTATTCTATATATCACTAAACACACAAAAAATACTTTTATGGTTGACTTTTCAATGTGAAGAGCAAAAAGTAAGAGTTGACTCATGCTCTGTCATAACAAAAAGTCATAAGATGGAATAGAGTTTTGGAGTTAATCCAACAAATTAGCTAAATACATTATCCTATTATATAGTTTTAAATTGAACGATCTAATAAAAAAAGAAGCTTCAATAGGTGTAGTTGGAGCCCAGTTCTTCGGTTGAGGTCAACTTGGATCTATTCCCCTAACCGATGTAAATGATTGTGATCACAAATTAAGTTGAATCACACTTCACAATCCATCGTTTTCATGTTGTCGTCACCCAATTACTGCCGGAATTAACAAGGATTTCGGGAGTGATTGATCTAACTCACTAACCCAATCCTCAATGGGTCCTTTTCTCCAATGTGACAGCAAAATCATGATCCAAAATCTCACCAAAAACCTAAAAGAGAAACATGAAACTGGTCGAGAGTGAAATGTTTCGCTTTTCCTCGCTCCTTAGATGGCGGGTCAAAAAAATCATAACAAGTATATGTTTTTACGCTTTTCCTCGTTGCCTTGCTTTTCACTTAACTTAATTATCCGTGTTTAATTACTCTCGCAATGGGTCCACACACACATATGTTGGATAAAATAAAAATCGTTTACTTTCCTAACGATTTCCTCGTACAGTCACCGACGCCCAAGTGCAATGGTCTGAAAAATAAAATGGAAAATGTTTGTAGGGTGGGATATTTGTGAATCTTGGGCATGTATGTGGGTGGGGACACCGTCAAAGGTAGCGTTAGGTGAGAATAGAATTTGCATTTGCATGTCAAACAAACTTAATTAGAAGCCAACATTGTCGCCACCAAGTGTTGTCGGGGCCACCACCGTCCGTAATCCAATTAATTAGTATCACGCTTCTTTCTCACCGGACAAAATGGGTTTGTTTTAGGGTCCTTGATCATGAGTTTAGCCCTTTAATCATTGAGGTTTGTTAGACTAAAAATATGTTTCTGTATGTACATAAGTATGTGAACCTCTCAATAAAGTGTCTCACAGTGCAAAATTTGGCCTTGCCCACACGCTTGTATATTTACACATTCCATGGGGGACCATGCTTTTTCGTGTCCCTTCAAATATCAAAATCTTTGACTCTGGGCAACATTATGCAAAGCTCTATATTGCTCATACCTTTCTTAATTGCTTCTACTGTTTACGGATACAAACTAACAATTCAATTGGATTTATACACCTACCTTTTCAAATACCATTTTGTTATCAATTTTAATATCATTAATCTTTTCCTCTCGATCGTCACCTTCCAACTTCACTTTATCTTATATAGGCATTTTGTTTTTTTATCTTGCACACGGAACACAATGTTAGTATGAAAAGATAGATTGCATGACTCAGAAACTGACAAATCGTTTGTTTGAGCATTAATGTACTACATTCTCTGTGGTAATTAGGACTCAAATTTATATATTATCAAGGAAAAAACGAAATTATGAGAGACGATCTAATTTAAAATATCAAGTTAAGTTCTTTAATAAAGATTAGTTATTTTTAAGGTTAATAAATATTTTCTACTGCAAAAATAAATTTAATATTGGTCCATCCTGCTAAAGGTAGTAATATATTTTGGGATTTCCAAATTAGGTTCAGAAATAAATTTTAAGTTTGTTCCTTTTTACTAATAATAGATTTCTTAATAATTGTTTTCAAGGTTTATAAATGTAATTGTCAGACATGTCAAAAGAATCCGTATTTGCAGTTATCTGCAAATAAAATCTGTAATGAGGAGGAAATGAATATTAAAAATGAATATCCGTAGGTAATAAGTACGGATATTTTGTATACCGTATGTTAACGGGGTGGGTACGAGTATTATAGTATCCGTACCCGTGGATATTCGTACTCACTATATTTTAATTTAAATTAAAAAAATAAAAAAAATATATGAAAACATAGATACATTGATTTTGAATGGGTTATTTTTTATCAATTGATTTTAAAAAATTTCTATTTATTTGTAAATTGTCATTCAACACTATTTCAATGGATTATTTGCACTTTGTTTGAAATTTATAAATATTATGCATTGTATTTTTATTTGAAATTATGATTAGAAGTTGTTGTTAAATATTAATTCTTTTTTGTAAATACCTATGAATATTAAAAAAATATGCAGGTACCCGCATAACGAATACCCAAACAGATATAGGTAGGACAAATTTTTATTCAATCGATAATGTATATTGGAACTACTATCTGTACTCAACCTGTCTTATAACATCCCTAATAATTCCTCACAAACATTAGAATGACTTTAAAATTTCTAGCTTAAACATGCTTTTAGCTTATGCTGTAACATTTTGACACAAAAAATCCTCTGGTGCTCGATAAGTAGTTTGTTTTGATACAGTTAATTATGTTTTTTATTGTTTAAAAATTAAAATTAAAGACAGTTTAAATATTTTAATTTTAATTTTCTAATTCAAATGTGATGATTAATCTTAAAAATATTATTTCAATTAGAACAATTATGTACAAAGTTCACGTGTCATGTCTTTGAAAGTTTTTCTTTAATTTATTAAGTTATTTAAATTTGTATTGAATATGATAAATATTGTTTCAGAAAAATAGTCAAAGTTGACAATGAACTTGAGTCCCGAAATATATGTTATTTTCTAGATCTATATTTAGATATATAATAAACTCTCTTTTTTATCATTCATCACAATTCTACTAAATTCAAATTGGTTAATTGTTTCTCATGAAAAATGTTTATAAAGTGTGCAGAAAATTTACAGAAAAATGCTTATATAATATATAAAAAATTTGCCCGAGAACATCTCACAAATTACAGTAATAACACTGTTACTAATTAAAGTATTACAATTTCATTACAATATCTTGTGAATTTTTTTTGTTATATAAAATGGTAATGTCATTATCATTGCCGTTTAAATGGTACGCAGTTGCTATCATCTTGTAATGTCTGCATGATATTCAGCACTTCTGCATCAACATTTGTCTCTTGAAGCTGTTCCTTTCATTGGTATTATTATAACAAAAGCTATATGATAGCAAAATGTATGTAACCGACGATAATTGCATTTTTTTTTTCAAATTATTGAACTATATTTTTTTATGTACGCTGATATTAATATAATTTAAGACTTGGTGGTCATGATTTAATTCTACAACCAGTTCATAGTTCTTTTGACACACGTATAACAAGTAAACTATTAAAGTAATTGCATATTAAATAATTTTTTGTGCCTGAATGTTAAGAGGAGTAGATTTAACAAATTTGGTTAGTATTTATTTAGCCAATGTCAACTTTTGCATAAAGAAACTTAAGAAAGACTCAAAATAAAAAAGTGGACAATTAACTTATACATTGAAATTAGCTTAACCAAAGTATTGGAAAACACCTTTATAAGTTTTTTCATCTCTATGCTTTTCAATCAAATCCTACTCAATACCATGTCATTCAAGTTCTTCAATCAGTTCTATTTGAAAAAACAACAACAATAGAAAAAAAGATATTACAAAAATATAATCTAAACATTAACTTTTGGAAAATTCCAAAATATGTGCATGTAGTTTTTCTTTTTTGTTACTTTTTGTTCATAGAGCAACAATGCGCTCTGTAATTCACAAAGGAAGATGATATGTTTTATCTTTTGACTCTTCAACAATGCAAATAATAGTTAAATTATTTTTCTACTAGCTAGAGTAACATCATATTTTCTTCTCCATGACATCGCATTTTGTTAGTAATAGCATATCCATAATCCTACTGAGAAACTTGGTAATTGATTCACCATCGTTCATTTGTAGTAACTCGAAATCCCTCCTCATTTTTTCTTCACTAAATTCCAAATGTGTTTATAAGTATCTTTTTGCAAATAATAGTCTTCACGAATAAAAGAAGATCAATAGACTAGAAAATATAATGTTTTGGTTACGTCTTTTAGGTTTTCTAGTCTCAAATTTTGTTTTCTGTGCATCTGTATTAATTAGCAGTCGGTGATCTTCTTGAACTCTAAATTCAAATATCGGTACTCTAATTATCGAAAAATAACAACTCTTTCAAAATTGGAATCAGTGAGCATGGGATATGATAATTAACTAGGAAGGAAGAGAACCGATGAAAATCATAAGGCTCTTGACACAGTTGAATACGAGTTTCTCTGTTTTTGAGAACAAATAAATGTTATATTAGAAGCTGAAAACATATATATAAGCAGGAATACAACAAGTACTACACGTCATCTTAAAATTTTGGAAACTACGTATTACTCGAAAAACCTCACTAATATGGATGACATTACCTAATATATTATATATTTAGTTATTTTAATTTCACCCTATTAGATTACTTTTATATAAAAAGAGTACAAAAAACATGTGTAGGCATGGACATGGAAAAGTCAACATAAGAAAAACTTTTTCTGCTGTTTTGGTTGTTCCAATCCTGAACATAGTGTTGCTACAACTACTTCAAGTTATTTATTAATATTTATGTCGCCATCTATTAGTGACTACTTTTCTAACCTAACTAAACATGCATAATCATGGACCGAAAGCAAATACCTCCCTGTTAAGTATGTTAGCCTTGAATTTAAAAAATGTTGAATCACAAAGTTGGTTACGTGTAAGCCGATAAGAAGTGAGTAATAAAATGTTTTTGGTTCAAAGTTTTGGTAGGGGAAAACACAACCTACGGCAATGGAGTAACAAGACAAGATTTATACACATAAAAAATTGTGTGTGTGTGTGTGTGTGTTTTGTGTGGGATGAAAAGGCAAGTTAAATATGGTTTAAATAGTGTGCCATGTCGGATGGTTGAGAATAGTATACAGAATTGATGATGAACAGAGGGTTTGTATTATTGCGCAGCATCTTATCTTATACGGAAAACAATGGGTTTGATATTGAATAATGACAAGTACACACAGAGACATATTCTAGATATAAATAAGAAAAACTACACGTGTGAAGAAAAGAAAGGCGAAAAAAAGGCATGATTACGAGAAAGACCAAAATAGGGAAGATGACATTCCTGGACTGAACAAACTTTCACGACCAGTACCCACAACAAACACCCCATACATAAAATATGAACTTTGGAAGGGGTGAACTTAATAATAATAAAAAAAATGAATTAAATTGTGATTGGGTTATTAAGTATGATGTAAAATTGAGGTTGTTGTGATATTATAATGTTTGTGCAGATTGGTTGGGGAAAAAAAATGTGAGGGTGAGATGCATGTATGGGGGCCAGCAGAAAGAGAAGGGTCTGGTTGGAGATTCCTTACCGACAGTTTTGTGGGAGGGGCTGGCATGCATGGGAGATACCAGGTACCTCTGTGGTGGCCTGCTCAATCTTTGTGCAGATTACGTTCCACTCAACACGAAACTTCAACCAAATCGCATTCTAATTTTTTAAAAGGAAACTATTGGCTACCATCTTCTTTTTATCCTAACTTCACATCATATTTTTGGATCTCATATCTGCTCAACAGTGCAAAATCTTTAATAACTGTGCATCACAGAGTCTGCCCATCATGCAACATTATTTAAAAGATGAGTTAACCCCGAGAGTAGTAAAAAAATTATGCTACAATAACAAAAATCTAGAAAATATTTTAATTACTCATGTGCTCAATAGTTTCTAAACTGATAAAATTATACAAGCAAATCTCCGTGTATTTAATAATTTACTTGTTAAACTAATATATTTTAGGGTTAAATATGTTTTTATCCCTCAAGTTTCAGTAAAATTTGAAATTAATTTCTCTTCAAATTTTTTATCAATTTAGTCTTTCATATTTAAAAATACTTGACTTTAGTTCTTTTAACCAAATTTTATTAAGTTTATCTAATGTTTCAAGTGCATTTCATGAAAGTATTCGAATTGTTTACACCCTTTGACACATTTTCGCTTTAATGTTAACTCAAATATTATCATAAAATGCATTTAAAATGTCAAATAAACTTAACAAAATTTGGTAAGAAGGACTAAATCCATGTATTTCTAAAAATGAAGACTAAATTGGTATAAAGTTTTGAAGATGGACTAAATCCAAAATTCACTTAAACTTAAGGGACAAAAACATATTTAACCTTATATTTTATTAGGAGAAAGGTTGTTTGACACCATTTGAGGACCATTTGACAACTCTTACAAGGGTAAAATAGTCTTAATAAGAGTTAACTTTTATATTTTTAAAAGAAAGAAAAAGTGAATAGTAATGAGAGACAGTGTCAAATGGTAGTAAAAAAAAAATGGTCTCAAAAGACCAATGTCCATTTTATTAACGTTCAAAAACATATTTAAATGTTTTTTAATACTTAAAAGTCTGATGACATATTTTTTGTTTTGCGATAATATTTTGAATTGGAGAATATGTAGGAATTAGAGATTAGTTAATTTTATTTTCTAGGATTTCAACTTTGATTTATTAATCATATAATTTGTAACTTTAAAAAGCATAGAACAAAGGATTGGATCTTGATACCAATCTCGGCTGTGTATTTTTCCACGTTGCGGAACTGAGTTGGGTATGTATGATTCTCGCATGGCCCGTTGATTTTGAGACTAGTTTGAGTCACAAGTCCATTATATCCAAACTCTGTTGGATATGGGTAATATTCAGCCTTTTCTTCCTGCACTTCAAACATTTCTAATTCCACCCCCATAATTTTAAAAATAATATATTTTTATTCGTGTTCCAGTAATCAGTTTTTGTGTTTACTAATTACCCAGAACCTGCTTGCCATTCGTCCTCTCTCCTTTTCATATATATATGAGATGAATCAGTTATCTCCACTGCCTCTGTTTCCGATTCTC
>Ga0099822_1000579_pt1 | contig 35428 bp, 16 predicted proteins | sample CowpeawhiteBW_FD_76839 | JGI IMG/M metagenome (GOLD analysis project Ga0099822, IMG submission 76839) | Root nodule microbial communities of legume samples collected from California USA - Cow pea white BW | ecosystem: Host-associated > Plants > Roots > Nodule | place: USA: California | collected... | reverse complement strand
CCTCCTGTGTTTCCTTTTTCCTTTTTTTATATTTCTGTTCACTCTGTCTGCTCACTTTTCTCCCCCCCCCCCCCCCTTTTCTCTCTTTTTTTTCTCCCCCCGCCCCCCCCCCCCCCCCCCCCCCCCCAGCGACCATAGGACCAACTAGCCAATTAATACCATGTTTCTATATAATAAAGAAATGATATTGAAGGGTCAAGTAGGAACAAAGAGAACAAACTTTTTGAAGTTTCAAGGAGAAAGGGAAACTTGACCATTTCCTTGAAAAGCTACTTTAAGTTTGTTGACTAGGTTATAAAATGAGGTAAGAAAAGGAGAGAAGAGAATAATAGGTATAACCAAATATATGATCAGAAGTACTTGAGTCAACTAACCATGGACTTTGGCTTTCCAAAGATTGTGAAATGCAAGATGAAGACAAATTAGGATTTGTACATGGAAATACTCACGATATTACTTATCACAAAGCATTGGTTCAACAACCTCGATTTGAAGGCAGTGGTCGTTTTGTCAAGGAAGCTAGGGGGAGTATGACCCGTTCTTTTGTAATACATATGTTGATGTCGTCCTCTACCACCACCACCACCACCACCACGTCCTCGTCCAATTCTACAAACCCTCTTCCATGTGCAGATACCATGCCTTAAGATTAAGTGAATTCAAGAAGATTTCTACATTTAAGAATTGGAACACCATGAAGCCTTGTTAAACTTTCCATGGTTAGAATTTCTTGACCAATTAGGATTTGATCCCTAATATGATCAGAATCTGGGTTCATTACAGAGAGGATCATAACCATATAAAATTTGTCCAAATTCTTAATTTCTTACAGGGAATCAACTTCTAAAAACATCTTTAGTTCAACAATAGATTGACTGTTGACAATAAAAGACATCATATCATGATCTATTTATTTAAGAGATGCTAGCTTGTGGATAGAATCATAGAGATGCTTAATGTTGTTTGCAAAGATACCTTGAGCCTTCTTTCAAACAGGTTGTGCAAGTTTTGAGGGTTCTCAACATATTGGGTTCCACTTATTGCCACAATAGAGCACCAAGTTGAAAATCCAACTTTGCCCATTGTGCAGAGTTTTCTAATGAGATCTCATCTACATTCTTTTCCAATTGATCGTGAAACCTTGGCTAAGAAATCAAAGTTCCACAAAGGTTTCCCAAGATAAATAACTTTTTCCATTAACCTTTCCTAATGCAATGAAAGGAGAGCCTGAAAAACAGTGTTCTGGTCCAGAGGCCATCTTCAAAAGGCACAAAACAAAGGAGGTGCCTAGCAATGACGGAGAGACAGAACTCGAGAGAGGAGAGATATTCCCTTCAACCAAAGCTAGTAAGCACAGAGGGTTAGAAGCGGCAAACCACACGAAAAAATCATGGAGCGAATCCATCAATGGGAAGGTAGTGCGTGGGTTTCACACACTTAAGCTATAGGGGAAAGAAGACACATGGAAGCGCGTGCAGATGTTTCTAATGATGGGATTGGCAAGGTTGGCCATCACTCAGGCTTTCAATCCAAATGTGGTCATCAAACAAAACTGAACCGCCAGTGGTGACGACGGACCCAAACAAGATAATGATAAGCAAAGCTGAATCAATCTGCTCTGATACCAACTTGGAAAAATAAAGAAAAATAGAAAGTATACTTTTTCGAGCGCTTTAAAAGGTCTCCCTTAGAGTCATATGTATATACAACAGATCTACGTGATACAATGGTGAAAAATGGGACAATAAGAAACAAGTAGTCCTGGGTAAATATAGGAACTACCCAAAACAGATTTTGAATAAAGCATACTTAGCCTACTCTGAAAACATTCTAAAATATAATCAGCACAATTAACTTACTTCCGGGTCTTCTTCTTTTCCTTATAGCGCATTACAGCATTGCTTCGGTTGGCAGAATGCAGAGAACTCTCAGAGCAAGGAGGACACCAGGGAGGCTCTCCCATGAGAAGCATTGAAGAAGCATCACAGTCTTGATAATCACCAGCACTATCTTTGGTAACACCAGAAAAGGAAATGTTTGATTGAGATTGCCTTCCCGTAAAACAAACAATAGGTTCAGTTTTTGTACTCAACATTGAATCTGCAGATGCTGCATTGCTGCATGCCGGTTGGATAGCATTGACCAGCCCAGCAGATGATCCCTAGAAAGTAGAAGAAAAGTTTAGACATGATATTAAATGTGTAAAATCATCCAACTCACACCCCACAAAAGAAACTAAATTTTCTGCATATTGACCAATATAACTTCCGCATTACAAGCAAAAGTACTGGAAAGAAAAATCCCATTACTCAAAATACAAGTAAACCCTTCACATAAAAAAAGGAGATTTAATGAATTGAAAGATATGGATATATTCTACCCAAAAAAAGAAACATGTTTATATTTTTCATTATTTCTATTACAACATTTTAAAAAAATAGAGAGTTCAGGCAATCGGGACTAAACCTCAGAACTTTGGATTATCAGTTTGTACATACTGCAGATGAAGTGTATAGTTGACAGAAAATTGATTAGAAAATGAAGATAGCTGGAACCACCATTGAGGAGAGTAGATTGCATGGATTTTTGTTATATGAAAATGGGGTGCGAGAGACTGAGAGGGACTTCGGAGAAAATTTTTAAAAGGAATTACATCATAGATAATACACTTCTAGTCCTGTATACAAGAAACAGATGAGGACATTTTTTGTCCTTTTTATTGGAACACAGGACCATTTTCAGATGTACTAATTATTAATTTCTGTTTATACCCTTAATTTCTCGTAAAGTCTATTAATGAGGCATGCGTTCATTTCATATAAAGGTGGATCCATTAATTGAGTTAATACAAAACAAGACATTAATTATGAATCATTTCATCATGCAAAAAGATATTCATTATCGCCAGTACCATCACAGAAATAACAAGACACGGTTTACACAAGTGAACAGGCTAATGGATGGTTGAAATGTGTAAAATTTAATCATATTAAACTTCATAGATGCAGAACTCAACAACAATAAACATGGTTCAGTTATGTGAAATATAACAGATGATGATCGAAGAATAATAGAAAAAACAATTTTTTTTTGCAGGAATGGAAGGTGAGATTATACTACCTCAGCAGCAACAGCACCATGACAGTGGGATTCACCAGCACTAGCAGACATTTCTTTTGTCTCAAATAAGCTATCAATTCCACCATTTTCAAAAAGCTCTTCTGAATGACTGAGAGCCATCCCAAAAAGTTCTTCGTAGTTCTCAAGTTCTAGATCCACTTCATCCATGATGAAATCATCATATAGACCATCATCTTCGCATATCCTTGAAATTTTTTTCCCAGGACAGTACAACTGCAGATTCATCATGTGGTGATTAACTAAGTTATTAGATGAAACAACAATATAGTAATCTAAGGATTGTGCAAGTAATTTAATAAAAAAATAAAAGTTGGAAGAATCATAGCCTAGTAGTTAACTTGTAACCATTAATGTATGCAAGCTACAAGGCTATTGTATTTTTGCAAGCACATCGTATGTCATTGCCTTGTACTGTAATCAAGTTGCATAGGTTAAACTGACTAAAAGTCAGTAGTGAAGGGAGAAATATATACATACCCAAACCCTTGTAGATAAAGTGCTATTATCCATGCAAAGAAACTACAAGAACAATATTCATATTATTTGCATACCACTGATCATTTTGTTTCCCTTGTCTTCAAAACCCATGAAAGAGGGAAGGCCTTGGTAATTTTAAATGTAGAATTGAATAAGAATGTAGGCACAAATACAACAGTGGCCAAACCAAGTTAATGAGTGATATAGACTAGGACATTATAATTTATTTTCATTTATTATCAGCCCTAAACCTCCATTTCCCCCACGTTCTATAAATATTTTTCAAATTAAATTGGCTACTATTGCATGCACAGATGTTATCTAAAAGAGAAAAAGTATTAGGAAAGGTCAGTTCTTCCTGGTTTGAGTTCAAGATAACAATAAATCAGGAAAGCTGACATTTGTGTGAAACTGAAACCAAAATATAGTTTTGACCAAGAAACAGCATATAGGTAGAACCAAAGCTAGTCAGTTTCAAATGCTGTTATAGTCATCTAGAAAATGAATGGAAAATCAATCACAATTTAAAAATGATTTAGCCAAAATAAAAGTTGATGAGAAACTACTTAGGAAACTCATTGTCAGATAGTTTAGCTATTTATGTCATGGCTTCAGCAATAAAACATCTACATCAAAACCATATAATAATTGACAGAAAAAACTCATTCCTTGCAAGCATGTAATTTCATTCACTGATTCATTGTTAGATTGTCCGTCACGCCAACAATGGTTATGATTTCTCAATAGATTTTACCTGTGATGCAAAAGATACATTGCATGTCCAAGATAAACCATACTGATTCAATATGGCCATGCGAATGTTCTAAAAATATAGGATACAAAACATCTTACATAAGTATCTAGATACGTATAAAAATTCATATTGCAATCCTGAAGATTCAAATTAAGAACATAATTCCTGGATATTACAAAAAAACAAGAAAATATTATTGTTGTCACAACAGGAATAGTACCAATTTTAAAACATTCACAAAGAGGACAATTTCTATTTTTGGTTCATCATGGAGCAATGTTTCTATATTGCGATGTAGTTGCATTGGATTTTCATAACTTTTTTTGAGTTTGGAAACTTCAAGAGCATCGAACATGGATATACACCGTATCTAATAAATGCAACATATATGTGCATCATAAACAGAAAACCATTGGGAAATCACGACCATAGAAGAACATTCTAACAATGGAACAGTGAATGAAATCTCATGCTTGCAAGGAATGATTTCTTTCTGTCAACTATTATATGCCTTTGCTATAAGTTGACAAAACCATCCAACAAATTTGCTCAAAGAATTCATTTCTTGCAACCTTACAATTTTGTTCACTCTGCAGTTACTAGAATGTCCATCAAATCCAGTACAGTTGTAAAATTGGAACACAAATGAAAACATGTAAGTATACCTTGGGTATACATTCATTCCCAGGTCCAGGTGGCTGGTCCAGGATACGAGATTCTGAGCCTGACACAGGTATTGAAGAAGTACCAGCCCAAAATTTATCCTTGGTGGGTAGATCTGTCACTTGAGATGAACCAGACACATTCTGCCCTTCTGGAGGAACCAAATCACTCTTGTTGCCATTCTCATTAATGCTCATCAAACCCAGTTCCTGCTCACATGCTTCACCCATAGAAGGGATATCTAAGAAAAAGGACCATATTGAAGAAAACTCTGCAGCTGAAGGACAGCCAGAGTAGCAATTGATTGTTTGCCTCTTGTGTGTCGAAGAAGTGGGTGAGGTACCATGAGCCAACCAATCACAGTTCTGACAAAGTGAAATTTTCTCTTCAGCACACCTCACGAAAGCAGGTTGTGAATTACATCTCTCACATAGAAGGGTTCTCGAATGACGCCTAGATAGGGCATTAGCAGAATGAACATTTCGATCACACGACAAACATAAGCACGCAGCATCACTGCGGCAGTACACCAATGACCTCTGGTCTCCACAAAAATCACATAAATAACCCATCTTTAAACTTTCTCTGCTTGTTCCTGAATCTGAATGAAAAATTCTCAGTTGTTAATTACAGCTACCAAAACCACAATAGAAGACCCTTCTTATCCTACGATGTTAAAATCAAACCGAGCTGTATCATAGAACTTACAAGATGTTGGAAAATGTGATACCGACGAAGGAAGCTACAATTCAGTTCTGCAAACTCAGCTGCAGCAAAGAGGTAATAAGTAAGCATTTTGATAAGAATTTATACCAATTTAGTAATATGAAGTGAAAGAAAAACGAAAAGGGGATTCTATGCAACTCTGAACAATGTATTGGAACTGGGATGAAACAGTACGAAAACATAGAGCCAAGATCAAAAAGTGTAGATTAGAGACCCTACTCAAAGAGAAAAAAAAAAGAAAAAAAAAACAAACTGAAACTAAATCGACAAACTAACTGGTAAAAGTATCTCACAGCAGCAAACAACTTCACATCAGCACACAATTCTTTCTAAAGAAAATTGATGAAAGATAAAACTAAATTAAATCATAAATAATTAAAACATCATAACAAGAAAGAATTTCCAAAGGGAAATATGGGTTTAGATTTAGAAAAAAATAATAAAAAATATATATACAACCGGGGTTTTCAGCAAAGCAACCAACCAGAATTTTCTGTTAAAAAAAATTGCATTTTTATAAAACAAAAAAGAAAAAAGAAGAAGTAGTAGTAGTAGTAGAAAATTCAGCAAATAAAAAGTTAACTGGAGTTTCAACCGAATTATGAAGAGCAGATCAATTCTCAAAAACCAAAAAGTCAGAAAAATCCCAAAACATCATCACATAAACCCCCAAAAGAAAACACAAGAGGCGGCAGAAACAGCAAATCAATCAAATCCAATTACCCGTTTATCAAAATTCTCAACTTTTCCTTATCTTAATCTTCCAGAAAAGTCCTCACGCCAGGAAAACAAGAACTTTGAAAAGAAAAGAAAAAACACAGCACTTTTTTCAATAATAAAAAAATATAAAAGAAAACATGTATCTGTACGAAAGATGGAACAGGGAAGAGGGAGAGATCAGAAGGGAAGAAAATTACCATACGGCAAGAAAGACAGAGAGGACAAGATCGGTAAGGAAAAGGGGGTTTGTTGCTTTTTTGAGAAAAACAATATAAAAATAATATTTTGATGGAAAAATTGAAAGCAAAGGAACCCTAGAGGTGGATGCTGGAGTTTTGAAGAGAAGAAGCACAGACCCTTTTTGTGTTGTGTGTGATTCTCTCTCCTCTGCTCTGTTCAGATAGATAGGAATAGGTAGATTTTAGATTAGATATGATGGGGAGGGTTGGTGTAGGTGTGTGTGTGTGTGAGTGTGAGAAGAAGAGAATAATAATGCAATGGAAGGGTTTGTTTGTGTGATGTGTGTATTGTAGGTAATGTGACATGAGGAATGCAAGGAAAAGTGCTGGTAGATAAAAAGTGCAAAACAAAAGAGTAAAAAACTTGAATTGCAAGTGGGACCATGTCTCTTTCCCAGTGAAAGCAAAAGGTTGAGTTTTTATTTATTATTATTAGGCCACACCCCTTTTTCTTGCTCCTTGGTCCACCCCTTCACAAAAAAACACTGTTGCTTTTACCTCCACAGTTGCTGCTGATTCTGCAGAACAACATGGTAGTGCCTCTGTAGTAACAATACAAGGTAAGAACAGTGGTGTTGTTTTTGTTGATGATACCTTTGCGCTTGGTGGCATTTTTTATTATGTTAAATGCTAAAAGAACATTATTAGTTGTCGTACAGAGGATGAACTTTTTGCTAAAAAGTGCGTCACATGTTGGATGAGGTGGACAGATAGAGGTTATTTTGTGACGCTTTTTCACAATCTGCTGCGCTTTTTCTGTTGCCTTTTCACACCTCTCTTTTAAGCCTTTTCCTGCATTTTTTTTCTTACTTCATTCTTTTCACAACTCTCTGCAACAATCCTTTTAATACATAGATAAAATAATTAAAAAATACATATTTTTTGCATAAATCAATTCAGGTTAAAAAAATGTGTCCCATATGATTCTGGTGTATATATTACCGAGACAGATAACTTTTTAATAAAATCATTACATTTCTATTTCTTAACATGTGTGTTTAATTTTTTTTTATTTCAAAAAGAAATAAATAAATCTTCATCAAATAAATATTTTAAAGTAAGTAATAACTATTAAAATAATCGCGAATAAGATTTGATTAAAAAACATAAAAAAACTACTTATTTTTAAGATAAACATATTAAATAAGTCGATGGGAAAATATAGAAATTTGTTTATTTTATAAAAAATATTTCATTAAAAAAATACAGACAAATTAATTCCTTGTTGAATAAGTAATTTAAAAGAATGTTTGTCGTATATTATACAAACTAACAAAAAATATTATGACATTTATAAAGTTTTCTCTACAAAATTTCAAACTACCATATAGGAGTATCGAGTTCGAGTTAAAAAATAAATAAAATTGTTTAATTCGGTTAAATAAAATAATAATTAATATTTACTATAATATTCAACATAGAAAATAAAGTTCCACAGAGAATCATTGAGTTTTGAGATATAATACATTTTTATATTTAATATTAGGCACTTCAAACAGAACCCCAAATATCAATACAAATAATTTATTTATTTAATTTTTAGACAAATGTTAACTGTACATCAAATTTATCTCATAAATTTAAAAATTCAATTCTAATTGTTTAATAAAAATATACATACTCATAATATTATTTAATAATAACAATAACGGAAAAAATAACGTTGTATAAAAATAATAAAATATCTTACAAAAAATTATTAATTTCTTTTAAAACGTGTCTTTCAATAAAGAGAAATATCAATTTTCTTTCGTTGTTTATATTTTTTTCTTTCGTTTTTAATTTTCTTAAATTTTCTTTTACTGTTTTAATAACAATCTTAGTATCCATCTAAAAGAATAAAAAATGTGAATTATCTTGTTACTAAAAAAACCCACAAACACCTAACAATAAAGGAAAAACTCAAGTTAAATTTTCCTAGTTTAGAGATTATTCACCTAAAACTCACATTTACGGTGTATTAAAGAGGAGATTAACATTTGAATTCAAATTTTGCTATATATTGGATTTTGTGTTTATTTACTCAGTCAACTCATTAATTATTCTTAACTTTGTATATTTAATTTTTTGTACATCTTAATTAATTCCAAAAATAATGATGATTTAAATAAACATGTTGAGTCTAAGGTTCAATTAGATAAAAGTAAGATAAAAGAAAATATTGAAAAATTGATGTTTAAATAAAAATTATTAACTTTTCTAACATATGACTAAATAACGTAAAAAACAATTGTTAACATATAACTTTTCTACCTGTAACTAAATCTTCTTATTTTCTTAAAACATTAACCAATTCAAATTATTTCAACTAGTTGACAAAAAAATTAGGTCACCACATCTTTGATCCAACCGAAAGTTAGTTAATCAATTATTAATCACGGAAATAAGTTGGATTGCTTAGGAATAATGTGAGCAAGCTCTATACGTAGCTTTATACGTAAGCTCTACACATACCTTATACTTAACGTAGAGTAACTTCATTCAAATAAAAATTAGTTTCACGCTTAAGAAATAGGAAATAAAAAAAAAAAGACACTTTATTGCCCGTAAAGAAAAAGTAATAATATGAAAAAAAAAAGTCAATTCTAATATTTTTGGAGCACAAAGAACATTTTTCAGGGACCCTAAAAAAGTAATTTAAAAACATAGAATAGAACTTAATTAATTGCGTTTGATACACGTGTTTTTAGTAAATTGACTTTACATACAAATTCTAATTTTTCAACTATAATTTTAAGACAAACTTTTAAGAAATGGAAAGATGAATAGCCATAAATAGGGAAAGATAAATTATAATATTTAATTTTTTGTTATACAAATATTTTTTTGTGGCAATGAGAGATTAATACTCTTTAAATGGAAAGATATGGGAGTGAATTTTACTCTCTTTAAAAGTTCAATTAAGTTTTGAATACCTTATCCATTTGAGTATTTATTTTTTAATTGAGTTTCTATTACGAAAATTATTTTATTAATTACTGAAATATATTTTATTTTTGTGTAAATTATTTACGGTTTGATTTTGTCGTGGATGAAATTACATGATCTTATTTTTTGTTTTTCTGTTTTGAACTTATTAATCAACTCGTCAGCGACGAAATTTTTTTGTGTAGGAGGAACCTTGTTCTCCACAATTTTCTTTTATGTATATAAAAAATAATACATAAATAAAAATATTTTATTTTAATTTTAGTACATATTTGACGTTCCATAAATCAAATTTTGGCATCGTAAAATATTTTCTTAAGATCTGCAACTCGTATTTTTCTTTTGTAATCTATATTAACTCAATCGATTAACTTACTTTTAAAGTAGAAAGAGATTAGGCTTATTAAAATCAGTAATGTAGATTTTCCAAAAAATAAACATTTTAAGCACTTAAAAGGCTTAAATTTTAAATTTTTTTTAAAACATGATAATTTGATGGATCTTGATAAATTTGATTGAAAAATGATAAACAAATTGATATTCTTAATTATATGAAAAGAATAAATTTCTTTTTTTCAAATGCACATATTGTTTATACACTAATGTTAACAACTTCATTTACTTTAGTCTTCATTTTTATAGTGTTTGTTGCGAATGATCCTCATTTTTATCAAATATTTAAAATGGTCCTCATTTTTACCAAATGTTTAAAATGATCCTCATTTTCATAATTCGTGTTTAATTTAGTCATTTTCTGTGACGCCGTTTAAATCAGTAACGGAGCATTATATATGTAGCACTGTTTGTTTGTTTGTATTACGTTGTATTGGAGTGTATTACATGTACTGTACGTGTGTAGTAATTAGATATTTGGGGATAAATAAGTGAACTAAGATTTTGAAAATAAATTGTTTTTGAAAATGAATTGTTGGACAGTTGGTGAATTGCTGCAATTGGTGAGGTAGAGAATGTTAAACATGAATACACCTCAATTGTCCAACCTAGCTCACCTATTTATCCCCAAATATCTAATCACTACACATGTACAGTACACGTAATACACTTCAATACAACATAAAAACAGTGACACATGTACAGTGTTCCGTTATTGATTTAAACGACGTCACAGAAAAGGACTAAATTGAACACGAATTGCGAAAATAAGAACCATTTTAAACATTTGGTATAACTAAGGACCATCTATAACAAACACTACGAAAATGAGGACGAAAAAGGTATTTAAGCCAATAGATTATGTCTAATTGCTTTTCAAAGTAAAATAAATGAGTTAATTAGTAAATTGAAAAAACAAAAGAATTACTTAATCTCATTGACGACGGTCAAATATCAAAATAATTAAATAAAATGAAAAATACTATAAATATTCAATACAAACATTTAAAACTTAATTAAATTTAAAAAAGTATTATCTTTTTTACAAAAACGTGTAAATAGTAATTTTTCAACAGAAGAAATACCAAATTCATGATGAAAAAAAACGTAATTTTCCGCTATATTTTTTAAAAGAAAATTGAAGTATATCTATTACCAGTCAACCTCGTGTTTTTGAGTTAACTTTTGTAAAAGGTTTGATGCGAGAGCATAAGAACAAAGTCAACCATTAACGTGTTCTGATAGACCTCAAATCACGTTTCTGCTAAGAAAATTAATAATCGGATTCAAGAGTATTTATGATGTTTGACTACTTACTCATCAAGTTAATGTTTAGTTTGGCGGATTTTTATTTTAAAAGATGCTTTCAAATTTAAAAAAATGTAACATTTTTGTTTTCAAATAGGCCTTGAAATAAAAATAAATAAATAAAAGGAATTTGGTAGTTTATTCTCTTTTTCATTTTTTTTCTTCAATTTATAAGAAATGGTCATTAAAAACAGGAAAAAGATGCAAGTGATTCCGAGTAACAAAAGTTCCTACAAAATCGAGAGAAGAAATAATGTTTCATATAAAATTATATTTTGCATCAATATTCCTATAAAAGGTTTGATAATATTTTTAGTTTTTATATTATTTGCAACAATAATTTAATGTTTTTCTTTATTTATTTTTTATTCTTATATTTTTAAAATGAACTTAACGTAATTAGATCATTGAGAAGATAATAAACTGATATATATACTCATTCAAAATACTTGCTTCTTTTATATATTTAGTATCCAATCTTATGAGATGCGACAAATAAAGTTAATGTTAATCAAAGAAAAAATTACATTGAAATCTTTTAAAAAATATGGGAATTACATTAAATCATCACTATAAATAATAGAACAAAGATACTATTAAACCAATTATAAAATATACAAAAATGAAATGATTCAACTTTTACATATACATAAAATTCCAATTATATCATATCCAGATAATAACTATCAAGACTTGAAATTAGATATAAAGAAAAGAAAACTCTACCCTAATTAACCTATCTTACAATATAGAAAGGTGAAACTGTTTGTAAAAAATGTAAAATAAATTGCACATGATTGGCTAACACAGTAACGCATATGAGGGCCCAAATCTGCATTTTAAAATTCGACAAACGTCACCAAACAATCACCTGAAGCTAACTAACAACAGTAACCATGCTTCTGCCTTCAGCAACAAGTGTCAAAAAATTACACTTAAACAACCACTTCTTCAAAATCATAATCAATATACTCAAGGAAAGATCTATTTTATGGTAAAACCATGCACCAATAGTCACTTTCTGAAGGACTTTCTGTTCCTACATCATTCAACTTCACATTTTAAATTTCACAGGTTTGATAAACTTGATTGGGTTGAAGTTTCAATACACCTATAGGTTGTTGAACTACCATCTAGTTTCTTTTCATTCCTTGTCTTGTTCATTATTATGGTCAATAAGTGCATGTTCATCTTTAAAAATGGAAAAAGGGTTTTGGCATAGCGATTTAGTTCGTCAATTCCTAAAATTTAGCAAGTTGGGTTGAAATTTTTAACAATCAGTCTGTTTTGGCCCATCTCACTTGACCCGCCAAAATTGTAGGTTGTCATATATATTTATATATATATATGAGATTATTTTTCTTTAGAATAATTCAACCCTTTATTTGCTTTTAACATATCATAATTAAATTTTATTTAAAATTCTCTATTTTACCCACATTCTTTTAACATATCGTGTTTTATTTGAAAATCACCTAAAGTATGTAATGTTAGACCTAAGAACTTTCTTTGCCTTTGTAACATCAAATACTAGATTGTGTAAGTTGTGATACATTAGAAATTACAGAGCTTACTTTACGACATGACAAATTGCATGGCTAGAATGTGAGAATCATGTTTACAACTACAAGTTATAAAGATATTTTTATGATATAATGGGAGGGTCGGAATATTGTCTCATTTGAAGCAATGTGATTATGACTCGATAAAAGGATGTGATTTTGGCATTTATTGATAATTGGTTGAACATTATTTGTTAAGGAAAACCATATATGACTAGCTTACAATCTACATAACAAGTTAGCATAGCATGTCTTTTTTGCATTCATGTAGTTCTTAATGTTCATTTTTATATATCTCAAGTTTAGAACAACACCATATTCAGATGTTGAGATTAAGATAGATTTCCATTTTTTTAATTATTATTTCTTTTCATACTTTTTTATGCTTGGTAAACTATATGCACCATATATGTTTGATAAACAAATTAATTTATAAATTATGGTGACAATCTTTGTCTTTTTTTTTTCTTGTTGGCATCATATATGAAAGAAAGAGATAATATTGACCCCTTTGCTAGATATTATTTGATGAGTGGCAGGTTTTTCATCCTTTTTATTTACTAAAACAATTAGTTTAATTATAATTTTGGTGGAAATTAGTGAAACCATGTGAAAATTAAATTGTTACCATTTGTGTTCAAGTAAAGTTACAAGGATTCCTTAATTTTCATTTATTTTCTCAAGTAATTTGAGGCTTCCCGTAGAGATTATAATTTATTTTTGTTCAGACGATGGATATTGATATAACATAACCCTATGGTAAGTTGTCAAAATTTCTCTCTAAAGCTATATCAAATAAAGGAGTTTGTATCACATATTCAAACTATAAATTGTATGTATGTTGAGCTAATAACCAACTATAAGCTCTAGTATAACACTTTCTACAACATATAGTTTGCAATACGAATATACTTAGTGTTCATATCTTTACCTTGGTTTTGGACATCTTAATATAAATTTCTTATTCTATTATATATATATTCTCTTGCTTGGTCTTAGTTTCATTTTATAAAAGTTTATCTCATCTCTTTTATAAACATCATTTAGAACCAAGGCGATGTAGTGTCATCCTAATCATAACTAGAACAATAAAGATGCTTTTGAGGCCATATTCAAATATGTAGTTTGTGCATATGAAGTCATACAAAAGAAAAGAAAGAACTTGAATTTGCAATTACCTAACTCCGAAAAACCTCCCAAATGAGGTATTCAAATTAATCATCAACATTTCTCTTAAGCCTTCTTGGCTATTGAGCTTTGCTTAACCAAACATTCATTGTAGCAAAATCATCACTACCTGCTGAAGTAGCAAAAACATATACTTGTCTAGATAGAAAAGTATCACTACCCACTTAGGTATCAAAATCATACTACCCGCTTAGGTAGGAAAGCCTCACTACTAGTCAAGGTAGCAAAAGCTTAATACCCGCCTAGTTAGCAAAGCATTACTACTCTCGTCAAGGTAGCAAAAGCGTACTACCCACCTAGGTGGCAAAAACATACTACTCGCCTAGGTGGCAAAATGTAGTACCCCCTAGGTAACAAAGCATCATTAATCGTTGAGGTGGCAAAAGCGTACTACCCATCTAGGTAGCAAAGCATCATTACCCGTTAAGGTAGTAAAAGCATACTACTCACAGAGGTAGTAAAAGCATACTCGCCGAAGTAGCAAAGTATCATTACCTACCGAGGTATCAAAAACATATTACCCACATAGGTAGCGAAGTATCATTATCCATTGAGGTAGCAAAAACATACTACCCACCTAGGTAGCAAAACATCACTACTCATCGAGGTAGCAAAAGCATACTGCTTACCTAAGTACCAAAGTATCACTACTTGCTAAGGTAGTAAAATCATTACTACCTATTGAGGTAGAAAATTATAAAACTACCTGTCAAGGTAACATAAAATCAATATTATTCACTGAGGTAGAAAAATATTAATTACTTGTCAAATTAAAATTGATTACAATCCATCGAGGTAGAGAAATACTAACTACCCACCAAGGTAGGAAAATATTAACTACTCATCAAGGTATAAATTTATAAAACTACCTGCCAAGGTAGAAAAATATTAACTATTTGCCAAGTATAACATCTTGGTGGCTTCATGCCCAGTATAACAACTTGACGGTTCCACGCACAAGTATAAAAGCTCAACAACTAAAAAAGACACGGTTGAATACTGGGAGTATATCATCCTACCAACTAAGGTCAAGAAAATATATAAGTTTAAAGTTATATAAACGAACAAATAGTCCTGAGTATAACTCAGTCACAAACAATTTGTTACCTCACCTTCTAAGCTGTTGAGCGTTAAACCCAATCTCCTTCATCTTATTTTCCAACTCGTTGGCTCATATTAATATATTGTTTGTCACAATCTTACAAAATAATAGCAAACTTAGCATTGGAGTATTACTATATTTATTTACCTCATCTAAATTATATTCGTAAGTATATATACCAAAATGTAAAATTTGTCATAATGAAATATTTTCTATCAATAAAGCATTTTTCTTGTTTATACAAGTTTGTTGATTTTAATTCATATTTTCTTAACCGGTTTCAACTTTGAAAGCATATCATTTTCCAACGAGTTTCATATGAACAATAATTAGGAAAAATTTTATACAATTAAAAGAACATAAATTTAATCACAATTAAATCTATTTGTCAAGAATATAAGTTTAAATGAATATGATTTCGTAAGTAGAAATGTAAAATAATAGTAAATAATAATATAATAGGAGAAAGATTAAATATAGTTTATACTTTCAACCTTGTGTACAGAAATGACTTTTAGATCACTAGATGTCTTATATGGATTTATGTGAAACAAATATAATTTGTTCCATATATTAATTATAAGAATATAACAAAAACTACCTGTAACCCTTCTTTCCCACTTTCTAACATCATCCGAGTCAAATATCCATTTCTTTTTACCACACTGAAATATAACAATTTTTTAAAATTAATATCCTCTAAATTTATGCTAATATTAATCTAATAATCGAAAATTGTTTTCTACTTATTATCGATATGTACTTGTCTAATAAGTGTGCCAAAATAAGGAGATTTTACTGTTTTTAATCATGATTTAGTTACTCTGTAAAGAAAATATGCAATTCAAAATTTGATACTTTTTATGTTTACCCAAACAATATTTACAATATTTTTATACTAATGGAACTTGCTTCTGAAATCTAACTTGTTTATTTTTATTTTTTTCAATTTATTAATTGGTTAATTTAGTATATTTTATAAAAAATACCTTAATTTTGTAAAAAAAAAATTATCTCAAACTTTGTTTGTAATATAAGATTAATATTATGTCAATTATCATGTCATCATCACATAATGAATTGTGTCGTGTCCGGGGTCAAATTTATTAAGTATATCACCATCGATGAAGTAATTATATTTATGTATATGTGAAAGTTTCAATCTACTCAATAAATGCTTAGAAATAAAATTAATATAGTAAGTATAATAATGATACTTTGGACATTAACAAAAGCACTATTGATTTAGTCAATATTCATTAAACCTTAAAAACAATGCTGTGGTTGGATTGCAAGCCTGAACTGGAGTGAGAGGGAAATAAACCTAATAATAATAATAATAATAATAATAATATTATTATTATTATTATTATTATTATTTGTTGAACATGCATTTTATTTCCTAGTGACACACTCTCATAACAAGGAAGAATTGTGTTCCCCACTACTTGGATTATGTGTTTGATATAGGAGGGTATCTTCAAAACACAACATTTGTCACATCAATCACTTTCCTTTACAACATAAACCTTATCTCATTTCATTACCATTATCTTCACAAAAACTACTACAATGCACCAAACTTCTTTTTTATCTTCATCTTTTTCGTCATTTTTTCTATTTTATTTTATGAACTTAAAAAATATATTTGACATTAATGAATTATAAATTGATTCATAAAAAATATTAGAACAATATGTTAAATTCAATTTTTTTGACGATAAATTATTGATTCTTATTATTTATGAATTATATGACTTTTTTTATATTCAATATCTACTACAAACTCACAACAAAGTAACACTTGAATCCATTTAATTGTCCTCTTTCCATTTGTTAATAACTAATTTTTGCATAAAATGTTAATTAACCAGTTTTAATGAGACGTTTAATGAATGGGTACTTTATTTAATCACTGAAATAGATTTTTTTTTTACAAATAAGATATAGAAAGTGTTTTTTCCTTGATAAAATCCTTAAAATGTCTGTTGAAAGCGAAAAAAGTTAAGGTATAAGGCAATGCACTATTGAATAATTTATTTATGTAAAATTTTTTATTTGGATGTATATAAATTAGTATATTAATCTTTCAGTAATTAAAATGAGTAACTAATCACGTACTTTCTTTCATCTAATTAGGGAGCTAACTAGTAATATATGCATTTCGTTTATATTTTAAGATGTTAAATATGTAAATATAATATTTTCATAAATATTATAAAGAAACTGCGTAGATTTAATGTCATATCAAAGTCACTTTCACGTCATAGACAATGCTCAACTAAATTCCATGCATGAAAAATAACGAATGAGGTTACTGCATAGTGAAACACCACTTTAGTCCTTGTCAATATGGATAAAATTATAATATTAAAAAATCTACAAAATTCAAATCAACAACAAAACTTATCCATTAAATTTACGCAATACAAATCTAATCCTATGTTTTACTACCATAAATTTAATAGTCTCATATTCTTTAGAATTTGAGATATAAGACGATTTATATTGCTTTGTAAAGACTTTATATTATTCGACACTTCAAGAATTAAACATTCTTATGCGAATAAAATAAATAATAAATAAAAATATTAAAATATTAAAATACTAAAATATAAAACGTAAAAAATATTTAATTTATCTACATCATTTTGAACATAAATTTATAAGTATTATAATAAGAGAAAAATATATTGGAAATATAAATTGATTTTATGGTAATAAGTCCAACTACTAGAAAAAAAGAGAAAAAAATGTGTAGTTAAAAGAAAAGAAAGCTACAAAATTAAAAATTAAGTTTCAATTTCTTTCTTATTCTTCAATTTTGTAAAATCCTAAGCTCTCCACCATGGAGAGCAGTTTCTATTTGTTGATATTATATGTAAAAACACTGAATTTTTGTGTAAAATTGTGATGTAGATTGTTTCTATGCTTAATTTGTGATTCTTGAAGAATTGAAATATCTTTAAAATCTAAACTTGAAGGATTTGAGTATATTTGTGAGTTTATTTTAACATGAATATGGAATTGAGATGATTAATGATGCAACAAAATGAAGTAGATAAAGTTTAGTCTTGACAAATTGTAAATACACTATGTTACATTCTTATTGCACACCAATTTGGGACAATTAGATATTTTGAAAATCACATCCTTTTGTATGTTTAATTGAAGGTATTGTCTTAAGACGGACGTTGTGGGGTGCTAATACTTTCTCCACACGTAACCAACTCATGATCCAAAATCTGGTTTTTTGCAGACCGTGTCTTACTTTTTTGTTTTTGTTTTTGTAATTTTCCAAAATAAACTATGGTGACGAATCCAAACTCTATTTTTTTCAAATTTTATTTTTGGTTCGTCGTCCTGTCGTGATTTCGGTTGTGATAGATGGCGACTCCATTGGGGAAGCTAGAGAGTCCGGCCATTTATTTGGATATGAAAAATTGATGTGATTTTTCTTTATATTTTTTCTTTCCCCAATTTTTTTTCTTTTCGGGTATGTATATTCTTGTCTCTTTTTGATATTTTGAATAGTTGTATGTGTATGTTCTTCTTTATTTTGGTATTTGGAATGTTTGTTAGGCGGGTGTTTGGGTATACATTGTATTCTCCCTTTGCACACACGCATTTTGTTCATTACATGAGTGAGACCCTATACTCGGGTATGAGTTGCTTAGAATTAGAAGGTATTGTGTAGTAGTGTCACATTTGATGTACTTCCCAAGTGGTCATTGTGAGAACCCCAGCTAGAGTTGTTTGCTTCATTGGTACTCCCACTTCCATTTGTTTACCAACTCACGTGGAAAATGCCATGAAGTGGATCATAACTCTAATGACCTTGATCTTTAAGTATTAGGGAGCTATCCTTGTGAGCTTCGCCTCAGAACTTTAAGCGTAAAAAATCTATGTTAATTTAAGGCACTAAAAGGAGACTCTCTGCGTACTTTACCCTCACCTTTCCTTGTATATAATAATAAATTCATCACAATCGCACCATTATTAAGAAAAAGGAAAAAATGTCTTCTAAGGCATAAACATACATTTCATTAGCATATCATGTGAATAAGTGTGCCTGCAATGCACAAACATGCATTGCATTTTCATTTTGTGGTCATTCATGGTACCTTGTTCAAAGATTCAAACACATAGCATGCATCGGCATAAATTTTGGGAAAAAAACAAAAAAAAAAATTTACACTACAACAAGTTCAAATTATTTCCCACTTTCCTTATCACCAAATTCTTGGAATCTTTCTTATGAAAAATGAGAGAATAATGAAACATTTTTTGGTCAAATCTGTGGATTTAATAAAGAAATAAAATATTTTGTTATCATTTCTTTTGAAGCACTCATCTAATCTTGCATGCATGAAATTGCTCGAATCCATCTCCCTTTCCATCTCTCCCACCATAAACCTTGTTTTCATTTTCATGAAGGTTTATCATAAAAATGGGCACTGCCTTAAGATGATCACAAACAACTCTTTTAACACACAAAAAATGAAGAAAAGTTTGTTAAACTAAAAACTCTGAAGGATCGTCTAGTCAAGAATAAGACAAAAAAACAAAAACAAAACAAGGGCATCCTGTCATATGAAATAAATTATTTTCCATATGAATTAAAAATTGTTGAGAAAAAGAACCATGTTTTGAAATGATGTGTGGCCATGTTTCTTTATAAAAAAAACACACAAAAATAATTATTCTTTGCTACCCAATTTGAGTCTTCCAAAAAATATTCTTCCAAATTACCCTAAACAAGGGTCACCCTCACACTAAGGGTTGACATAATGTTTGTATTTGTTTCATCTGACTGGTAGTTCACCAATACAAAAATATCAAAATAAAAAAAGAAAAAAAAAAGAAATGGTTATATCAAGAAAAGAAAAGAAAAAGAGAAGCAAAATTTGAACAAGAAAAAGTCAAACAAATATTGAATTTAACATTATTCAAATATCCTTGTTTGAAACAACCCTCACATCACTTTTTGGGTCTTTACTATTATTTACATCCATACTCTTATCCTTGACCATGATACAAGCCTAATAAAGTCCACACCGATCAAAGATTGGTTGTTATCTTTCGAAAGTTTTAATTTAGAGAAAAATTTTGATTCGCTAACAGGTTTGTTCTAAAAAAATGATAAAAAAAGGATTAAAGAAGTGTGTTCAGAGATTTGCTTTTAAACACTAGCACAATTTATTTTTAGGTGACATGTTTTCAAAGCTTCAAAATTAGCATGAACAATCAGACAATTAAGTTAAATTTGGGTTGTCCCCTTTCAATTCATTTTTCATGAAATTCCATCCCACTCTAAGCCTCAACCTTGATCAACCTTAAAATAATCTTTATCAATCCCAAACTCAAATTGGGACAGTCATTTTATTAGTACATCATATATTCTCATCATTCATTCTGAATTAGGGCATTTATTTATATTAAAGATTGTGATCACATTAAGGGCAACTTGTGAAAATCCCGTCATTTTTCAATCTCCTCAATTGGAAAAAGTCAAACAGGCTTTTGCACCCTGAGGCCATTCTAGGCTCTCACACTAGGGGCAAATTTTTAAAGTCCCCATCATCTCCTTCATACCATCAATAACTACGGAAAGCCCAAACATATTTTGTGCATCGATACCAATTCAAATTGGGGCAACTCCCTAGTTAATCTTCATGACCGCATCTAAGTCTTTTCAAGTACTTGACAATTTCATGCATGTTAAATAGTGTTTCAAAATAAATGATTAGAAAAAAGAAATGATTTGGAAAAGTAAAAAAAATTCAAAGTAGAATGATTCCATGAATTCAAAATAACAATGAAATGGGGATCAATTTGAATTTGTTTTAAAAAAATACAAAAGGAAAGTTCATACATAAGGCATTTCATACATCATACTAAGTCATCCATACATAATCCATCTTTTTCAATAAAATATTTTCCACCTTTTCAATCAAAATCATCTTCACTCATATGAATGATTGTCGAATCCTTTTATTTTGGGTTTTAAAAGGAAGAAAATTAAAAAAAAAAAACCAAATTTGTTTCTATGATGTTTCTCAAATTCATGGTACTCTTCATTCATATGAATAACCAATATACCCTAAGCCCAGTTTCCACACTGGTCTCCAAGTCTAGTTCCCACACTAGCCCCTAAGCTCGATTTTCGCACTTGTCCCCAAGCCCAGCTTTCACACTGGTCCCCAAGCCCAGTTTTCACATTGGTCCCCAAGCCCAGTTTTCACATTGACCCCCAAGCCCAATTTCCACACTAGCCCCCAAACCCAGTTTTGTTTACCTCAAATCCATTTTTTTCTAGCCTCTAAACCTAGTTTTCCTTGTTGTCAAATTAAAATAAAGGAAAAATGAAAAATGAAAAAAGGCAAATTCTAGTCATGCATCCATGTATGCATCATCATATAGGTTCAAAAAGAAAATAACAACATGTCATGTATCATCACATCATGTCATCCATCATACTCCACAAAACCAATTGAAAATCATTTCCAAAAAAATTAAAAAAATTTGGAAAAAAAAAATAGAAATGTCAATTTTTTGTGTAAGTCTCACAAATGTTAGGAATTCACGCAGTGTTTGTCGTCACTTCAACAGCAAAATCTAGGTTATCCTTTTATACATCAAGACTCTCTGCGAGTCAATGGTCATTGATTTTCTTATGTTTACATCAAGACCCTCTACGAGGCAATAATCATTAATTCCCTTATGTTTACATAAAGGCCCTTTGCGAGACAATAATTATTGATTTCCTTATCTTTACATCAAGACCCTTTGTGAGGCAATGATTATTGATTTCCTTATGTTCACATCAAAACTATCTGCGAGACAATGGTCATTGTTTTCCTTATGTTTACATCAATACCCTCTACAAGGCAATGGTAATGGTTTTTCTTTACATTAAGTCCCCTTTGTGAGGCAATAGTCATCGATTTCTTTACATCAAAGCCCTCTGCGAGACAATGATCATTGATTTCTTTGTCATATCGAGGTCTTTTACGAAGCAATGGTCATCGATTTCTTTACATTAAAGCCCTCTGTGAGTCAATGGTCGTTGATTTCTTTCTTTGGATATAGACCATCTTCTTAGGATTGGTCTAATATGTTTTTTTCAAAAAGTCAAAAGAAAATAATAAAACAAAGTGTTTTGTCAGATTGGGACCCTCTACATGATAATGGTCACTGAATCTTTTAAATATAGACCCTATCCTCGGGATTAGCCTAATATTTTTTTCAAAATGTCAAATTTACAAAAAAGAATGTGGATTTTTAGATCGGTCCCTCTACATGGTAATGATCATTGAATCCTATGAATAGACCTTTTCCACGGGAATGGTCTAATTTGGTTTTTTCAAAAAGTAAAAAAAAAAACAAAAACATGGTATATCGGATGGAGATCCTCTACTTGGTAATAGTCACCTAGTTTTTTTCTTTCAAATAGAGACCATTTCCTTCGGAATGGTCAAGTTTGTCTTTAAATTTGTTTTCTTTTGAAATCCGAACGAAATTAGTATTTCTATATTTACTTATCTTTTACTACGATAATATGAAAAAGTCAAACTTTTATATTATCTAGTAAAATTTAAATATAGAGGGGGCAACAGTCAACACCAAATTTCGTTCGGGTGAATAAATTTATTTTTGGAAAAAAATAAAAAAATGAAATGGATTTTAGTTAATGGTGAATAAAAAAAGGTGAAATAAAATTTTTCTTCAAAGATTTCAAACCTTAATTTTAGCAAAAAAGAAAAAGAAAAGAGAAAAAAAAGAAGAAAACATTCTATGCACTTTCTCTTTCTTTCTCATTACCACCTATACATACACATCTCATTTTTATCTCTGTTGGAAAAAAAAACAAAAATCCTAGAAAATGAGGCATGAAAAAGAAAAGAGAAAAAGTAATTGTAATGTACAAAATGAGAGGGTGAGATTGATATAGAAGAAAATATATTGAAATATTTTGATGGTACGTCACTGTCAGTTTCTTTTTCTTTTGATTTATTTTTTTCAATTTTTATTATATTTTTTTTAAATCATCAAAAAATATTTTTTCTCATTTATTTAGTATATGTCCAGTTGATCGCGTCGCGTGACACCAATTTTAAGATAATACTAAAATTTTAAATAAAAAGTTTTTCAAAATTATTAAAAAGGTCAAAACATTTTTCTAAATAGTTTTTTCTACGTAACCCTGATTCTCCATTGTAAATGGAGATACGTAGGAGCGATGATTAATCATTGTCAGACACAAAAAACCAAAAAATTATTTTTGTTTCTTTTGTACATTCTTTTATTATTATTTTTTTGGAAAATTATATATTTTGAAAATCACATCCTTTTGCATGTTTAATTGAGGGTACCATCTTAGGACCGATGTTGTGGGGTGCTAATATCTTCTTCATGCGTAACTGACTCTAGACCCAAAATCTAATTTTTTGTAGACCTTATTCTTTTTTTCGTAGTTTTTCATAATAAGTTATGGTGGCAACTCCAAACTCTTTTATTTTCAAATTTTATTTTGGTTCGCTGTCCTGTCACGATTTCGGTTGCGATAGGTTGTAATGTTATTTGGTTTATCTAATGCGCCTGTAACCTTTTAGTGTTTAATGAATTAGATTTCCAGTGGGTGTTGGAGAAGATTTGTCTCTTTTTTTTGCCATATTAGTGTATAACACTAATTGGAAGGATCATTTGCATCATTTGGAAATAGTGCTAAAAATTCTAAAACAAAATCAACTCTGCCAAAATTTCCAAATGCACATTTGAAGTCCAACGAATTAGCTATATGGGACATACCTTGTCAATTGTTGGAGTAACCGTGGACAATGAGAAACTAGAAGTTGTTAACAACTAGAAGAATCCAACACCAGTCAAATAGTTAAGGGCATTTTTAGGACTCACAGGCTATTATAGACATTTTGTTAAGGGGTATGCTCAAATTCTTTCCCCACTTACTGACTTATTGAAAATTGATGCATTTAAGTGGACTACAGTTGCAAACAAGGGTTTTTAAGAATTAAAACCAACTCTTACCATTACTCTTGTTTTAGCCATTCCCAATTTTGCAGAACCATTTATTTTAAAAATTGATGCTTCAAGATCTAATATTGGTGTTTTGTTATGCCAAAATAAACATCTAATTGCTTACTTTTCAAAAAATTTATCATCAAGGATGCAAAATCCATATGCTTACACAAGAGAATGTAATACCATCACAATTTCGTTGTCCATATTTCAACATTATTTGTTGGGTCACAGGTTAATTATTAAGACAGATAAAAGATCTTGAAAGATCTTCTTGAGCAAAAACTTCAAACTCTGGAGTAGCAACAATGGCTCCCAAAATTCTTGGGTATGATTTTACAATTCATTACTCTCCAGGCAAAGAAAATGTGTCAGCGGATGCTTTATCTAGGAGTCCTCATATGGCTTGGTCATAACCAGTGAATAATTGGCTCCATGAAGTAACGGTGGCAATGAAGAAGGATGATTAAATGATGAAAATCTATATTGACTGCTTGAACAATGCTTGGAAAAATGGAAAGTATTCCTTACAGCAAGAAGTGCTTATATGGAAAGGAAGGATTTTGTTGCCCAGGGATAAGACTTTGATCAAATTGATTATCAGTGAATTTCATGCCACAAAAATTGGTGGTCATGCTGGTATTCACCACACCATTGCTAGAATTAGTGGCCAATTTTTTGGCATAAAATGAGAAAAGATACAAGACGATTTGTTCAAGAATGTGTTATCTACCAACGAGCCAAAGTAACTTGATCATTGTTATAGGATTACTTCAACTACTTTCCTTTCCCAATCTGATTTGGAAAGATATTGCTATGGATTTCATCATCTTGTTGCCTTCACCTTGTGGATACTCTAATATTATGGTGGTAGTCGATAGATTATCAAAATTTTCTCATTTTATACAATTAAAGCTTGGATTTGATAGCAAAATTATGGTTGACGTCTTTATTCAGAACATTGTTAAACTACATGGATTTCCAAAAGTTATTGTATCATATCCAAATAGGGTGTTTATGAGCAATTTTTGTAAGCAACTATTTATAGCGCACGACACAAATTTGGCAATGACTTCAGCCTACAATCCACAGTCAGATGGCCAAATGGAGAATTTAAACAAAACCTTGGAAATATATTTAAGATGTTTTGTATTTGATCATCCAAAAGATTGACTAGAAATGTTGTCATGGGCTCAATATTGATATAAACGAAAGGTTTGTTGCTAGTATAAAGGAAGAAATAGTTGAAGATAGAAGCCACATGTCCAGAAAAGAAAATGCAAATGGACCACATACGAGTTGTGGGGTCATGAAAGAGAGTGTTAAATGGCGTGATTATGTGAGAGAGAATTAGCATTGAGTAGTATGAAACTTTCTCTCTTATTCTCTCCGAAACCTTCTTTCTCTAAGTTCAACTTTCAACTTTTATGTATAATTCTCCATTTCTTACCTCATCATACCTTGATTCCCAATTGTAGAAATTGAATGTTTATTAAGCCCACATCCTTCACAAGTTATCAAAAAATTATGCCAATCTTATTTCTAATTCGATGTATTGAGTTGTTTAAAGAATACAATCCAAATTGTGCATTGAACAATTTAGGATACGCTTTTGTTCTGTTTTCATATTATATTATTACTGTTACATTAGTTGGTTATGTGATTTTGAGTTTAATACATTACAGCAACCAATAAATGTAATGTTTGTGCCAACTAACTATATTACATTTTCACTGTGAAGCTAGCATAAACAAATTTATACTCCTCTATTAAGATTATTGAGAAGCATAAGAAAAAATGACTCAAGAGTCAACCTTGTCATAAAAGAAGCAATTGTAACCATGTAGTAAAGGGCCTAAGGTTGATCAATAGAAGTTTAATGAGTTTGAATTAGAAGAGTTCATACATTTCAAACTTATTCCTTTTATTTTTATATCAATTTCAACCATGTGATCGGTTTTGTTTGGGCAAACCTTGGGATTAACGTGTTGCAAGTTAACTAGACAAGTATAGGTGAGTTTTTTTCTTAATGGTTATTCAATATGATTGATGATGATCTATGATGGATAGTAAAAACATGTGTGGAGAAAAATTGATATGTTTGGGATTTTAGAGATGTAAAGTCTTTATCTATATTAATTTGGATTTAAATTTGAGAAAAAATTGAATGTATTGTTATAATTTTGAATGATCAATTAGTGGATAAAGTTGACTATTAGTTGACCATTCAAACGATGCCAGCACACAGAAAAGACTCACTACACAACACTTTCATTTAGCCTCTAATGGGACATAGGAAACAAAGTGATAAGGCAAAACTATAAGTAATGATATTTAATTTAATATGAAAATAAAAAATCTAAATTTCTTGTCTACTTTCTATTTGTCAATTCAATTTTCAAACTTTTCTCTTTCTTTTCATTTTCTCTCGTATAATGCAATCAAAAGACTTTTGAAATTTAAAATTAATAGAAGTCCACAGTTTCAGGCTCAAATAAATTATTTTTGTTTCGAGTATCTCATAACTTTAAATTAAATACTTAATAAACTGTAACTTTTTTAAGTCCATGAAAGAAATTATTTATATTTTATCTATAATATTATTATGTTAATTCTTTTAAGTTATCCCGCAATGCTTTTAGAAAAACTTTAATTAAAATGAAGTTATCTCTAATATTTGTATATGTTTTTTTTTTAAAAAAACTTGAATTATACATTAAATTAGATGCCCTAGCATTAGAAGGAGGTTATTGCAATTAAATTTTAATAACCAATAATTCGTAATTAAAATTTGAAGTGGATAGAAATATAAAAAAAAACATTATCGTAGGTGGTGGAGCCATAAGACAAAGAATTAGTATTAACTAACCTTCCTTTTTTTTGTCTCAACTTGTGAAAGTTGAAGAAACTTTGTTGAAAGCACGGTTCATTAGCTTCTGTTCCTTGTCTTTCGGGCACATTTTCTTTCTAGCCTCTAAATGGAGACTTTTTCTCCAAAGAATAAAAACACAAACATTCTCCTCAACCCTCTCTTCTTCCCCTTTCTCTTTCTCAGCCCACACAAATTTCCCTTCGATTCACAACTCCATCACCAATCAAGGTTCACATTGTCGTCAAACCTCATCATCATCAGTCACAGCAACTACTTTATCTTTTTGAATTTTCATAAATTGCGTTGAATTCCTCGACCAATATGCCATTGCTTCTCCAAAGGGTCATCTACAGTTCCATTGATTCCCCTCACAAGGATTTCATGAAATCAGATTCCAGCATGAAAAATTTGCTCTCTTTCTTTTGATGCCGCAAATGGGGGTCTAAAATTTTGTTCCTTTCCAAAATCTGTGACAAGATGATGCATTTCCATCGTTCTTTAAGATCACATTCAGTGGGAACAATTCTACCCGACAGAACCATAGAGGAGCCTTTGCCTAGCAAAGTAGCACAAAGCACCGTCACATGTTTCTACCAAGCCAATATTATGGGCTATTGGAGGAACGTATCTGTGCTGTGGTGCAAAAATCACATGAACCATTCCTTGCACATCACGATTGATAGCGTAGGAGGTGAGGTGCAGTATAGTTGCAAGATTGACGTGAAGCCTTGGCACTTTTGGAGCAAAAAAGGGTACAAAACCTTTGAGGTTGATGGCAACCAGATTGAGCTGTATTGGGATCTCCGGTCGGCGAAATTCTCCGGCTCCCCGGAACCCAGCAGCGACTACTACGTAGCCTTAGTGTGTGATGAAGAGGTTGTGTTGTTGTTGGGGGACTACGATAATAAGGCTTACAAGAGAACAAAATCTAGACCTGCCCTTGTTGAGGCTATGTTGTTGGTCAAGAAAGAAAACGTGTTTTCCAAGAAAAGCTTCTCAACGAAGGCTCAGTTTGATGAGAAGAGAAAAGATAGTGAGATTGTTGTGGACTGCACAACTGGGGGTCCTAATGACCCTGAGATGTGGATTACCATAGATGGGGTTTTGTTGATCAATGTCAAGAACCTGCAGTGGAAGTTCAGGGGGAACCAAACTGTGATGGTTAACAAACAACCTGTGCAAGTGTTTTGGGATGTGCACGATTGGTTGTTTAGTGGGTCTGGTTCAGGACCTGGGCTTTTCATCTTCAAGCCAGGGCCTCCAGAACCTGAGAATGAGAAAGAAGGGAGTGTTATGGAGGGTTGTGGTGAGAGTGAAGATGACAGTGTTGGATATTATTCAACTATGAATGTTGCAGCCATTGAGTTCTGCCTCGTTCTCTATGCCTACAAAATTGAGTAACAGATAAAACATTCACAAGTGTGTGTGAGATAGTTGAGGGCAAAGAGTAACAAGGTTGTAAAGATAGTTGTATTTTTCTGTTCTGGTGGATGGATGTACTACTTATATTGTGAAGCCAATGTTGCTTATGCTAGGTAACTGGCAGATTTTGAAATCAGAATAGAGTGATTCATAATATTTGCAGGATGTTTTCTTAAAAAAGACTATCTATTTTAAAGCTATTCTATGGCTTGTGAAAATTTTCACTTTTGTGAGCAATTGCCGTATGAGTAGATAGCAAAGAACATTACAACTTTCACCTGATCCTAGTATGTGTTAATGAACATGGTTTCTAATGTTCTATTACTCTGTGTCTCAATGCAAAAAGAATAAACCAGCTGAACTCTACTTACTTTCCAATTACCTTCTCTGCTATTTCTTCACAAACCTGAATTGCATATGCATATTGAGACTGAATATGTTGACAGAAGATATGTTTCATTCATTTTGATGAAATGACCACAGCCAAGAGATATGATCTAAAGTGGATCAATATAAGTTTAGTTTTTTCTTTTGTAGTTTTGATTGTGCCTTTTTTTGCAATGAAGTGGCTGAATTGTCACATAGAAAGATGAAAAGCACAAGAGAGATGAATCATTCATATTTTTATAATAAGAAATAATCATGCATTGCAATGAGATATGAATTCTGAAAGAAAAATCATTTTTCTCTTTATAAGAATTTTATGGATCTCTCAGTTATATAATCTTAAAAAGATAATTTATCACTATCTTTATTACTCACTTTCTGGTATTTTTTTTAAATGATTTCAATATCCTTCTTCAATCTGATTAATCTTCCATGTTCTCATCACATCAAAGAGCATCTCATGAGAGGGGAAAACGAACCATTTTGTAAATTTGAAAATTTTGTAGTTTGTGTTACTATTGGTTTTGAATACAACATTTTTGTACATAGAATGGTAGATAGTATCTTATGAATCACACTTCCCTTTATATCATACATCATCCAACATTGAAAATGTGACCTATAGCACTCAACCCCATCACTCTCTCTCACAGTCGCACAATTACCTAATAATCAAACCCACCCAATTATTCATAATAGCAAACTTTTCACTGTCTTCCAAAATTATCATAAACAGAAAGCATCAATTCAAGAGTATTACCATTTACAATTTCAGGCAGAACAGGAAAGAGAGGAAAATTAACTAGACAGAAAATTGGGTGTTGATTGTTCAAATCCTGTCAAAAGATAAAAGAATATTTTTCACTATTGGTAGTTATGCTAGACCAGAAAGGGAGAATGTAAGATGAGAGTGGCGAATGAAGTGACACAAACACAAAAGATGAGAGAGAGAAGCAAGCAATTATCATGTGAAGGGATAAGATAGTGTTGGTTTGAAAAGAATTTGCATTCTCTTGTTCAATTGTTTGTGTTAACCCTCTTCTCAATTTTTAAAATATACCGATGGATACTGATTTTGATATTTTAAAATATATTAAAAAATATAAAATACTAACATCAATACATTTTAAAGGTTAAGAAAAAAAAAAAGTATCATAAATTCAGTAGAGAATCTAGACTCGTTTGAAAATAGTAGCAACAACAGACAAAGGTTGTGCAGTTTGACACTCTTTGATAGAGACTTCTTTAATTATGCAGCATGCTACCTTGCCACACTTAGATTTTGGTACCATTTATTGTTTTTCTTTTCCAGTGATACAGAACAGCAAAGTGGGGACAAGGCCAGTATATGTGACAAAAACCTGGGCTACAAATAATTATAAATGTCCTTTGCCTGAGTTTTATTTACAATTATAGAAGAAATTAATGAAGTTACCTTTACATAATTTCCATCCACATGATTCTCAAATTCTTTGGATAAGCACTTGTAGAAAAGAAAAATAAAAGAAATGAAAACATCCATTTTATTTTTCTCTTGTTTTTCTCCTAATCAGGTTCATGAGAACAGGATCTTATATCAGAAGAACTTGCAGACTGAAGGATTAAGAAAGTTGTATTGATTTCTTTTCTTTTTTCATGTTTTAAGCCCAATCTAGCCTGTACTAATCCTCCAAGGTTCAGCCAACTTTCCTTCCTTGTAGTTACACTGATGCATACAATTTAAATTGCATCAAAGAGTTTAAACCTTTTTTCATCAATCAAAGACCTAATAGGAATAGAATCTATATCACAAGAGCACCAAAATTACAATTATATTGAGGCCAATGAGGCAGAAAACAAACTGACAAGATGTTGACAACTCTGAACAAACAATGAACAAAATTTTATGAATGAATATGATTAGGTACAGAGACAAATTTATAGCTGTCATCATCTTCAATGCCAAACACTGTATGCTTATTCTTTTCCCTTTGAGGAAAATCTGCAGAATGGTGAGAAGGAAGAGAAGGATGATCAGAATTTGTTTCATCTCTAAAACTTTTGCGGATTTCCCACAGAACCTCTGCACAGTTCTTCATAGGTGGCCGTGATTGTTTCAAAGGAGCAACGCATTGGAAAGCTAGCTTGAGAACCTGTTTTACTGCCTTGATGGAAGCTGGATTTCTTCTCAGCCTAGGATCCATGGCAAATACAGCATCCCCTTGTTTCAGCATCTTCATTGCCTGCATCCATGCAAATTATGTTTCTTTAATCTTGAGCATGTAACTACATATTAGACTCTCACATTAGATTCAGACCTAAATTTTTTAAGCTTAATTCAGTCTCACAAAAATCAAACTTGTAAAGTAGTTTGTTCATATTTTTAAGTGATGTAAAATACTATGATTTAGTTATAAGACAATTTGACCATATTTCTAATCAAACTTGATAAGGTGGTTTGTATCTATTTATACACAATAAATTTGTCGTATCTTTAGTTAATGTGGGATCTTTAACACACCACTTCACGCCGAAACATATATATCTTGAGTATAGGACTAACATTAATAGTAGTTTGATAGTGGATGATACGATAGATCCAACAAACAACAAATTTTTTTAGGATAGTCTTTGGATGACTCTTATATCATCTTAAGAAGTGAACTTTAAACCTAACTCAACCTACAAAACTTGCTTTTAAAATAGGGTTTGCACCCACTTATATGATATAAATTCATCTGGTTAATGTGGGATCTCCACCAGACAACATGGTAATCTGCATAACTAATTATCTCACAAAAATTACCGAATCACTTGGAAACATGACCAAAGCTGACCCTGTTTAGCATGGAAGACTGTAAGGATCTAACTTCATGACTCACTGGATTAAGCAAAAATGCTTATATATCACATCTTCCATACACATATTCTATGAACAGAGAAACCGAAATTGACTTCCCTTGTAGCAAGTAAATTTATTTTTCTATGATCATGGAATTTATTGACTGTGCACTTCAAATATAAGAAATCTTCACAGCTGAACTAGGCCAGAAAAGAAGGAAAAGGACTATTGCACTTATGTGTGCATAATTTTTTCAAAAAAAAAAATTAACGTGAAAAGAACAACAATTAGCACAATGTTAAGTATAAACTTGCCTTATGTAAAAAAAAAAAAAAAAGCACTTCTAAAAGTTTATGTTTTTATTAATTATTATAGATGATAATTTAATCTTCAAGGTAACTAATAGCAATAGCATCTCCTATTTTTTCTCACATGTACACCGACAGATAGTATCTAATTAGAAAGACAGAACAAACTTCCATTTGATTAAAGTTTGCTGAAAACTTAGTTTTCAATCAATTTCAACCAAATAATGTGTGATGGTAGTAGCATTTATCATAAAGAGAATTAGGTATTTCTCTCTAGATAAGATACCTCCCATTCCCCAAAGCATCAATTCTCTCACAAGCCACAATATACCTCCTTTCTCTTATTTATTATTTGGGCAAAAAGTCTTGTTCCTTCAACCCACTAACCTAACTAGATAATGTGTATCTATCATGCCGGTAAAAAGTTCAGTTCTTGCTTTCAGAATTTTGATTGAAGTTTTGTTTGACTTTCATAAGTATAGTTGAAACAGTTACTGCTTACTCCAAAGTAATGTGGTAATTTTAACTCTGAAGTTGAAATTTTGAAGAACTGATACACTTACCCATCTGATTGTCACTCTTTCATCAAGGGGTCTCTTTGGTTCAATTGGATGTCTTCCTGTCACCATTTCAACAAGCAAAACACCAAAGGAGTAAACATCACTTTTTTCTGTGAGTTGGTATGTTCTGAGATACTCAGGATCCATGTAACCAGCTGTTCCTTTTACTTGAGTTGAAATATGAGTTGCTGTAGGATCATCAGATAACCGTGCAAAACCAAAATCTGCCACTTTGGCCCTTAGGTTCTCAGTCACTAAGATGTTTGATGCTTTGATGTCTCTATGGATAATTGGATTATCTGTATTAATCATCAATACAAGACGCAGAGTAAGGTTACTTCAACAGATGTTGCAAATACCCTTCCCTCACTGTTCAATTATATACATCACAGTTATACAGAATTCAAATATGTTGTAACAGATTTGTTCCTTTCTAATTTAGTTCTATGAACATACCTGCGTACATATGAAGGTAAGTTATTCCATGAGCTACATCAATTGCTATGTCTAGACGCTCCCCCATTTCTAATCCTTCTCCTCGAATCCCTGCAATATAATTCACTACTTTTAACTCACCATTGTGTTGTAGGGAACGGATTCAGTAACTTTTTTTTAATACACAGGACTTACCATCAAGGTGTTCTCGAAGGTTACCATTACCAACATATTCAACAACAATGATCTTCTCATTTCCATGTTCCAAATATCCATACAACCTCACCAGATTCCGATGCTCAATTTGAGACAAGGTGTATATTTCATTCTTGAACTCATGTAAGTGATTGTGTATTACTTCCTGCAAGGAATTCACCACATTAGGCTCATATCACATTTGTGAAAGATAGCAGTCTAATGAACTGTGCTTGTAAGAATTATAGTATCTGATGAACATGTTTCACTTTCATCATCTGCAGCACAATTGAGACAATTTTGAGATGGGAAACAGTCAAATATGAACATTAATTTACCTTCTTGGCACGCTTTACCGCAACTATGGATCCATCACTTAGCTTTCCCCTGTAGACAGTTCCAAAGCCACCTTGTCCAATTTCGTTATCTGGTGAGAATTTTGCAGTTGACTTGTAAATTTCTTCAAAAGAGAAGTTTCCAATTCCAAGTTGTCCACTTGCAGTGCTAGATGAAGCGTAGGAATAAGAAAACTTCCATTTTGATGAATTCTTGGTGTTACTCTCCGAAGATAAATCAGTTGATGCTGCAAATTAGGGCACATCTCAATTTAAGAAAATCTCACTCAAGAATTCTACAAAAGCATCATCCTGAAGTGCTTTGGCATTTGCCATCAGAACCCAGTAACATAAAGGGATGATCTTTAGCAAGAACAACAAAAAATCATTTCAGATCACCAAAAAACCAAAACTTTTTTCTATTTTCATCATCATACTTACATGATGCCACCCCTCTGACTTTAGATGTATTTTTTCTGTCATCATTTCCACCAACATATGAAGCTGATTTTCTTTTGCCAAGTAGAAACAATGAAAAAACTTGTGCACATTTCTTCACAGCATTCTTGAAATATTTGAGTGCAGAACTATGCCTCTGTTCATCATTGACTGTAGCAAGAACTTGGAGATTAGCATTCTGTTTCCTTTGGCTAGATTGCTGAAATTTGGGAGACGATGTTTTCTTCATTTAGAGATGGAAGAGTTATTCAAAGACCAAATCATTTCTTGTGTCAAAAATATAAAGGAGAAGGTTTCATATTCATTCTGCTCATCTGTTACTTTCTTGCCTCATAATTTATTTGTCTCAGACCATTTCTTCATTCATGGTTTGTATCAGTCCAATCAACACAAGTTGCCAGCAACAGTAGGTTTGCCTTTACAAGTTAACATTTTGAAAGTCAAAGTCATACAAATATTCTAGCAATCATGCAACCACGTCAAAGAATGAACTCAAAATAATAATGATGATAAACTGGGTTCCAAATTTTAGGTTTTGAAAAGAAATTGAAAAAATTGTCAAATAAAGCTTCAAAATTAAAATTACTGTAATTTTAACATCTGTTTGAACAAACTTGTTTATAGAGATAAGAATGAGTGGCATTTTACAGTTTGAAAATTAAATGATAATTTGATGATTTATTTGGAAAAAACTAGGTCAATGGTTTTGGTTGTTGTGATACCAGGTCAATAGCTCAGTGGAACATTGTAACATCATGGCCGGCATCAGTGCCAATGTGGAAGTTCTTTGGCCAATGGTATTGACCCACGTCACTCTTTACTTTTCCAACTGTTTCTATTTTTTATTTTTCGGGATGAGAAATTATTTTATTCAACGGATTGAGGTTTTTTTTTAGTAAAATGGTTTGTTTTTTCTTAAAAACATTAGCAAACAAATAACAATTAGTTAAGGTGGAGTTTATATAAAATCATTTTATTGAAGTAAAATTTCACATATTAGGAGTGACTTGATAGTGTAAGATGTAGAAAAATTAATTAAGATATTATATAATAGCTCTTATAATGTAAGATTACATGTCATAAGAAGAAAAGAAAAATCATTTTATAACATCAATAAGAAGATATCATTCAAATATTAAACCTAATCGTGTTTGAAATATTAAACTTTATATATTCAACCTTATTTTGTACTCTAAATCCACCTTTGTAGCATACTATTTTCGTAAAAAAGTGAATTTTTCACCCTTAAGTTTTCTTCAAAATTCACTAGGCGAATTGGATTCACTAAGTGGATTTTTTCTAGTGGCACCTCTAAATTTTACACGTTCAATTTTCCTCTGCAAAATATATATATATATATATATATATATATATATATATATATATATATATTT
>Ga0099822_1000578_pt1 | contig 35437 bp, 20 predicted proteins | sample CowpeawhiteBW_FD_76839 | JGI IMG/M metagenome (GOLD analysis project Ga0099822, IMG submission 76839) | Root nodule microbial communities of legume samples collected from California USA - Cow pea white BW | ecosystem: Host-associated > Plants > Roots > Nodule | place: USA: California | collected... | reverse complement strand
ACTGATCTTTTATTATTCTGTGTGTTTCTTCATTATCTGTACAAAGGAGGAGATCTATTTAAATAGTCTACATAAGAAGGAAAAAAGGGTAAACAGAAACCCTAACTAATCATCTAACAGTAAACAGAAAACCTAACTAACATCAAACATAAAACCCTAACAGAAAACCCTTGATTGAGGGTTTTCAATAATAGGGTTATGGACCTTTAATCGTATATAGTGTTTAACTTTGTCTTTTCTACCCAATGTGAGACTTTGACTCACACTTGGAGTTTTTCCAACACGATCGACTAAGTTCATCCTTTGACTAGGACCTACTCGATTAAGCCTTCAACCCGAGTTTCAATCCATACTGACTCTACTAGACCCAAGTCGACTTTACTCGACTTTTAACTTGGGCAACTGTGACAAGACTTTTAACATCCACTAACTATACCAATTTATCATAAAACAAATTGAATTTTATCAACTTTAGATTATTATAATTGTTCTTGTTGCTCGTTTTAACCTGATAAAATTCATGATTAATATTTATGCAATTACTTTTAAATATTTTTAACTAATTTTTTATTCTTCATTCTTTTTCAGCTTTTATCATGTTTTTATATTTTACCCAACCACCCAGCATTTTTAAAATTCAATTTAGATCCAATCTAAATATAATAAATAGATTCAATTTATAATCCCAATGTATTTTAACTAGATTAAATAAAGTTGGATTTTTTTTAATCCAATTCAAATTTCATTAAATCTAGATTGCAATCAATTTATTAATTAGATTAAATTTAATGAGATTGATCTAATATACTCGTCCCGATGTCCAGCCTCAGCCGACTAGATATGACAACTCAGCTCAACCTTTGATTCAAGAAGACTCAACTCAATCTTCAGTTCGAGACAACTTGACTCAACTTTCGATCCAGGATAACTAAGCTCGACCTTCGACCTTAGAAAGCTTGACTTGACCTCTAGTCATGATTGACTAAGCTCACCCTTCGACTAGGATCTACTCAATTAGGCCTTCAGCTCAAGTCAACTCAACGACCTTCAATCCATGTTGACTTTACTAGACCTTTAACCAGAGCCCACTCTACTCGACCTTTGACCCGGGTCAACTCATCTCGACCTTTGACCCGGGTCAACTCATCTCGACCTTCATATTGGGTCAATTCGTTTCAACTATCAGTTGGGACGAACCCGACTCGACCTTTAACTTGAAGTCAACTCTGCTCAACTTTTGACACTGACCGACTAAGCTCGACTTTCAACCTCGATTGATTTGTCTCAATACTTTGACTCGAATCGACTCGAGTTGACCCTTTGACTTGAATCGTTGAGCTCGATTTTTCAACTTAAGCCAATTCAACTTGACCTTTAGTCTAAGTTGACTTGACTCAACCCTTCAATCTAATCTGACGTTGCTTGATTTGGTCTTGGGTCGTCTTGACTTGACTTAAATGCACTTTAATTTTGAATTTTCAAAATCTGAAAAATATCCCATCCAAATCAAATTAAATAGGTTAGGTTAAAATATAAAAACATAGATTTTAATTTTAAAAAAATCTATTTAAAATCATCTTTGTCCATCATCAGGCAACTTCGAATGCAAGTTCTGCATCTTCGTTATCCTTCTTGCATTGATATAGAGTTTTTTTTTTTCATCTTTAAAATGTTTTTGAATGTATTACAAACTTTCAAAAATTAAAACAAATACCAGTTCAATCCTCAAATTAATTTTCTATTATTCTAAATTTTTCTGCATAATTTTGTGGAAATTAAGTTTCTCTTGAGTGTTAAATATAACATATTCATAATACTACCAATAAAGCGGTGTCAAACCTACAAATCCTTACAACAACAACAACAAAGTGAAAAATAATGGTTACAAACAATGCTCGAACTTGTAGTAACAAATCTATAATCACATATAACTATTTGAAGGAAAAAATATCTTCTTTAAATAAAGAAACTTCGACATTATTATCAAGTCTACACACACAACATACAAAAATTAAAAAGAAAAAGAAAATCATATATTTTAGAAACCTTGTGAATCATAGAGGAATCCCACTAGTCGTAATTCCAAAGATCATAAGAAAAAAAATTATAGGAAATTCAAATTAAAAAACAGTGAAACTTCAATATTTTAACAGATTTTGATAATGAAAGAAAAATATAATTTAAATAAATATTTGAATAGATTCTCAAATGAAATCTCGTTAAAATACTATCAAGTCTCACAACATACAAAAATGAAAGAAAAAAAAAAACTATATATGATGGAACCTTTGGGAATCATAGAGGAATCCCACCCATCCTAATTTCAAAGATCGTAAGAAAAAAAAAAAACTATAGAAACACGAGTACTCTACAACAAAAATTTAAAGGAGATTCAAAATTAAAAACAGTGAAGAGTCAATATTTTAAAAGAGATTTTGATAATGAAAATAATGAAAGAAAAAGATAGCTCAAATAAATATTTCAAGAGATTGAATAAATTGTTTAATCAAATGAAATCTCATGAAAATACAATCAAGGATAAAAGAATTAGTGATACAACTCTCGTTATTATAGAAGAAAATATTAATACTTGTCAAACAAGCGTTAAAGGAGGGATAGAGTAAGTGAAATCCTGAATATAATTACATGAGGTTGAAAATTCAATTAAAAGGGCATTTCAATTGAAGATTCTATAGACATGTATTATTTTAATATAATAGAAATCCAATAGCTAGCACAGAATGCTCTACAATAACTAACGTAAATATTTGCAATTAAAACTTGCGATACATGCGTAGCTTGTCGCATGACAATTATACATTTGGCATAAAGACCCAGGCTAAGTCTAATAACATATACAATTGGTGGTTGCAATTTACATATTCACCATGGGGATTCGGATGAAAAATTTTACCCACAGCGAAGGTTCCCAATGGTCAGTGTCCTAGTCTCCCTTGAAGATTACATTTTAAAATCATGCAAGTTCATGAAAACTCAATTTCTCACTTTGCATTTTTTTGTCCTTTCTATTTCCAAATCCTGTTGCCATAATTTTGACTTTAGTATATGTGTTTGCTGTTCTGTTTCAATGAAGTAGTGTATGTAGCAGAGGAAGTAGAAACAAGATCATGATTCCGTTGATGTTTAAAACGCATGCAAAAGAATTTATGTAGTGGAAACCAACTAAATGGACCGTTCCCGTGCGTTCATCCTTCACTTTAATGCTTGAAGAACCTGAGATACACCATCCAAAATATTATTAAATCACCAATTATCAGAATGAAGTAATACAACTCATTTCAAATTAAGATATGATACTCACAGTTGTACTCAGTCCATCCAATAGCCTGATTTTCAAGGTCGTAGAAGACAAGTTTATTTGAAAGCACTAAATCTGCAACAAATAAATATATAGATGAAGCTGCAGAGTAAGGTCATGGAAAGCAAACTTTCTGGAGATCCAAAATATTACTGATAATAATTCCGCTATAATTTACATCAAAAAAAGAAATATATATCAGGAAAATTCTTCCACCAGTAAAAATAATACATTTATCCGAATATATAGGTTGTAAAGTACCTAGTAATTTTATCTCCAGTACATAAACATTTGCTCCACATCAGACTCACAATAGGGAATTTAAGTTGGTATAGCACAAAGTATTCAACACTAGCGGACAAAGATCTGGCTATAGGCCCCAAAGTAAAACCCCAACATAAATAGGAGAGGGCCACTAGCACTCTATTGTTTTGGTAATTCACCAGATGATCCAGAAAACGCATTTGTTTAATTAAAATTTCAAGTTTCACTTTCAAGTGGTCAGGTTTCACCTCTGGAAAAAATTAGTTGGCCCATTCAGAGGTTCATGTGATAATATGATTAAATACTAGAGACCGAGTCAAAAAACTCGAGTTATCCCACAAAAAATGTTCCACGATATGCATTTATGATGTATTTGTCTTGTTTTTCAGAAATCAGATTTAACCAGGTTCAAAAATGTTTAATCTCAAAATGCTGTTACAAAACTCACCCTTTCTTCCCTTCATAATGGCTATGGCAGTCTCATTCTAAAGCAGGAAGCAATATTCAGAAAATTAGCGGCAAATGTCTACTGGTACAAAAAAAGATTTGAAGAGAATACCTCCTAATAAGGTCATATTTTTGTTATCTCTTGATTGTGTCCCACTATTTTGCCAACCAATACACCAGAAATCTCCCTGCAGATGCACATCAGTATTTAATTCATAGTATAGTATATAAAGATTTTGAATATAAAAATCATTGAGATATAAAATCTGTCTGTTTCCAGAACTCATTCCGGAACTCACAAAAAACTAAGCTCGGTGTAGATGGTACACAAAAGGTTTCTAGTATGCACTGTGGACACTTTAGGTAGAAGCTACTTTTTCTTACTTTAGTCCAGAATATCAGTTAGGGCACGATGCAGTTGGGTCATATTGGGGGACAAAAGAATTAGACCAGTTTTGTAAACACTTTTCAAGGGGACTCGAAACTGAATATAAATGTAAATTGTAATGGATTCTTTTTATTTATTTGGATACAATCATTTTCACACCTAAAAATTGTTTCACATGGTATTATATATCCAAATAGTGTATTCCAACAAAATTACTTTTAGGTGAACAGTATCACTTCCAAAGCACATTTAACGGAAACGTATTTTAACAACTTTATGACATTATTGAAAAGCACAAGTAGCAAATGCCAGAGTTCCAAAAGCACGATCATAAAAAAATTAAAAATATTAGTTAAAAGATGTCATGCTGGTTATAGAACCGAAAGTGTATATATGTTGCTCTGTTTCATCCTATACTGTAGACGGGCATTCTAAAACCATAATAAGTAATTGTAGTTGGAATGCAGAGCCAAACACAAAACTATACGCAATACTTGAGAAAGGGATAACCAACATAAGGCATGAGCAACAAATAATGACAGAAGGCTGATAATAGGTCCCAAAACAAGCCAAATAAAATTCTCATACACCACAACAAAACAAAAAGCAACTAGACTTGCAATATACTTACAGAGGGAAATAAGTAATCATGTGGATAAACCTTTAACGAGAGTCCATTTTCAAAAAAAAATGTGACAGCTGGGAATCCATCATCAACACTGCAACAATAAATACAATAGTCATTACACTCCTGAATGAAACTGATACAGACATAAAGGCATAGCGTATACAAAGGGAGCAGTCCAGTTATCAAAGCACTCCAACAAAGTTCTTAACTTCAACTAAAGAAACGTCATGGAAGACATCAGTCAAATCAAGAAGTCATAAGCAGAGTCCGTATATTATTTATTAGAATCATGCGACAATTTACAGGTTAATTGTCCAAAAATAATATAAGTTTACACCTTAACAAAAAAATACATTTTATCTTAAACATAGTCGATAGCATTGTGGGAGAAAAATGCCTCTTTACCTGACTAGTAGCATATTTCCTGCACCTTGCACCTTAAAATTAAATTAAAAAAATATGGTATTTTTAAATTGTAAATTTTTTAGAAAGTAGAAAAAAAAGGATATTATTACAAAACATTAATGAAACAAAAATAGAAGAAAAAAATAATGAAACATACTATAACTCAATGAAAAAATTATTTACCTATAAATAGATACAAACTGTTCTAAAAGTAAAACGAAGAATTATTATCAGGTATCACACATAATTAGTTAAAAAAAAGAAGATATAATTATTGAATACTTTAGAATTAATATTGCATACATTTTCACATGAAAGGTTGTAATATGTATGAATCCTATTTCCCAAAAAAATCAGAAAATATAAGCAGATAAAAGTGATTTCACTTTGTAAATGTTATTAAAAAGTGAATCTTGTTTTGAATATAAATCACAAGATTTTTATGAAAATATCTACTAACACCTTCAAAAACAGTACCAATCTATTAAATTATCCAGTTTGAGATCATAAACTGTTTGATTGATTAAAACGAAAATGAACAAATTTTCAACTTTTTTATTAATATTTAAATTCATTTGTGACATGAATCGACTAAAAAGATTGAAAAAAGCAGAAAACAAGAGTAGTTAAGATTGTTTAAAAATAAAATACAAAGCTTTCGTATATTAGGATTACGAAGAGAATTTGCCCAAAAATAATTAGAATACTTCATCAATATGGATTACAACAAATTGTATTTAACTACTACTAGAGATGGGATCTCTCCTTTGAAAAGAAATCAAGTAAAAATTAGAAGCCATAAATAACGTAAAATGGAACAAATTTGTTTTATTGCAAGGAGTATATTTAAAAAAAAAAAATTAACATTAAAATTCAAATAATATGCAATATGTTTATTAACTTTATGTACTATAAAGTGTCATTGTGGTTATAATAGTTGAAAATGAGATTTTTTATATTAAAAATTAAAAATTTCAAACATTGAAAAAGTTGCATAATTGCAGCATTAACAGTGTCATGTTGAAATGACTAAAACATCAAACCATTAAGAACTTAATATTTCAAAAACAAAACCACTAAACATAATTTCTGAAAAATGTAATGTCAAGCACAGAAATAATGTAATAATATGTAGTTGTTTTCAGGGCATAACATTAATGCATCACGTAAGTGGTCATGTTGATTGGGTGGTTTCCAAAAGTCTTTGCAATACAAAAATAAGAATTGAAATGGCAAATAGACTACAAACCCAAAGATTTCCTAGACAAACCCCTTTAACATATAATATAGACTACACGTAATGTTGTTACTATTGTTAATATCAAGAAAAAAAGTTAAGTCAGAAAAAAAAAGGATACAGAGAGAGGATAAGAAATCTTCAAGGACTAAAGATGACACCACTAAAAGAAGACAAAAAATATAGAACTCGGGAAATGTGCAACAGAGCAAACCAACAAAGAGCATAAAACCTCAAACCAGCTATTGCAGGTTAAGGTAAGAACATTAACTGATCAATAAATATCATAAAACAATTTGTGAACCAATACTGTAAAACCAGCAACAGAACTATAAGAAATTTCAGAGCATACAATCATAATTGTGTCCTACAAGAGGAAAACACATCTACCAAAAGGGAAATAGAAGGATAAGACATCTACCAAAATGGAAAACATATGAAAGGGAACAGAAAAAATTTTCCAAGTGCAATTTAGAAGTGGAGAGTGAAAAGTCCTATCCTGGATAACTTGCTATGCCATGAAAAAGCTACTTGAAAATTCAGGAATATAAGCTCAAACACCAACAACCAGTACAATGCTGATGACAGAAAGCTTAAACAAAGCCAACATTGCATCATGGTTGCCATATTGAAGGATGGTGACCAGTCCTAATGGAATTATAACAACAAAACATGAAATGAATGAGTGAAGAACAGAGTTGATAGTAGATGACCAGGTCTGGTTAACTTAATGGTGATTTCACCCTGTTAAAAAAGATTTATCACCAGACAAATTTCGAAGGAGATAAGTACAACAGAATTTGTCAAAAGTCAAAACCACTTTTTGATTTGTTTTCCTCCGATCTTTTTATTACTTTACCACACATTGTTGAAGGGCAATTCTACCTTAGAAAGAATAGACAAACGCTCACCTCCCTGCCATTTTTGTGACACATGTCACACATCATGAAGAGAAACTATAACAGTGTGGACTGAACCACCATTATCAAAACCACAATATATAGGCCCTTCCTTCCAAAACTAACCATCCAACAAAGAAATCTTTTAAACACAATATGCCAAAGTAAGCTAGCAAAACACCTGAGCTTGTTCCCAACCAACAACAACACACCATTTACATGCAATATACATGCATGCACATTTCTTTTCAGATGTGTTCAACAAAATGAGAGAGAGAGAGAGAGATTGCGTTAAACCCCCAGTTATAGTATCAGTACAGTATGAGGATTAATGAATATACACGTTATGCTTCATACCTCTCAGAATATTGAAAGCATGTATACTCGTCATGGAGAGTCTGAACTTTTAGACCAGTTTGCTGAGAAATTATCTAACAAGAGAAAGCAATTCAGACAAGTGTATGATAAACTGTTATGTAAATTTAGTAATGAATAGAAAATAAGTCTTTCAGTAAAAAAAAGGGAAACTGTATATTGACTGTGTATTTCGTACATTCAGTGATCTCCCTTTTATAGGGTAAATGACTACGCATAAAAAAGGAAACAACAATAATAAAGAGGAAGGGAAACAATTTTTTAAAGAAATTTACAGATATTTCACCTCCTGAATGTTTATGATATTTACAACACTTTTATATACCTTGGATACTAGCGGATCATAAATCCCTTCAGGCAGATAGGCCAAGGTTGTACCACTGTCAATTATTGTCCCTTTTCCATCCCCTTGTGCCGAAGCATCTGTTGATAGACTAAGGAAAGTTTGGCCAACTTGAACTGCTGTCATATTGACACTGTAGTGTGGCCTAAAATAAATTTTCAAATGTCATATCTTCTCAAAATATAGATTTCTGTAAACCAATATCTGAATAGAAGAGAGACAACAAGTATCAAATTTGTTAAGATCCCATTAGTTAAGGTTATGTTGACCCAGCTTTCTACTTACTTAAAAGCTACTTTAAAGTTAAGGCTAAAAATAAGAAGTTTAAATATAAGGTAGAAGTTGTTTGGTAGTCTTAGCTTAAAAACTCCTTCTAAGCAAAAAGATTTGGTTCATTGTTCTACAGCAATTAGTTCAGGAAGAAAGGGAGAAAGAGACTAAGGAATGCAATTAGTAAAAACTGATGTAGTTACCATTCTTTTAAAAGCTATTCTTCCTCCCTTTTTTCCTTTATTAAAATCAAGGTCCTCATCTTTTAAGAGCTTGTGTTTGGCTCAACTGCTCCTTTTAAGGAGAAGAAAAGCCAAAAAAAGTTGGCCAAACCTACATTTATGGCTTAGATACTACTTATAATGACTTGGGCAAGCTTCCAAGGCTGATTCAGTCCATCAGATGTCAATTCTAATAATAGTAAACCAAACTATCATCACAAATTTAGCAATTCAGCCCATCGGATGTCAATTCTCATGAGCTAGCTTTAGGGTTAAATTAGCCCAAATTAAAAATAAAAAACAGTGTTCTATCGTCACAAAACATACTACAATATCTGCAAAAGATATAATGTGGATGGACACTAACAAAAAAAATGATAAGAGAACTGAAGAATAAATCCCCAAAAGAGTAATTAATAACAACATAAGAAAAAGTAATCTAATTCCGAAATGTATTAAAAGAATCGCATACTGGTCTGGTAATAATGGAGTCATATTCACTTTAGGTTGCACAACATGCCCAATAGCAAATATACCACCTCCATTTACTCCATTTAAACAATGAGCAAACATCTTTTTCACTTTGCCAGAAGAAGCAAGTTGTGAAATCATTGAAGAATTAGCTTTTCCAAATCCAAGTATTCCGTCAAGTGCTTCTTCATTTGAAGAACTTAGATCTCCAGATTGTCTAGCACCACACCTACAAAATATTCATTTTAAATATAAATAGCACCCAACATTAAAGTATTGAACACAATAATAATCACCAAAACCATTACAACCTAAGTGCCTCAAGAATCACATCAAGCTGCTATTAGAAAAGGCACTTCCAGGAGTGTTCCATATGTTAAGGTGTTCTATTCACCAACTCAGTATTATTCAATGAATTAAGGTGTTCTACCTCATTGATAGGACAAATTGCTGAATTATTCAATACTTTTTTGCATAAATTTATTTTCAGTCTGACTAAGGTTCACATTACACAACTTAGCTAATAAACCTACAGTAAATTCCAGGTTGGAACACTGCAAGAAGTACAAACGTCACCATTCTTCTCACTCTCAATCTTACTCAAATAGACAGCTGATTGAAAATTACAGCCAAAGCCAAGTATTTTCTCAGGTACCCACATCAAATTTGGTTTTGGTAAGGACTTAGACCAAATTTGTACGCTTCTTAGTCAAACAAAAATCAAAATCAACACCTTTGAAAAGTAATACCTGCACACCGGCCAGTTAAGATAATATCTATATGTGAGAAATTATGGTATTTCAAGTTTGCAACTAAAGCATCAGGTTAAATTACTATCAACACACATGTGTGGTTTGAGTTCATTACTTATGAGAAATTGATACCCACTAGCAGCAACAGATTAAAAGTAATAGCACGCATTACAGCCACGTGAAAACTCACCCAAATATAATACTTCCATTAGCTGAATCGGTTTTAAGGTCCCCAGACACTTGCTCGTAAAGTACAATATCCTTTACGAAGTTACCAGCAGTTGAGCTCCCATCACCATATATCTCCAGATATGGACAGGTCGTATTAGTAGTGCATCCGGACAGAAGACCTCCATTGACCTCTTTGCAGAACTCTTGATCACATGGAACAGATTTACCAGAGGAGGACTCCCTTATGTCATAGAGTGTAAGGTCCATCTGTGATACACAAAAAAAAATCAAATGAATAAAAACATCAGAGTTAACATGAGGAGACACACAACCAGAACATACATGGTCAACATTGACCCACATAGCTACCAAGGGACAATCAAAATGATACATGGTATGAGAATGATCATCTCGCAGACATAGAATGCGTATAAGGAACTATTTGGCATGTAAAGAGAATGTAACAAAGCAAAAAAACACCCTTGAGTGTTTTATTCTTTTTGGCTCCAAGTACTTATAGTGTGTTTGGTAATTGGTAACATGTTGATTTGCAGTTACCGGTTTTCTGAAGCAACAAATAGTTGTTTTTAGGTTGATTTCACCGTGAACAGTCAAAGTAGATTTCTATATTGCTACAAAACAAGCACTTGGTGAATCCAAAAAATACCACATTAACCCTGTGTTATAAGAGTAAAAATAGTGCATTCCCTGACAGTGTAAAAGGTTTTTACAACATGTCAACCAATTAGAAACTGCCATGTACGGTAATTTTGTAGACTTTAACAATACCTATCTTTAAAATCATCCCTAACATGATTTCTTACATAGGGCATAGATTTTAGGTTTAATTATTCATGTCCTTGTACTTGCACGTCTTTTACGTTTTAATCCCAACACCTAGAAGCTACTCATTTTGTCCCTATACGTACACTTTTTTACCCGGTTGATTCTCTGTCATCCAAAATTGTAAGGACTACCATGGATTAATGAGTGTGTATAAGGGAAAAAAAATTAGTTAAGAAGTGTACATGTAGCGACTAAAATTTGTAGTTTGTAAGTGTAGGAGGTAAAATGTAAAAAATGTATATGTATAGGGACAAAATGAGTAATTAAATCTTATTAAACTCATGTTCTAATCAGTTATAATTTTATGAGTTTTGATATTCTCTACATGTTTTTCTGTTGTGTCTTTAAAATCCATTGATGACCACTGATTTTGAAGTTTTAAACTATATTAAAATTATCTTTAAAGTACCAAAATAATGTATTTTTAACGTTTAGCAGAGGACAACACCAAACAATTTAGCAGATAAGCACCAAAGAACTTAGCAGATAAACTGGACTCTAATTTTATAATACACATAAACAAAATAAACCCAGGCAACCACGTTAGCCAAGTGATGAAGGCAGTAAAGTAGCACTAAGCTAAACTAAAAACATGGGATAAACCAGCATTTTACTACCCAGAAGTGTAATACACTTTTAAAAGTACGAAAATTCAAAATAAATCTCAACGTTGTGACTTTAATTTCTAACTCAACTATTCAGTGTCACTTGTGTTCCTAAAAGTATGTTAATGGCGTCCCTTAAGTTATAATGTATTTTTAATTTTCTACTAAAATATTGTGATTGCGTTTTCAAAGACTAAATGACAACGTCTCACACTATCAAGAACCAAACTGGGAATTCACCCTAAAACGATGAAAAGCTTACACCAAGGCTACTTCTGGTGGGGCATTCTTTGCACTGAATGCAATTGACCCACATAATGTCAGTGCCAGTGTCCACCTGCAAGTAGTAATTCTTCGGAGGAGTTCCAATCCCAATTTTAGCATAGTAAAGCCTACAAACAAAAGACACAAACACAACAAATCAGTTCAGAAGATGATCGAACCAAATTTGAAGAAAGAAAGGAAATAATTGATTAGTGGCAACGAACGGACCCAACGGCGTCGGGGCGGCCGCTTCCGCCGAGGGGGAGGTCGACTCCGGCGAGGAGGGAGAGCTGGCGGCGGTAGTCGTGGGCTTTAAGGGCAGAAAGGGTGCGCTCCTGGTACTTGCACTTGACGTTGAAGACACCGTGGGTGGCGCTAACGACACTCGCCGGTGACAGCGACGGTAACAGTGACAGAAAAAACCACACGCAGGCGGAGACGAAGATTGTTCTTCTGCTCCCGGGAAGCATCTCCATGGACGTAGTTGTCACGCGATGCAGCGAGCGTCGCGAGGTGTTGTGTTTGTTGGGAGAGTGAAGAGGACTCCAGAGGGGAGAAGGAGGAAATGGAGATTGGGGTCCACGCGCCAGCACGAGAATGGAGAATCAATTGGTGGATGATAGAAAATAAAAATCATAATATTATAAAAATAATATTTAATTAAGTTTTAATTTATTTTTTTCACTTGAGTACTGTTGAATTTTTTATTTTATTGAATAATTAAAAATTGTATATTTTTCAATTCAGTTTTTAATCATTGTTTACTTCTGTTATTAATTCTACAATATAATCATTATTTTATAATAATACCATCTTAATTATTTAATCTTATCAGTAATATAAAATGATAATTTTTTATTTTATTTAAAAATATTTTAGATAATAAGATTCTTAATACCTTCCTTTCTTATCAAAGATATTTTAAATAAAATTAATAAAAGTCATCATTTTACATCGTGCTTTCAACCAAAATATATTTGACACTTTGACTAATGAAAAGATTTTTTTTCTTTCGTGAAGTAAGGTTTAGTTATGAATATACGCAAAAATGTATTATTATGTGGTTATAATATAACTCATTTCATATTCTCCAAACTACAATTTGACGAGTACATACAGTTTTAAATTATTAGAGTTTAAGTGAAGTGCTTCTTAATCACGTGTTCAAGTCATGGATACATTAAAATATCGTTACAAATCTTTAAAAAAAATGAAATTCTTTTCATTAAAAAATGTTTTCTTTTTATATGATTCAAGGTAGGATTGTTTGAAATAAAGTTTTGTTTTTTGGTTGATGAAAATATTGTCCTTTTTAACAAATCAATAACAGATTTTTAATTATCATCTAATTGATAGGAGAAGAGTGTTTAAAATGTGAGAAGTTGATAATGTTACCAATTTTCAACTTTAATTAAAATGTTATATTTTTCAGACTAAAGAATTATATGCATTTAAAAACTGTAAAAACTGGTGTAAGTATTTTGTTGCATTTAAAAATATGCATTTTTTTCCATAGATAGTTTCAATCTTGCACTATATCTATAAGCATATTTATTATAAACTAAAGTTAATTGCTAAAATTATAACTTTAATTATGCATCATAATTAAGTTATGATTGTTTGATAGAATAATTTTTGCTATATCAACAATCTAATAAACGATTCTAAATAATAATGGAAAACTACTTTGTATTTGAAATCTTGTTTCCATTTCTATACATAATATCAATAAATTCATTGAAATAATATAATATGGTAATCGTTATATATGAGATATTAACCGTTTTAAAACTTAAAACTCTGTCACAATTTGAATTTAAAGTGTTCGACTCTTAAATAATATATAACTATTTGATATACAGAAACATATTTAAATAAGTCTAACTCAATCCACTAATCTACACAGAGTATACTTAGGTTAAAAATATTTTTATTTAAAAAAATGGATTAAATTGAGTTAGACTTGTATAAACAAATTGACTAATTGTGATGTCATATACATAATTTGAATACATGGAGTGGTGTATTTCCATTATGCTATTGAAGAAAGCAAAGATGACTTGCTTTCTCTATGTGATTGAACTTCTTGTGCATTGTATAACTTGTAAAAAAGTTTATTCGTGTCCAATTTGTTTTGTAAATATAATTGAGTTAACTATGTGAATTTAAGCAAGTATAGAAATGAAGTATGTAAAGACTTGTGAAAAGAATAGTACGTTTGAGTGAACTTAATATTGAGTTCAAAACCTGCAAAAGTTGGAATATTAGCCTAAAGTTTATGGTACTGCCACAACAAAGTTATAATATTTGGTGTAGATCTACAAAGTCACAGTACAAAATTCAAATCAATATGTCAGGGCTTGAGAAGAATATTGTGCGTCTTTGAAGAACATAATAAACTCACTAAATCTCTTAACTATTTGCAAAATTTTAAATTAGGTTTGTACACAGTTTTTAAAGTTGGTTATTAGTCTTGAATTTATTTTATAACAAAGTGGTTATAGTTAATTTCTCATTAACAAAATACATAATAAATAAGAGAAAGGATCGAACAAAAAAATAAGTTGAAGGACAAAGTACGAAAGTTTTTTTTTTTTTTTACCTTTCATTTCCTTTTTTTCCATCTAACCACTTAATCACCTTATTTTTTTTTTCTTATCACATTATATCAGCTTTTAACGAGGAGTATACAATGGCAGTAAAACTGAAGAATTCGAAGAGTTTTAAATCATTAAAAGAAGATGCAATATTAATTACTATATATTACATACACGGTGTCCATATGACTAATATTCAAAAATTGTCGGATTTTCGATCTTAAGTGCTCAAAGAGTTCAAACATAACATTTAAAGTTCAGATGTGAACGTGTAAACGAAAATTCTTTTTTAACTTGAAAAAAAACATCGGGAAATTGAATTTTCCATCTCTGTAGTGACGTTTCAAAGAACTTTATTGGAAATTTGACAGGCGATAAAACGTAACGTTTCCTACGCGTTCTTCTTGGAATTATTCACACACATTGATCTTGATTTATATACTAAGAAAGTCCATCCTTACTTTACGCGCATACTACTTTACAGTACTTACTAATTTAGCAAATAAAAATGTCGTGTTTGACGTGCGATGCGTAGAGCCGTCAACGACACACTGGTATTGTTTCTTTAACATAATACATTTCCGAGGAGAGTTCATTCAATATCATTGTAATTTGTAAACAGGTAGGTAAAACAATGAAAAATATCAGCCTTCCAATGGGTCGTTATAATATTACTAAAATACCGATTTCAGCTGTCTAAAAACTTGCATATAAATACAGTGATGAAAGCAATTTTTTTGGGGTTGCATAATCGTAATTGCAAACAAAATATTGTAAATCGAGCTGATTTGCTTCTTCCCACAAAACATTATATAATGAATGAACATAACTGTTTTACAACCTGCTGCATTATGGGACCCTTGAAAAGCTTTGTATAACCCAAAACTGATACCTTGATCAATACTCATGGACTATACTCTCAACCCCAAAACAATGACCGAAAAAGAGTGTAAAAAACAAAATTTTTTATATCATCCCTCACCAAAAATTACCAATAAAGCAATTGGCGACCTACGTACCTGTCTATGTGACAGGTAACAAATATTACAGAACTCGTATCCATGAAACATAAATACGGTTGACACATAGATGGTGACCATAAAAGGAGCCCGCGAAAGGGAAAGGGGAAGAAGGGGTAGCGGGGACAACATAGTCTTGGCAAGAATGGGCACTTTACTCCAAAAACACAGCCCAAAAGCACCAAATAATAAGTTGAACTACCTGAAGAATGGAGAAAGCGCTAACTCCACAGTTCCGTCAATGCATCACTCTCCCCATTGTCAATGGGAGCTTCGCTGCACAGATCTCCAAGCACTTCAAAACTGCAAACTCTTCATGATCAAGCCCCAACTGGCGATCACAAAGCCCACAAATGCCTCAAATATAGGCAACCCTCTGATTCTCTCCTAAAGAATGGGCGACATCTGAGAACTCGAGAATAAAATAAGCAACAGTACTAATGTACACTCAGAAGCTTAAGCAGTTGTAGCAGCCGTTGACTTCTCTAGCTTTTCCTTTTCAATTTCTGCCCTTCTCTGCTCGGCATGCTGGGCAACACCATTGGCGAGAGCTTGATAATTGAACTCAAGTGTCTGGGTGAGGTTCTCAAACCTCAATGGATCCGATGATTGTACCACTACAGTAAAAATTATATTGTAAGGTTAGTCTGTCACATGATGACATCGAGAATTATGATGACGGTGGGGAACACTAAACATTTTAGCTTACCTTTGATTGTATCCACAAAGAACACAAAAGGATCAACCTCATCAATTGGGGACTGCAACTCTTCATCATCACTATAGTCATCATCTGAATCATCATCGTCCTCATCATTGGGCCGGAATGACTTCGCCTACATCACACAGATGTAGAATGAAAATAAAATTCAAAGATTCAACAACAAATAATTATAAGACAAAACCAAGTATAACAACGGTGTTATGAATAATTATAAGATGAAATTAAGAGCAATAATTGTATTTGGAATTGTGGGGGAGGAAGGGGGCACGGATTAGCTCATTTGTTCAACTCATTTTGGAGAAAGAATTGCTAGGTTTTATCAACTTCCTGAATGAAACTTTGATCCTATCTCCAGCATTTTTCACCGGATCAGTCAGTGAACTCAGTGTTGACATGGACCATAATGTTTTACTAGGTGTACAGATCTTCAAACAAAAGAAATCAGTATGGGAAATAAAAAGAAACAAAATGCTGCCACTAAACATCGGCAGCAGCTGTAACAAGAGCCTAGATGGTTAATGTAATGAATAAAATATTCCAACAAAAACAACAGCTAAAATTACAAGATTGGTTTCAAAATTAACAACTAAAAATATTTTAACGTTAAACTTTAGGTTTTTCATTTGTTCTCTACACTTATTTCACTATTGAACTTCATGATAAATATATTTACAGGCATACCTACAATTCAATAAAAACCGAACCACATAAGGATGAACGGTTCTTTAAATTCACTAGTTCAAATTTCGAATTTAACTAACTGGGTCTTTCAAAATCCAATGAATTCTTCAGGACAAAGTTACTGTACAATGACCTGAGCAGAAGATGAACTACTAGAACATCCATCTTGCACATCCTCTATATACATGTATATAGACATACTATAGAACTCGTTTATATGCAAGCAAATGTTTTTAAGACCATCATAGATACCTGCTCAGCCAACTTTCGAAGTGTGATAGTATCAGCATCGTCCCCGTCATCAGCATCAACTCCCATTTCTTTGTCAAAACCACTGCCATCCTCATCTTCGTCATCAGTTTGAAAACCATCCATATCATCATCATCTTCAGCTTCTTCCTCCTTAGCAGCTTCTGCAATCATTACAAAATACAAGAAGATTAGGAACTTATAAAACAACTACACTATTAGGAGTTTAGGCCAAGCAACCAATAGAAATGACATCAATCTAACCCCCATGAATATCATTTTTACAACTTAGTTACAGAGACAAGGGAAACATAAGACCTGCAACTTGCTCTTTGTAAGCAACTAGAAGATCAAGATTTGCTCGGAACACCCTTCCTAAAGCCTCTGCCGGTAATTGATCAGAAGGGAGTGCCAGTAATGATGTCAAACCAAGGCAGCATACTTTCTTTTCATGTTCCCTGCACATACGCCATTAGTTTACCATCTCAAGACACATTCAAATTGTCATTAGACAATCTATAAATTGTTGTACGGAAGCGCAGTAGCAACATACAAAGTAAAATGGGAACAAGTGATAACAAAAGGTAAAGATAACAAACCTTTTAAAATTAGCACGCATTCCACTTTTCTTAACTTGTTGCAGTAACTGGAACCAAAGATGGAAGATTTCTGATGCAACACCTAGCTTTTGCAATATGCTGAGAGTCAGGGCTGCGTTGTAGTAAAGAGCATCTGCAATCTGAAAAAAGTATCTCCTCTTAGAAGGAATTCTTTTATGATTTAAGGAGACATATAATATTTGAAAACCTGGGCAAACATAAAGCAGATAAACTAAACCCATTGGGAGATCAGGAAAGGCCTCAGATTTGTTAACAATATCCCTATATTTAATTTCTTCCTTTTTAAATAAAGAAACATAGAAATTATAGCACTCAAGGAAGTACAATCCATATTTGGTTAACTAAAAGAGTTAGGTATACATTTCCTCAGGACAGATTTGTTGGAAAATCCTAGCAGGAGAATACCAGTAGACATTTACTAATGAGTCACAAGTTAACTACAGAACAAAACATCACACTACACTCAATCCCAAACATTAAGGCAATAGTGCGTGAATACTTCTCACGTAAATGTAGTTCAACTTGTCCAATTTTATACAATGAGAGATGAGAACTCACACTTGAGCTCCAACAACTACCCATTAAGTGTAGGTCTCTTACACATTGCAGACTCCCCCTTAAATATGAGTCACTTCCACAATAATAAACACCCCGCAAGTGGAAGCTCTTACTCGTCCGCAAGTGACTCTTATATTGTAATTTAACTCAGAAACACACTGCCTAGATTCACTAGCAGATACAAGGGCCCCACACCAAGATTCACCATTAACTCTACTCGTTTTAGCCGACTACCATGAACCATTGGCTCTTATACTACTTTTGGAAGATCCAAGGAGGAGAAACAACAAGGAGATATTCACTAGTGAGTCACGAATCAACTACATAGGAGAACATGACATCACACTCAAACAAAAAAATCATAAGAGGTTTGAGGGTCTTTTTCATTTATATGTTACTGAATTTACTCATTTCCATTGAACGTGAGAAAACTACCATTCAAAAATACCTGACAACTTTTTATAAGCCAACACCCATTTAATAAACTGGAAATTCAAAATAAATCTTTCAACTACAATCTAAAATTATTTAATGAAACTTCCAAGCCAACAGCCCCAGCACAATCAAGATATTGGCTATATCAGAACATTATAGCCCAGGAGCACAAAAATCTGTTACTTTAGTCATTCGTGTAATGTAACTATTGCATTTCAAATTGGCTATATCCCCTTACCACTTGCATGAAAAGGCATTTCAAATATGATTTTTCAGTGTGACGCAGGCGTTCAACAGTAATTCTAAGATATGGTTCAACCCAGTGATCCACATGTCCTTTGCAATTCTGGAACACAACTTCTATAAGCTTGGGAGCTGGTATAATATCATTGTCCTCCATATTTTTATCTGACATAATCTACAATACAATATAAAAATCAGAGACCTCAGTAATAACATAAAAAATAATAATGATCATTAATAAACCACTAGGCTCCAACCAAAAAGTTGATGCTTTAAGTAATAAGGTAAAATATCTCACAGATGAAATCATGTTCCACAAACTCTGTTGATAGTCCGGTTCTTTGCAAGAAAGGAATTGAGCAGTTCCCCTTGAAATATAATTGTCCAAGGGAACCAAAATATCTGCAGAAGTTTAAAGCTTAACAAATAAATGCCAAAAACAAGATCATATAGAAGGATGATAAAATTTCCAACCAGATCAAGATACGATAGATTAGAAATATGCGTGTCTTTGAAAGAGAAGGCAAAAAATATTTGAGACCCGAGTTCAATGTAAAAAAACCAAACTCTAGAGTTGAGACCAATAATTACAAGTCTGAGGAGAAGTATATGAATTAAGTTATTATACCAGGGGTTGTTCCAAAACAATGTGGAATGTAAATTAATTTGCTACTGCATTGAAGAAAAATTGTCCATGTTGTATTTTTAGCTTGTTTTTCTTTATTAATAGATGTTTTGTAAACAGTCCATTGTTGTGTTCATCTTCTGGTTAAAAGTGAACAGCTTGTCTCCGGCAAAAATAGATAATTCACAAAACTATGTATGACGACATTAGCAGATGAAAAAGAGAGTTAAAATTTGTTGAGAACTACCATACTTGGAAAGAAATCAATAGCCCAATCAGCCAGTGCTTCAATCATCAATGGCCAAAGACTCCACATATCCAACGATATTGTTGGAGAGAAAAAAGTCATATAAGATACAATCTCCAAAACTTCTTCAAAAACCTCTGTAGACACAATAGAAGATAGTAGAAATAAGTGAAAATCCAAACAAAATTAAAATATACAAACCATTGTTTATATATCAGTCTAATAATTAAACCAAGATAAATACAGGGTTCATGAATTTAAAGAAGCAAATATATACAAACTTAACAAGTTTGTCAGCATCACATTCATTTTAATAAGTGATCACCTAAGCATATGGAGGAAGTCCTAAATTCCTCCAGTGATCAACTACTTCATACATCCATATTAAAGTGTTATGAAACATTATTAGAAGGGTTACCAGAATTCATTAGTATTGCCTATTTCTTACAGAAAAAATATACCTACACAAGCCATAACAACAAGAATAACTGTATGGTTGGACAACTGCCAAAAAGAGTAAGATGGGTTTTCCTTGGAGCATTTTGACTAATCGACAAGAAGGAATTCTAAAGTAATTGGACTGGGTTTTTTACGATTAGATTCAATGATTTAGACAGAATAACAGAATTCTTTTGGGGAAATGGCAACGTACACAAATGCTTTGGTGTATAAGGTCAGAGACTGAAACTTAGAGTTTTTAAAATGGCTGTTGTAGCACACTACCTGTTTGATATAAGATAAAGCATTTGGTCTTCTTTTGGTAAAAACACCTATAGTCTTTTTTAAGGAGTTTTCCCAAACTGACATGCTGGGATATTTTAGAAGCTTTGCTCAATTAGTGATTCCGTTTTCTTTGTATTTTGTGCAGCAAAATGTCATTTTATGTTCAAGCAGGAGTACATACACATAACACAATCACAAAATAACATCGGAGGAAAATGTAAGACAAAGATTGTCACGAGAGAGAGGGCAGTATGGGGAGAGGTACCTTGACCATCAGTTGTCAACATTCTGCGCATTATAGGAAGCAAAGTTGGCTCAATTTGAACAAAAAGGTGAGGAAGCCTGCTCACTGATTCAAGTATTGTACTAATAGCACGTAAACAACCCACAGCAGCCAAAGCACCTGGTTCATCAGCTTCATCATCAGCTTCTGCAGTGCTCATACACCTCCAAAATGCAGCAGCCTGTTATTTAAAATAAAACCAAATTATTTTTACATTACCTCTAGAAATTATTAAAAGTTAAAAATTTCTATAAATTATTAAAAATTAAAATTTTCTAGAAATTATTAAAAATTAAAATTTTCTAAACAAATTGTGAAAGGCAAAAGAAATATTACCAAATTTTGGCACAACCCAAGTGCATAAGGGGCCATCTCTTCCCCAAACTTGTCTACAATAGTCTCCAATGTGAACACAAGGTCCTCATTCTCAACCTCATTCATAAGTTTGAAAAACTCTGGATAAAATTTCACTTAGTTAAAACTTATTCAGTAAGCCGAATAATAATTCTGGAGTGAAACAAAATTCTCACACCCTCATACCATCAAGGAGTTGAGGAAGGATAGGACGAATTTCATTCAAATCTGCACAAACATGTCATAAGAAAAATAAGCATATAGAAAAAAAAATAATTCATAATAATTACAAAAACAAAATGTAAAAACCACCTTTACAAGCTTCAATAAAAGAGCGCAAAGCAAAAACGGAATCAACGCGCACAGGAAGTTCTGAATCCTGCATTCTGGATACCACACACTGCAAAGCCTTCCGGAAATTGTTCTGATCTGAAAAGTTAATATGGGCATACTGCCCAGCAACCCATGCTGCCTGTTTTTCAAAGAAAAACTAAATTATACTTTAAACAATAATTCCATAACCAGAGTAAGCTTTGGAATAATTTGAACAAAATCAAATAAACCTATGCATTTGCAAATAATACTTCATTTATTTAGTTTAGAACACAGTGAATGACAGCCTAAAACCCTTTTTTTTCCAACCGTGGGGTAAGGGTGATAATTGGGCCATTAAACAAATATGCCCATTTTGTGTGAGCCTTTTTCATCCATATAAAGCACTCAACACTGCATAGATCATATATACTCTGATTATACGAAGCATAAGTTGAGATACTTAGAAGTATGGATCCTGTTGATATGAGTAACTTTTGGAAGCAGATCAAGAAAACTTTGGGGACTGATCACAGATTATATTCCTCTTATCATCCCACGTGAAGCTCAAGACCCTTGAGGGCACTGTATCCTTTTTTGGAGGGAGGGTAACAGTATGTAAATATGAATAGAAGAAGAATGTTAGTCAAGTATTGTTAAATTCGTTTTCATAGCTGTTGAGTACCTGGTTACAAATAAAGCTCAGTTGTTGTATTTTAGGAGACTGAAATAGTAATAAAAAAATGGATTAAATATGTTTTTTTGTCCCTTAACTTTCAATAAAAATTAGAATTAGTCCATTTTTAAAACTTTGACCTAATTTAGTCTCTTAACCTTAGAAATGCGTGGCTTTAGTCCTTTTAACCAAATTTTGTTAAGTTTATTTGACGTTTCAAATGCATTTCTTTATAATATTTGAGTTAACATTAAAGCGAAAATGTGTGAAACGGTATAAATAACACAAATATAACTATGACTTGTGTTTGAAATGTCAAATAAACTTAACAAAATTTGGTTAAAAAGACTAAATTCACACATTTCTAAAGATGGAGGACTAAATTGGTCAATTGTTTCAAATAGGAATTAATTCCAAATTTCACTGAAAGTTAATGCACAAAAAACATATTTAACCCTAAAAAAAGTACAGCACACAGCTATTTGATTTCTGTCCCCCCCGCTTCTCTGATATGTTCTTCATCCATATTTGTTTCATTCTATCAAAGTCCTATATCACATGGCAATATATGGAGATAAAAACTATAATAGGAAACCATACCTTAGCCCTAAGGTGGCCAACAGGATTGCTGAACTCGGGAAAGACATGTTGCACTAACATTCGCTCAAGTTCAGACTTGTATGGCTCAGTCTGCTTCAATTTGTCACAAAGTGCCCCAATGGCAAGGAGGGCCCCATCTTTCTGTCTATAGGGCTTGTACTCTGCAGAAGCTTCATCATACCTAATGCACAACAGATCATAAATATTGCACCCAATTATAGATCATTCATTCTAACAGTAAACCATTACCTTCTGAAAATTTCAACAATAAATTGAATAAATTTTTGAAGATTTTCTTTCCCCCGTTTCCGAACCAACTCACTCACAAAATCCATGGAAGCAGTCCTAGGACTATACAAATCTTCAATAATATCTGCAACAAAGAATAAGAAGCTATAAGAAATCCCAGTGCATATTGAAATACTGTTTCCATACACACCAACGCAACTTACCGTAGCCTTTCCTTACATACTCATGCGGATCTTCCTCCCAAAGCTTTTGATCATTATCATTAAAGCACATAAGGGGGAACACTATTTCAAAAAGAAGGACATCAAGCCGTGGTTGCAGCAGAGTATACATACTATTCCTTGAGATACTGCATGTGATGCAAAAATTACAAAGAAATAATTAGTATGTGCTATCTGGTGGCACCAAATAAAGCACTCAACAACTCATGCTTTCTATTCAAATAGATAATAACAACTTTATTCCTGGTCTGATTTGACATTCAGAAATGAGAAAGATACATTCATTAAGAACCAATAGCAAAAATATAAAAGCATCATACATGGGGCTCTCATTTCCATAGTAACAGCTATAGGTACAAAGCCTCAAGACCCCATGACCAAAGATGCTCTATTCCAATGTCAAGCATCTACTCCTCCTTTAACTTAATGAAAATCTAATAAAGCACGTGAGCATCTGAAAAGTTTTTTGAAACCAAACTTTTGATGTTTACTAGGCTCGTGTTATAGGAGTCTCTGAAAAAGTTCACTGAAATCCTGAATTTATGATGAGCAGCAACTGTGGAATAAGTCTTGTGAGCGGGATTTATTTAATGCATTAACTTACCAACCACATGCTTATAATTGCAGATAAAATATCAGCTGATATTTGAGAAATAATAGGATATAATGCAGAACACAAAAGTCACACATATAATGCACCTGTCTTCATAGAGACAAAAGTCTTCGATAACCACAGACTTCAAATATCGACACCTCCTATGTACACCCCCACTATCATCAACAGCCATCAGTTATTTTCTATGAATAATGGTCATTGATGCAGTTTCTAATTCTATACAGATTAATGTGGGACAGTTAATGAAGGATAAATTATCTTCTATAACAATTCAAGTAATACTAACTGCTTCTAACTCCTAAGAGAACTACTATGACACATATCTAACAATAGATCAGGACCCATCAACTGTCCATACCCCACCCCACAATTGCACTGACCAGCACACTATTGTCATATACTTTCTATCTTTCTTTCTTTTGCTATTTATCTTCTTTCTCTATATCAATTCAACGTGGTACCAAATCTTTAATAATCTTTTGTGGCAATCTTCTTTCTCCTCCCTCTCGTCCTCTGCTGCTTCCTCCAAAACCTAAAAGAAGCTTGATGATTTCAACTTCTTGTTGTGGGTATTAAACCGCATTGTCTTCCAACATTTTGTTTTGATCCATTGGTTCCTCTTTGTTTTGTTACCGAAGCTGATCATGATGATGCTGGAAAATCAATCCCACTTTTAGCACTTAACAGCAAGATCAAATGGTGTTGGCATGCTCTAATCAACATTATCACGCTCGTGTCTTTCTAAAGTCTTAGGTAGCATTCATTCTTTTCAAGTTTGGGATAAAGTTCCTGATTCTATTCAAAAACAAATGTATGGTCTACAACAACTTTGCAATGAACTTCAATCCAAAAATCTTATTCTTCAAGATTTGTCGATAGATAACAGTTTCTTCTTGGTGTTAATGCGTTAATTGATTGTCTCACTTCCATTCTCACCAAGAATACATCGATGCTAATTTTAAGGATTGCCTCAAGACTATGATTGTGTCATTTTCGTCATTGAAAGTAAGTTTGAACCGCTAACAGTTGAAGAAATTTATGCTTTAGTTCTTGTGGCTTGCCTACAAAAGTTTTGAAATAAAGTTTTGGTGGATGCAGCCCATGTAAATCTAATTTAAGGTTGGCTGTCCAAAACGAATTTACAAAAATGAAGAGGGCAATACTGTTGTTCTATCAAAAACTGCACAAGATCAGGAAGCTGAACCACTTGTTACTGCTTTTCATGGCTCCTCCTAAACTCATGGTGGTAGTGACTTTAGATATCAACGAAGTGGATGTTGCCAATATTCAATGTCACGTGTGGCTTAAATAATAATGCTTTCTGCTATCATATGTTACATCAAAGTTATCGAACTAAGGCAAACTCTAGTCAACTTTTACAAAGGCTTGAAACCAGAACCATCAAGAAAATCTCAGTTTTCTTTATCATAATGGTTCTTACAATTTCCACAGTAGCAGCATTCCCTAAGTCAAGAGCTCTTTGAATTATGCATAATGCATAAAACCACCTGCCATTTGCTGAATTTCAACTTTTTATTGGAAGAATGGGGGCAGCAATCTAGACCCCTAGGTCAAAAAACCTCAAATAACATATCATGAACCAACAATCATAAAAGCCAATCCTGTTAGTTGGAGAGACCTTAATGGCTTTTATATTTCATCTCAAAACCAGGCCATTACAGTAAAAAATAAAATGCATTTACCAATAGATGTGTGCCATTGATCAGAACTAACAGCACGCAGTTAGCGAAAGTAGGCTAGAATATTATATAATATGCCGGTGCAAAATGAGACTGCAAAGGATACCCACCTGTTGCTTAGATATTGAAGAATCAAGTTGATAACTCTGTCGGGTAAATAGCCCCCTACTCTAACGACATTTAACAGATTTAAGTGGCACTCTAAGATTTTCCCAGCGTAATGCTTCTGAAACATTTGGGCAAAGGCTCTGTTTTCAGGGTTTTGAAGCTTCAAGTCTCCAAAACTGTCATGTGGTAATTTAAACAACCATAGAAATTCAGAATAAGTCACACAGCAAAAAATATTTTTATATATAAATCAATCCACACCTCAACATACCGAGTGTAGAGCCTATTTAGAATGTGAACTGTCCATTTCTTGACCTTCCACCAACCCCATGATTTTCTAAGATCGGGATCAACGGGCTGACCTTCAGAGGGGACAGGTCTCTCCAATATATTTAAAAAAAGCATCATCCAAGCATTGAAGATATTTTGATCAAACAACAGCTTAGGAATCTCCAACTGAATAAATTCAACAAAATCCATAATTTCACAGGTCAACTATCAGAAATTTGAGTGGTGAGAAGCATCAAAATAAGTGAGGTGGCCGAACGTTATCTCAAATGTAAAAGATGCTCTCCTTTATTTCATTTTATCCCCAGTGACATGGTCAACCAAAAACAAATGAAACCAAGATTTATTCAAATACAAACACATAAATAAAGACCTCCTAGACTAGGATTCACATGGACTGTAGTTTTGACTATTTTTGTTCTTCTAACTTTATTATCACATTAAATCCACCCCATATTAGACGTGAGAGGAAAACACGATACTAGAGATATAACAATCCCACAATAACTTTCCACTCTTTGCTTATGTATATATAATGGTAATATAAACACAATGGCAAGGGATGAAAAGATTGTAAAATACAGTGGACAATAAAGCATCAATTTCTTAAAAGGCATTACCCCAAAGTAACAAAAGGGTATCATGTATTTCAATTAAAATTTAATAGAATGGTACCATTCCGTTTTGTAAAACAAAGGCAGTGCATCAATTCTAATGAAGATTTGATTAACTGCAGTTAGTTTATCAGTAAGATGAAAGGGGAGAACTCATAAAAAGGTAGAACAACTAAGAGAAGGATATCATGTATCTTAGTATTCGCTGGAGAGAAGAGCCCCAAGACTCTTGTATCACCAGAGAATTCATTCAATCCTTCTATTTGTCCCCTTCCCTATTCAAGACTTTGATAACAGATTGGGGATCAAGGTTCTCTGTCGATAAAAATTTCAGGTAGTGCTGTTTCTGATCCGGTTACAATATATGGTTTGCTTAGTTATGAAGCTAGAATGCTGAATACTTATTATGCAAGATGTTATTATTTGTTTGGTTAAGAGTGTTTTAAAGTGGCCTGAATTGTGGTCACCCCCCGGCCACCTTAATTATGTCCTCTTTAGGAGATGGCTAAATTGCAACAAAAGTAGTGTTTAATCCTATATCAACTAGAAGTATGACTTAAATAGAACTTACAAAGCATGCACAATCCTCATCTTACAAGTAAATCTCATGATGTTAAAGTTGAGCCCAACTTCTAAGATGGCTTTAGAGCCAATTCCAAAGCCATCATTGAGCCACTTGCATTTAGCCACGCTCCATGCCATTAACCTTAGGCAAGAGGAGGTTATTGGAAAGTCACCTTACTTGCAATTGCCTTTGTTAAAACCTCTTTGGGAGGTTGCCTTAGTTGGTTGCAGCCTCAAGGGTGGCGTTGAATTCTATATCAAATAAAGCTATGTTTTAAATAGAGCTTACAGATTTTGGCAGAACTCACATTCCAAGTCGATTTTGTAAAATTGAGTTTAAGCTCAAATTCTAAGACTATGATTAGGCTTCCTCTAAAATATTACTTTTGTTTTAGGTAAACTCTATAAGTCCAATACAATCTAAAGGATGTGATCGGGACAGAGTTATGTTTAACATTATGCACACTAACTTCAATGACACAAGGGAGTTGCTTCTCTTTTCACTGCTTTGAAATATGCAAACTTATGCCTGAACACTTCCAGACATTAATCCAAACACACTTACTCCCTCAGATTTGACAGCCTTGACCACCTTGGGCTAAAATAGAATGCATTGTACACCCTAACTAATAATAATCACATGTTTAACATAATGACTATAAATAAGTAACATGAATCTGAACAAGGTTTGATCTACAGCATAATGCATAAAATAAACTCCTTAATTTAAGGATACATATGAGGACAGAGAGAGCGTACATAAATGGAGGACCAGAATATTTTACAGATAAGCTTGATAAGATCAGCTACTTCAAGTGATGGATTAACAATCTGGACAAGCCCGTTAAATATATTGAGAAGATGAGGAAATGTCTCGTCAACAATGCGATAAACTGGTACCCTTTCCTCATCTGACTTGAACCTGAGAAGAAAAAATAAAAGAGCTTATGAACCTAACACATACTAGACTAATCGATCTGGACCACTATTTAAGGATCACAGGGTACTTTTGGAAATATGAGCTCTTGCAAAATCAGAAATCTAATACTTTGAAATAGAAATTTTTTTAACAACGTTATTAGTAGAGAATATTTATTAGCTTTGCCAGTAATTATTCTCCATTGTGAAACCTGCATAGTCAACTCTAGCGGGGTCTCCCCTCCAACAACCTTTTTGAAATGGAAACTTCGAAACTTATTAATGAACATAGCAAAATAATAATACTGGCCAAAACGCATGGAATGAGGTTTGTCCCTTCCATTTAAAACGTTGTAAACTCTAGTCTTTTCTGTTTTCCTTTCCAGACTTAATGAAATCTGAAATTTGTGGTGATATCCTAATCCTCGTTCATTTTCTTCAACCCCTCAAAATGAAGATGAAATTAACATTCAAAAAATAATTATTGTTAATCATTTCTTTGTTGACTTTTCTATTAGTACTGGAAAAGCAGACAACTTTTTAGGTGACATGCAAAACTAGACTATAGTTCATTCTTATTTTAATATTGTCTTTCCCCTTTTTTGTGACATTTTTTATTATTGAGAGTTTATCATTCTCTTAGATTGTATCTTTCTCCACATTCTTATTAAATCCTTTTTTCCATCCATACAACACATACATATATAACAAATTTATAGTTCAACGAAATGATCTAAGCAAAATAGTACAAACATATTCCTGTGTAAATGCCATTGTAACTGTACAGTAAAAAATGAAAACCAAACAGGATTTTGCGTACAGTATGGAAATACAATTATTAATAATAACGGACAAAGTAGCAAATAGTGAGAAAATTTCACAACAGAACTGGGTAAGAATATCAGCCCAATTGTTTCAGTTGAGGTATAATAGATATGAAATCACAAGCTTACTCGTATTTTCTAGAAAGAATCCGAAGCACAAACAATGCCCCATAGACTTGTTGATCCTGTAAGTTATGCTTCACCCAGTCAAGAAGATGTGGCCACTGCTCAGGATAATCACAATGTATAACTGTTTTAAGGCACTCGCCAAGCTGTACCCTATAGACGTAAATGTAAGCAATGAACGCAAGTCAACACAACGGAGAATTGGAAAATAAAAAAAAAAAGTTGTTTAAAAGAGAAAGAAATATGGCACTAATTTAAACCCTCATTAGTTGTCATCACACACTAGGTGAAGAGAGAAATGACAGCAAGAAATCAACACATATCAGAATATACAAATTAGCCACCAGATATGAGGCACCAAAAGTGAACAATCGTACCTCAACAGAGGAGGAACCTGGGTTACAAACACGAGAATGTGATCTCTCACCACATCTTTATCACTCTGTGAAATCTTCTGCTGCGTTTCTACATAAACAACCCACAAAAATGAAGAATACGATAAGCAAACATCCCACTTCATTATCTAACTTGAACCAATGATAAAAAGTGCATACCATCAAGAGGAGACCAATTTTTCGCAATAAAGTTCTTGAAATGAATACTAGCCACTTGTCGTACACCCATGTCAACGTTGTTGTCAACAATGATTTGCAACAGCCTCACCAGATGCTGAGGCGCATACTGAAACTGTATTCAAATTCAACAACAAGCATATAAAAGTTAAAAGAAGTCAACAAACTGCAACATTCATACATTCAATTACAACCGCAAACAGGGACGCCAATGCCAACAGACAACAAAGACTAATGTTTTCAACTTCATTTCCCAGTGCGCGAGCTTCATAAACGCTAAAAAAAAGAAACTCATGATTGAAAAAGATCATCAACAAACACAGCCAAATTTAAATTGATCAAATCAAAGCACTGCTAGATTCAATTAACAATCATACACCAAAATTCAATTAACAACCGACGACTCGGTAAGACACTAAAAGAATCATCACGTTTCACAACCATCCGTACTTCTTAAACACTTAACCGGAAGTGAATCGAGTAAATACAAAGCAACGAAAACTCTGATCAGAAAAGAGATTCAAGAATCGGAAGGAGCCGCACCTGATTCAAGCTCTGCTCAGCAGCTTTCCGTTCATCCGGATTGGGACTGAGAGCGGCTTGCAGTATAACAGCGAGACTCGGAAGATCCATGGAACCGAAAATTCGATCAAAAAACCTCCGCTACGAACTCCGATCAGCGCGCAAACCGAGAATTGCGAAAGCGATTAGAAGTTGAAATCTAAACCCTAGAAATAGCGTCCTCTAGGGTTTAGAGCGCGAGCGATAGCGAGAGCAACGAGAATCGAACAGAGTAAGTGTGGCTTGCGATTTGTGTTATGTTGTTGAGTTGTGTTGAGAGAGAGAAAGCGCAACAGGAAAAGCTGGAGGCTATTTAAACTACTAGGGTTTACGTTTACGGGTTTTTAACCATCTTCATACTACTAGCTGGGAGTACTTTTCATTGCGTTGAGAAAAATAAAATAAAATAAAGAATAAATATATGAATGAAGTGATACTCTGCTTGTGTAGAGACTTAGCGGCTTGTTTGGGTACGAAGATACGTTAGAGGCGTACGGGATAGGTTAAACCCCGTGACGTATGTTAAAACCGTTAATGAGTAATTTCTTAATTCCGTTTGCGATTTTGGTGTTTGGTGCGTACATTTGTAGCGGTTGGACGATCTTTCACGCTTCTCGACTCGCATCCAGGAAGCTGCCGTTTTGATGGGTTGGCTGCCAACTCCACCTAATTACAGAACTCATTACTAAAGTTTGTTTAAGTTTATTTATTTTAAATTATTCAGTTACTTTAAAAGATATTTAAAGCTTACAAAATTAATATCTTTCAACCCGTTTTTTCAACAATGTAATAAATAAAGATCATATAATCATCACCATAAAAGATAAAATATGTTTCCATAAAATATTACTAAAGATAGAATACTTTAATATCATAACAGATATAATCATTAAATCTTCAAGATGGTTAGTATAAAAAATAATTGGATTAAATATGTTTTACTTCAATAATATAAATTTTTTTATGTTATTTTACTATTAAATTGCATTCAAACTTATGTTTGAGTTATTTATAATAGTTCATATATTAATTTGGGACATTTTTTAACAAGTAAAAAGACTGACTATTAAATTATTATGACTATATTTAGTCATTTTTAATTTAATAACAAAAATATATTAAAGTTTATTATAAAGATTAATTCTAATTTTGTGTTTAAATTTAATAATTAAAAATGTATTTTTATTTCAAAGTAATTTATGTATATGATTTTTAATTTGTAAATTATATATCGATATAAATCGTGAAAAATTAGTTTACTCAATTTTTGGTTGTGATAAACCTTTTATTTATTATACTTACATATTTGGTCCTTATAAAATTCCTCGTGTATAAGTGGTAGGGAAGAATAACACAACCATATATAAGTAAAAAGTGTCTCTTAAATTACCTTAAAAAATATATAAGTATGTAATAATATTATGTCTGGATTAATGGTTATAAAATGGGAAAATTTGAACATATGTATATATCATGATTGTGTTCTTATATATTTATCAATTTTTGTACCGTGAATGAAAAACCCCAATTAAAAAATATTAGGGTAAATAATTTATAGTATATAATTTTTTCCTTCATATTTATCAAATAATAAATATACAAACAACTCATGAAAAATATTATTTATCAAGCTAATATTTTACTAGGTGGAACAAAAGAGTTACTAACTATTTTCAATAATGAAAAAAATATATGGAAAATAAGAATAGAAAGCATGACTTTCTCTCTAACTTTCTATTTTTCTTCACAAGCAAAATGAAGCAGAATTACTTTTTATTTTCAATAATGAAAAAAATATATATAAGAAATAAGAATACAAAGCAAATTTCGGTCGAGGCCAAATTTCAGCATGGAATGAACTTGGATGACTTTTGAACGAATTTCGGTCGAGGACGATGCGACCAAATTTGGGCCAAGGTCGACTTAACAAAATTTTAGTCGAAATCGACTTGATTGGATTAGACTGAATTTTGGTCAAGGCCGATTTTGCCTAATACGACCAAATTTTGCCCATAGTCGACTTGGCCAAATAATGCCACATTTGGGTCAAGGCCTGATCAGTCAAATTTCAGCCAGGGATGACTCCACTAAATTCGTCGGTCGGGACCGACTTGACTGAATATGGCCAATTTTCGATCACATCCGGCTAAGTTGAATATAGTGAAATTTTGTTCAGGACTTACTCGACCGAATACGGCTAAATTTGGGTTAGTGTCGACTCAACCAAATTTTGGTTATGACCAACACGACTGAATTTGGCCAAATTTAAGTTAGGACCGACCGACTCGCCTAAATATGACCAAATTTCAGTCGCGATTGACTCTGCCGAATATGACCAAATTCAGGCCAGAACTAACTCGGTCAAATTTTGATCGAGGCCAACACGATCGAATTTTGACCGGAGCCGACTCGATTGAATTCGGTCGTGGCCGACTCAGTTAAATATGGCCAAATTTTGATCGTGACCGACTCATTTGAATACTGCCAAATTTCACCCTAGGCAGACTTAGCCGAATATGACCAAATTTAGGTCAGGGCCTACTCGGCCAAATCTCAATCGGGGACAACTCGATTGAATTCGACTAAATTTTGACTTGTGCCAACTAGGCTGAATACAGCCAAATTTTGGTCGCGGTTGTTTCGGCCGAATACGGTCAAATTTTGCATAGGTCGACTCAGCCCAATGCAGTCAAATTTGGGTCAGGGTGAACTCAACCGAATATTTCCAAATTTTGTCCAAGACCAGCTTGGCCAATTTTTGATCGGGACTAACTTGATAGAATTTGGCCTAATTCAGCCAAATTTTGTATAAAGTCACGCCAACTCAATCAAATACGACTAAATTTGGGTTATCCGTCTCAACCTTTAGCCTAAGCTAACCAAAAATATAAACTGGAAATTTGGATATGATATTTTGGATTATCCATTTTGAAAATCTAGATTTAAGAGTATGGATATACAATCCATGAAATATATAAAATGTATATCAGATTGATATCCAAATCCAATAAAATGGATTGGATTTTTAATAAAATGAATATTAAATGGATTGGATCATAGAAAAAAATGGATTGGATAATGAAAATTAGATTTTTTGTTCATCCTTAGTTTAACTTTTCAGATCATTCTCTGCTTCCTTTCGATTATTTAAGAGTTCAATAAATATAAATTATTGTTGTCATAATTTTTATTTTTATGTGTTAAATAAACATTAATTATTACTTTTACCATCATGTTTTTATTCTTTCAATTTTATATGTATTTAATATATTTTTATTAATACACTTTTTTACAAGAGTATAATTTAAATTTGTTAGTACAAATTTATGAATACATTAACAATTATTTTATTAAACTTCTAAAATTTTCAATTAAATTGTAAACTTTAAAGTTTATGAATATAAATTCCAAGGTTTAGTGTTAACGGGTCGTACGTCGGACGTCGCACGTCTCACGTTTCACGTCACACGTCTCATGTCTCACGCCTCACGTCGCACGTCTCCCACATCCCACGTCTCTCACATCTCACGTCTTACGTCCCTCGTCTCTCACGTCTCACATGTCACGCATCACGTCCCACGTCCCACGTTTCACGTCCCACATTCCATGTCCCACGTCTCACGTCTCACGTTTCACGTCACACATCTCACGTCCAACGTCACACATCTCAGGTCTCACGTTCCACGTCTCACGTCCCACGTCCCGCGTCCCACGTCCCGCGTCTCATGTCCCACGTCTCACGTCCCACGTCCCACGTCCCACGTCTCACGTCCCACGTCTCACGTCCCACGTCCCACGTCCCACGTTTCACCTCCCACGTTTCACGTCTCTTGTCTCTCATCTAAGATCTCTCGTTTCACATCTCACGTAGCACGTCCCACGTCTCACGTTCCATACCCCACGTCTCACGTAATACGTCTTACGTTTCACGTTCCACGTCTCACGTCTCACATCTCACGTCTTAAGTCTCACGTCCCACGTCCTACGTCCCACGTCTCACGTCCCACATCCCACGTCTCACGTCCCATGTCCCACGTCCCACGTCCCATGTCTCACATCCCACGTCTCACGTTCCATGTCTCATGTCCCACGTCACACGTCTCACATTTCATGTCCCACTCCCACGTCGTCTCACGTCTCACATCCCACGTCGTCACATCCCACGTCGTCTCACGTCATACGTCCAACGTCTCACATCCTACGTCTCATGTCGCACGTTCCACGTCTCACCTATCACGTCCACGTCCCATGTAGCACGTCCCACGTTTCACGTCTCACGTCGCACGTCCCACGTTTCACGTTTCACGTTTCACGTCGCACGTCCCACGTTTCACGTTTCACGTCGCACGTCGCACGTCTCACATTATTGGATTGCAATACTTGATTCTTTCATAAAATAGTGATGCTTTGGTTTACTTGTTGCAGTATAGCTAAGATTATTCTTTGTTGTTTATCCTTCTTCAAGTTTCTTATTGATTGGAAAAAGAAAAAGAACATTATTTTACCGAAAATAGGTACTTATGCAAAAACAATAATTTGAAGCTTTTGCAGATCTCTGCTATCATTAGATGGATGATTTTAGAAAAGTGTTTAGATGTTGGCTGACAATATTTTTTTATTGGTTTTCTATTCTGACATTTAATATGTGAAGAGATGTGTCAATAAATTCTAATCAAGGGTGGGCAAAAAATCCATTTTTTATAATCCAATCTATTTTTTCTATGATCTAATCCATTTAATATCTATTTTATTAAAAATTCAATCCATTTAAAATCCATTTTATTGGATATAGATATCAATCTGATATATATTTTATATATTTTATGAATTGGATATCCATTCTCTAAATCTAGATTTTCAAAATGGATAATCCAAAATATCTAATCCAAATTTTGAGTTTGTATTTTTTGTTAGTTTAGGCTAAAAGTTGAGACCGACTAATCCAAATTCAGTCGTATTTGATTGAGTTTGCGTGACCATATACAAAATTTGGCCAAATTCTGTGAAGTCGGTCTCGATCGAAATTTGGCCCAGCTGGTCCTGGAAAAAATTTGGAAGTATTCGGTTGAGTTCACCCCGACCCAAATTTGACTGCATTGGGTTGAGTCGACCTAGACAAAATTTGACCGTATTCGGCCGAGACAACCGCGACCAAAATTTGGTTGTATTCAGCCTAGTTGGCTCCAGTCAAAATTTGGTCGAATTCAATCGAGTTGGCCCCGATT
>Ga0099822_1000577_pt1 | contig 35461 bp, 17 predicted proteins | sample CowpeawhiteBW_FD_76839 | JGI IMG/M metagenome (GOLD analysis project Ga0099822, IMG submission 76839) | Root nodule microbial communities of legume samples collected from California USA - Cow pea white BW | ecosystem: Host-associated > Plants > Roots > Nodule | place: USA: California | collected... | reverse complement strand
ACTGACTCCTTAGAGTGTCAGGATGCAACCTTACCTTGAATCCTTACCTAGTTATACAGATGGGGCACCACCATGGACACCCACTAACAGGGGCCATGGGATTACGTCCCGACCACTGAAGCATGACCCTGAGAATCTCACCTAGAGATCCCAAGGAATTACGCACTGACACGGACCAACATTCTTAATCAATCAAACGAATTCAATGTGCATACACATATATACATATACATCACATACATTTTCTCATAATTCACCTCTTTCGTATTCTCAGCCAAACCATACCAACTCATTATTCTCAAACCATGAATATGTAACTCCGTCTCATATCATTATCATGCCACATTGATACCAACCCTTTCATGTCTCATGTCGAACCAATACCAAACTCATCATTTCAATTCCATGAATCATCTCATGCATATATCATACTCACATCAGGTTAAAGCTCATAAATCATAAGTCATACGCCCTCTCATTTCATGTATACTCATTCAATTCATATTTTAACATAGCAATACAACCAAACATGTACTTAATACCCCAAACAAGAATTCTAAACAGTACCCACACATCCTCTCGCCCAACCCTCGCTTAGGCCAGAGGCCCTCGCTCAGGTGAGAGGAGTCCTCTCGCTTAAGCGACAGGCCCTCGCTTAGGCGAGATTCGCGACAGAGGCGAATGGGTGTTTCTCGCGTACTCGCTTAGGCGAGTCCTCCCTCGCCTGAGCGAGCCCACCCCTCGCCCAAAAGTGAGGCCCCTCGCCTGGGCTGCAACTGCAACGACCCATCCTCGAACTCCCACACAAGCTCGCTTAGGCGAGTGTTAGGCGAGTGTCTCTCGCCTGAGCGAGATAACACCTCGCTCAAAACTAAGACCCTCCGCCTGAGCGAGAGCTCGAGTGCAAGCTAGGGTTGGTTCTCTGCAAGTGTCACCTAGGCAAGACCAAGTCGCTTGGGCGGGATTAACAGACCACACCACTGTTCAACCTGCATCAGCTATACGTTCGCACCCAAATAATATTTCCAGCCATCTCATACGTTCACAACAACATGCAATCTCAACCAATCACGATACAAACACACAACCACAGAAAACGCATCACACAACCAGAGGGTTCTAACTTCCCTTACCTGGGAATAATCTAGCACAAGACCTTGATGCCGAATAGAGGAACACCACAGCTCTAGGAAAGGATTATGGAGCTGGAAAAAGAATAGCAGTGGGTATGTTACAGAAACATTAACATTGGCTACACAATAAGACCAGAGATTGGAAGCTATGCGTTGGGGAATACTTACGTGAGTAGAACGAGGTTGAGCTAGGCTTGAATCTGGTTAAACGTTGAAACCCTAACGGAGTGACGGCTGCGACTCTAAGCACCAAGGAAGCAGATTCTAAAAGTGTAGAATGAGTGAATTAGGGCAGGCTTTGAGGTGGTTTTATCCTTTGGGCCAGCCTTTAGGCCCAATAGCTTAAAGGCAGCCCTTAAAACATTAGGGCAGAAAACTAGACCTTACACCCAACCCACATAAAAGATTGATACTATTTTGAATCTAAAATTTTAAGATAATGAATCTTCAAACCTTACATGAGTTTATGGTTCATTTACTATCATAAGCATTTACTTGAAATATCAATTTTGATAGAAATATTTGTACACATTTGTATAGAAATTAAATTTGGTTTCAATTTGGAAAGGGACAAAATTGCAAAACTTTTACAAAAATTAGAACAAAATTGAGACAAAAATTAAAATATTGGGACCAAATTGAGAATAAACAAATGACACCTGGTATAATAGTAATACGTGACACTATCACTATCACATGGCACAACGTCAGCTTGGCACGTGGCAAAGTTTTAATTTTTTAAAAAATTTTTAAAAAATAAATAAATAATTCAAAAAATTCAGGAACTGACACGTGACACCACATTTAACATTGTTACTACACTACTAACGAAAAGGATTTGATTACATCAAATTTTAAAAAATAGAGACTAAATTGTAATAAAAAAAATTGAGGGACCAAATTGATATTTTGCTACGAAAATAGAAACAAAAGTATAATTTAACCAAAAAATTTGAAACCCAATTATATTTAGATTAACAACATATTTAGTGCATAAATTATGAATAGACAAAGCAAGAAAAAAAAAGGGTGTTTGGTTGTGTAAAATAAGAGACACTGAAAAGAAGATGTCTGTTGAAAGTTTTGTGTGCACATGATTAAAAAATGGAAATGGAAAGTAAAAGTGTAGCGAGGTTGGCGTGATTTACTCCACACGAACGAATGACCGTTCAAAGTGGCTTGCATGTCGTCGGTTTATTCTGTTTGCGCCCACTCGTTGTTGACCTTTCAAAATACATTTTCTTCTCTCCCTCTCTTTCTCTCTCTCTTTCTTTCTCTCCCTCCTTCTCTCCAATCTTTGCATCTTCAATCCCTGCATTTCTCCATCATCGTCACCCCACTTTGCTTTCACCTTCTTCTTATGGTTAGTACCCTTCGTCTCTTCCATTCTTTTTCCGCTTATGGTTATGTATGATTATGTGATTATGGGAACGAATTTTGCAATGGGTCAGGTCTTGGGTGGTGTCGAGTGTTGGAAGCATGGCATACAAAGTGGACCATGAATACGACTATCTCTTCAAGATCGTACTCATTGGAGACTCTGGTGTCGGAAAATCCAATATCCTTTCCAGGTTTACCCGGAACGAGTTTTGCTTGGAGTCTAAGTCTACCATTGGGGTTGAATTCGCAACCAGAACATTACAGGTTCTTTTTCCTCAGATTTCGAAAAAACATGAACTATTGTAAAGCATTGCTCACAACATGTTTGTGTTTTTGACATATACATACACAGGTGGAGGGGAAGACTGTGAAGGCACAAATATGGGACACGGCTGGTCAAGAGAGGTATCGGGCAATCACGAGTGCATACTACAGAGGAGCAGTAGGTGCCTTGTTAGTGTATGACATAACGAAGAGACAAACATTTGAGAATGTACAAAGGTGGCTTCGTGAACTGAGGGACCATGCAGATTCCAACATCGTTATTATGATGGCTGGAAACAAGTCTGACCTCAACCATCTCAGAGCAGTCTCTACCGATGATGCTCAAAGTCTGGCTGAGAGAGAGGGTTTGTCATTCCTAGAGACTTCGGCATTGGAGGCCTTCAATGTTGAGAAAGCTTTTCAAACCATTTTGTTTGATATTTACCAAATTATAAGTAAAAAGGCACTCGCTGCACAGGAAGCAGCTTCCACTGCTAACATTCCTCATGGGACTACCATTAATGTCTCAAATATGTCTGCTAGTGTCGAGAAGAAATCTTGTTGTTCCAATTAAACTTGTAGAAAACACCAGGAACAAGGGACTATTTTTTTTTTTTTTTTTTTTTTTTAAATCGTAGAGGACATGTCTAATAGTGTTACCTTCTGCTACATTTTCTGGATGTTTTAGTTTTTTTTTTGGAAGTCATGAGAGGCTGGTCTCTAGCCTTCGAAAAATACAACAGAAAAATGAATAGATATGACAAGTTTTAAAATTTTGTAGTCCTCATTCTTAAATACATGCATTCAGATTTCGGTGTTTGGTGGTCTTAATGCATAGTTTATTAGTAGTAGCCGTTAAGCAACTCTAACTATAGTTTCGCATTAGTCTCTTCTCTTGCATCTTATTCCTTTGCATATCTGTACATATAATTTTGCTTGAAAATCTTTTATTTTCTGATTCATTGCTTCTGCACTTAATTACCAACTACTGAGCATTGAATTAGAGAAAAAAAAAACAATTTTATGAACAAAAGCAACAAAGTAAAAAGGTTTTATTGAAGAATGTTTGTGATTTTAAAAACACAAGTTATTTAATACTTGTGTTCTTAATTATTAAAAATATCTAGCATTGTTTGAATGCTTCTCATTATAATACTTTATGTCCTTGATTACCATTCAATTAAAATATACATACATATATATATATATATATATATATATATATTAGAGTTGTCAAAACGGGTAATTTAGTCCGACCCGACTCGATCCATCACGGGTTGATGATTTAGTGAGCCAACCTAATCCGGCTCACTTTTTAGCGAGCCAAAAAAATTCGAACCCGACTCGGCCCACCACGGGTTAGCGGGTGAAACGGGTTGGCTCACGGGTTCACTTAATTAAAAAAAATATTATTTTTTTTACTTTTTTTTTCAGTCAAAACTAAATTGTAATTCTAATTAAAATTTAAATAACCTTTAATACAATCGAAATACAAACCAAAATAAAAAAAATACAAATTATTTATGTGTTGGATAAAAAACAACCTAACATGACCCAAATGTAAAACCCAACTTAATAAAAAAAATAAAAAACACTTGTGTGACCCTTTTATTTGCGAGTTGGTGAGCCAATCCAGCTCATCACGGATTCAACTCAGATGAGCCGGGTCAAAATTAACCCGTATTGAAATTTATAAAAAAATTTCAACCCAACCCGGTCCGAACCCGTAATAAACCGGATTGACTCGCGGATTTCAACCCATTTTGACAGCTCTAATATATATATATATATATATATATATATATATATATATGAGGTGGACAATAATTTCATTTGATTGATATGTAAAAATGTCGCTACTTTTTTTATTTACATACAATTAAAAAATGTTTGATTTGATATATACGGAGGGTCTATTCTTGAGAGAAAAAGTAAACTCAAAATCTAAGCCTGAAAGTAAACTCGGCATTCAGAATAATTTATTTCTCGCTATGAATAATATTTTTAAGAAAAAACAAACATTCTGAAGTTCTTTGATAGAATTTAAGCTTATTCAAATTAGGATGTCTAAGACCTGAATCAATTTAATGAGTGACTCAATTATTCTAATTTAATCCAAAATGTCGAATCAATAGAAAATATTAAGGTCAAACATACTCCAATCATTTTTTTCAATCCAGATTTATTAGACATTATTATATTTTTGGAAAACATGGGGTGTAGAAAGCAATTGGCCAGTGTCAAGTCTTAATGGACACAGTACCAATTGGTTGAGAAATGGAAGTTCAATAATGTTCAATTAATGCGGGACATATCTACAAGTTATCAGTCATATATATTGTTCTATGTGATAGGAATTAAACTTATAGTAAAGATGAAAATTAAATTATTTTTATTCAAGAAATGAAAATAAAAAAAAATGTTTTTTGTATGAAGTAAAAAAAAGGTTATTAGGAAAAAAAAAAACTGAAGTCATCAAACAAATATTTTTTTCTCCGTTGGTTTAGATAAACATTTTTTTAACTTGAAATTACTATTCCTATATAGATATTATCATCGTTAGTTGTGGAATATCTATTAGCAGTATTTTTCTGTGTTGTTGGAATATATGCCACGGATCTTAAAAGTAAAGAATAATAATAATGGTAGCTAAAACGTTGTTTTTCCTAATAAAGTATCACGATTGATACCTGCTCCTTTTGCCTAGGACCATGAAATTACTACTAAAAAAATACAATTAGCATTAATGATAACCCACATTTGCAAGAATACAATCCATTCTCATAGATATGGTTCAATAATATAAATCTAAAACACTTTATTTACGAATATTCAAATGCAAAGGTATAGGATGCACGATAACGCAAACCCTTCAAAAAAGCCAAGAAAACAATTTGTTAATTAGATTCTCTAGTTAATCATATCCAACATGGTTGAATTGGACTTGTCCAATGTTCTGATAAGAAAGTTATTATAATTAATTACTAATTTTAATCGAATATTATTTAGTGTGAACCACATTGGCTAATTTTTTATAGCATAATCTTTTTTTATTCTCCTAATTCCACGGTTAAGAGAATACACATGGAAGAAACGCAAAAGGAAGTGCTGACTATAAAAGCAAAATTCGATTATTTGTTACTCAAAGAAGAAGAAGCCAAAAACATAGTGTTTGTTTACTTTTGAGCACAAAAACACACTTCTCTCCCCATAAAAAAAAAAAAAATCCTCTCAAGGAAGGTAAGAAATGTTTTCACTCTATCAATTTGGCAATTTTTGCATCCTTTTGTTAATTTGATTTTTCTTTTTCTTTTTATATGAGCTCTTGACTACTTTTTTTTTCTAAAAAATCTTATTATTATTATTCTTCCTTGAGGCCATGACCTTCAAAAAAAACTACATCAAAGTGATCATATATATGTTTTGTTATTTCTTAGGCTTTAAGCTGACAATAAATGATAATGGAATGAAATACGATAGTGAAGGATATTACGGATTGGTCTCTCATGCATGATCAAAATAATTTATAAGAACAATCATAGTCTTTGTTATAATAAAGACAACATGATTATATAATGATTGTGATACTTACCGTAATTATAACAACAATTATAGTAATAATGGAGATGAATAAGTTTGAGAAAAAAAACATGCTACTTACGATAGTTTATATGTAATAATTAAGGTTTGATAGTTTTATCTTTATGTTTTATTTAATATATCAAATTTTTTAAAAGCAAACTTTAATATTTTTAAAAAAGTAACTAATAAATATAATATTTATCATAATTTAAATTAAACATCATAAATTTAAAATAAAATTTATACATTTATTTACTGTATGTTTATTCACTATAAGTTTAAATTTTATTTTGTTAAATTTGTTCAAGTACGGTACAATAATTGAATTACGTGGTATGAATAACATGGTAACTCATATATTATATTACACGCACCTCAACCCTATCCCTTATATTGTGAGATGGTTTTGTAAGTTTTAAGTCTAACTTAACTTCACACAATCAACTTGTAGATGATTACATCCACTTATATATTGTGAATTGGATTTATATCTAGTCGATATAAAACTTCTAACATTATTTACATTATTAAAATTAAATTAGCAACGTATACTAATATTATTATACATTATATTGATGAATATATTATAATAAATTAATATTATTACCAAAGACATTATCAAAGCAAACTAATTAAACATCAGAATATTACCTTCCAATCTTATAATCTCATAACAACATTGAAAGAAATACATGTTTGATATTTATTAGTACTACTTCACACTATTTTGAAGGGAGATTATACGCAAGTGAGAACCTTGGAGATGTATGTTAAATTATTAGCTGTAATAATCTCCTTTTTTAGACCACTTCAAATACTTATTCATATATTATTTTGTTGATAAAAAAAGCAAACTAATTTATATTTAACGGTACCAAATTATTAATATTATCTGTATAAATTTACTGAAAACAGTATATATATTATCAATTTTAATACTATTGCTATTCCTTATTTAACCATAGTAAACAAATATATAGGGTAAAAGTGGAGATAATATAAAATGTTTTCGTATTTTTATTAGTATTATTACTTTCTCTATATAGATATATTTATAAATATCCCTTAAATTATAACTACAAATGTTCTATAACTCAAAACAATATATTTAAAAATTTTCAAAAACACTAGAAAGAAAAAAATAAATCTTCGCAACTTTGATTCTCTGTATGCTATTATATGTAGAATGCACTGATCTTCAATCTTGAATACAATTTTATCAAAATAGTAATACAATGGAAAAAATATTGTATATTATTCATCATTTTTAAATGGGTATATTAGGGGAATTATTTCCGTTATTTCATACCTATAAATATATAAGTGTAACAAATTCGATTTCATATTTGCATAAATATATAATAACTCAATAAATAAAAATCACATCTTATAGTAAACTTCTCATATTCTTACACTAATACAATAATTTTTCTTTAAATCACTTTTGTTAAAAATTATATAAATAATTTATTTTTCCTTGATTTCTTAATGATTCAATGTAGTTTTTCACGCTCAATATCTTTTAGAGGATTTATTAAATATATGTTCAACAAATACACTCCAAGTCATTGAAAACATTATTGTTAAAAGTCAGCCTTAGTTTTTTTTTTTTTTTATGTCATTGTAATTACTTAATTATTTGCATATGTCATACAAAATCGTAATACATTTTTTTTTTAACTTTCCATATCTTCATTTATATATCAAATCATCAATGAATTGAAATATTCTTTTACATGATAGGTTTCGTGTTTAATATTAAACAATATATCATCTGATATGCATACAACATAGATCACCAAATGTAATATACAATTGCATATAACATGTATCTAATCATACAATTCAAAATGTACTAATACCATAAATTTATCTACCTAGTACTTATAATTTGAGATCTAAGATAAAGATAATTTATTCAAAGATGATGTGATAGGTCATATTGTCCTAAACTTTCTTCACTTATATATTATCATTTTTATTAGAAAAAGAATGACACATCATCTCAAAGTTTAGAGAGAAAATAAAAAGAATATCAAATAATAAAAAGTAATTAAATTTTTATATAAATAGTTATAATTTATATACTAAAGATGACTTAAAATTTTATTTTATTTTTCTATATTATCCCTTCTGCATGTCAACAAAACTCGGTGTTAGAAATTATTATAGCTTTGATGCTTACTACAAAACATAATAAAACATTTCTAGACAATAAAAACATTCATATGTTAAATTATATAAAAGAATTGTCATAATAATTTTACGATATGAACCAAGTGCTTATCAGAAATACTAATTCTATCAAGAGTTAAATCAAAATTTGATGTTTGTTTGTTTTACTTACTATCGAACTGTTATTGGATCGTCTATTAATATTTAATCTCACACATAAAATATATATATCTTAGTGTGAGAAAGTGTTAAAAATTCCACATCAAATAAAAACATATCCTGAATTAGTTGTTATATCTTTTTCCTTTCCTTAAATTTGTGGGAAATAGTCTAAGTGTGAGTCAAAGTCTCATATTGAATAAAATACACAAAATTAAACAGTATATAAGAATAAAAACTCATAATACTGTTGTCTTGAGGTTTTAGAGTAAAAATGGTTCAAATACTTTATATGTGTATTTAGCAAAAAATATTTTTAAATTTAATTAAAATTATTAAATTAAAGATAAGAAAATAAAAATATAAAATATGAAATTATAAAATATGTACTAGAACGTACATGATTCCTTACCAAATTGAATTAGTTTACTATAATAAAATAATGCATTTACTTGTTTATTAATGTCTAATTTCACGCTTGAGAAAGTGTTAGAACTCCATATGAAGTAAAGATAAGATTAATCTAGAGAAGTTCACATCTTAGTTAAGAATTTATTTATATGTTATATTTAATGGATATTAATAACAAATTGGTAAGGATAAATCTATAGTAACTAATATATAATGAGTTTTTTTCAGTTCATTCCTCTCAACATAACCTTTTCACAGTTGTGACTCCTGGGATGCTGTCCTTTTGAGAAGTCCATTAATACAGAACCTGTTAAATAACTATTCTCTTTACTGCATGCATTCAAATGTCCATATGCTTACCTTTTACTTTTGTCTATATAACATTCATCTCATGGAGGATCTTTTACATTGCACTTTTCATTTCTAAAGATGGAGCAAGAAATGGAGAAGGGAAAGGAAAGTGAAGAAAAATGGGTGCATGATGCATCTGTCGACTATAAAGGCAGAGTTCCTCTCCGTGCCTCCACTGGTGTATGGAAAGCCTCCTTCTTTGTCCTCGGTAACAACCTTCTTCATATCAGTTTATGTTTTCTGTAATCATTTCAACACTGCTTTTTCTTCATTTTATACCTCCATTTTACGGGTTCTTGGTAGTCGACAAGAAGCAAGCTACAATAAAAATGTTTAATATTTGTGTTTCCCTTATAACTTGGTGATTCTGTTTCAATTTGGAACAGCAATTGAATTTAGTGAAAGATTGAGCTACTTTGGAATAGCCAATAATCTCATCTCGTACCTTACAAAAGTGATGCATGAAGACCTCAAAACAGCAGCCAAGAATGTAAACTACTGGTCAGGAACAACAACCCTGATGCCTCTGGTTGGGGGATTTATTGCTGATGCTTACACTGGTCGATTTTATATGGTTCTGTTCTCCGCTTTTGTGTACCTCATGGTAAATCTCCTTTTCTCCTAATGTACGGGTAAAACTAGCATCAAGTACTGTATTATATAAATGGTATAAAACTCATTACATAATTGATTTTTATGAAATTTAATTAAATTTAAAACATATTTTTAAATATGACATCAGAACTAAAAAAAAGTTGTTTCAACAAAAACTACTACAACTAAATGAATTAGAAACATCATCGTATAAATAAAATTTGTTATATTAAGTTAAAGTTGAATTCTTCTTACCAGCACATAACATTTTATTATACTCTGTAACTTGTACTTTTATAATAATCTCAGTTCTTGATGTGTGAACCAGGGATTAAGCCTTTTGACGATGTCTCAATTCATCCCAAGTATAAAGGCTTGCAACAGTAGGATATGCCAACAACCAAGGAAGATTCATGAAGTGGTTTTCTTCCTTTCCCTTTACTGTATCTCCGTGGGCACAGGAGGATACAAACCATGCTTGGAAAGCTTTGGAGCTGACCAATTTGATGATGATAACTTGGAAGAAAGGAAGAAGAAGATGTCTTTCTTCAACTGGTGGTACTTTTCACTGTGCTTTGCATTGCTACTCAGTGCAACAGTGGTTGTTTATGTTCAAGACTTTGTCAGCTGGGGAGTAGCTTGCTTAGCCATTACTATTATTATGGTTATCACCGTCATAGCTTTCTGCGTGGGAAAACCATTTTACAGGTACAGAAGGACAGAAGGAAACCCTTTAACACCAATTTTACAAGTCTTAGTTGCTGCAGTAAGGAAAAGAAATTTGTCTCTTCCTTCAAATCCTGCTTTATTGTATGAGGTCCCAGAGTCAAAGAGGTCCCAGGGAAGGCTTCTAAAACACACCAGCAGGCTCAGGTGTTTATCACACATGGTCTTATTCAGATTCATATTAATACTTTTCGTTGTTAGAAATTAAGGAGTAGATAGTGTATATGTCTAGTCTACTAAATTTATTCATGGAAATTAACGCAAATCAATTCAATTAATAGGTTTCTTGACAAAGCTGCAATAATTGAAGATAAACATGCCGGGCGGAAGGAGAGTCCATGGAGATTAGTGACAGTGACAAGAGTAGAAGAAACAAAACTGGTTCTAAATTTAGTTCCCATATGGCTAACATCATTAACAGTTGGAGTATGTCTGGCTCAAGGCACAACATTGTTTGTGAAACAAGCAGCTGCAACGAACCTAAAGATAAGTGAGAAGTTCAAAATCCCAGCAGCTTCCATGGGCTCTGTTTCCGCGGTTGGTACCTTAATTGCTGTCCCAATATATGATAGGATTATTGTTCCAATTCTTCGGAAAGTGACCGGTAATGAAAGAGGTATGAGCATCCTTAAGAGGATCAGCATCGGCATGGCATCATCTGTGATTGTGATGGTTGTTGCTGCCTTAGTAGAAGCAAAGAGACTAAGAATGGCTGGTAGCCACCATACTATGAGTGTGTTGTGGTTGATACCCCAATACTTGATCCTTGGGCTTGGAGATTCATTTTCCCTGGTTGGTTTGCAAGAGTACTTCTATGAGGAAGTTCCTGACTCCATGAGAAGCTTAGGAATGGCTCTGTTTCTCAGTGTGCTTGGAGTAGGATTCTTCTTAAGCAGTTTTCTGATAACAATAGTGGACAATGTGACGGGGAAGAATGGTGAAAGTTGGATAGGGAAGGACATAAATTCAAGTCGTCTAGATAGGTTTTATTGGACTTTGGCTGTCATAAACGCTTTGGTTTGGTGTTTGTTCATGTTGGTCACAAGAAGGTACACTTACAAGACTGTACAGAACAGACCCATGGACAAGGAGTGTAATAGGAGTGATGAGGTGGAGATGGTGGGTTGAGGAACCAAATCTTTATTGTATTGTTTCCAATTATGTTTACTGGGTTTGAATTTGTTTAGCTATTGTCGTAGTATTGCATGATATAGTCTCTTAAATTTCTTAGCCGTGTAAAGAATTCTTCTATTGGAGTTTGTTGGAAGTCTTTATTGTATAGAAAATACAAACTTTATCTCACAAATTATTAGAATTTGTTGGAATTCGACTATTAGAGTTAGACTTAACTTCCTTCTTAACATTTCTTCTGCAGTCCATTCGGGGGCATTGAAAAAATGTTAGCTATATCAAGGAAGAATTACAACACCAATTGAAATCTGAACTCAAATAGTTGCCTAGAAAATCTTTCACGAGACTCAACGATCAAAGAAACAGTGGGGTTGTGTGCACATGTGATTTACATAGGGACATTAACTCTGGTCTAAATATTTAAGATTGAAACTTGTAAAAATAAAATATTTTACTTTAATGCAAGATTGGACTCACTCAAAAAATTGAGGATATCATGATTCAAACATGCTTTGTGATAAATAGAGTAAATTTTACTCTATTATATGCATATAAATTTTACTCCCGTAGATTTTGATCACAAAAATATCATTTAACTTGTTTCGATGATATCTAGTTCACAAACGCATCATAATACATAAACTAGTAGAGATTTAAGATAAATATAAGTTCATATATCACATTCAGGCAAAACAACCTACATGTGTAACTAGATAATTTTTTTTTTTTTTTGAGATTTAAGATAAATATAAGTTATTCAAATGTAACTAGATAGAAAAGGAGAAAATTTGAGATATAGAATAAAGATAATTTATTCAAAGACATGATGTGGTATATTTGGGTTGTTTTAAACTATGTCGTCTTACATATTATCATTTTTTATCAGAAAAAAATGACACATAATCTCAAAATTTAGAGGGAAAATGAAAAGAATATCAAATAAAAATAAAAATAAAAACTGAATAAATAAAGTTAAAATTTATATACTAAAGATGACCTAAAATTTCTTTTTTCCATATTATCCCTTCTATACGTCAACGAAACTCGGTGTTGAAAATCACATGATAACTTTGATGTTTATTTGGTCGTTTTCTGTAACGTCGTTTCAATCATTAACTGAGCACTATACTTGTACACAGGACCATTTTAAACCTTCGATCAAAATGAGGACCATTTTAAACATTTTGTCAAGCTGAGGACCATTCGCAACAAACATTACGAAATCAAAAAGATATTTAAACCTAAAATTTATTATGTGCATTTATATTATTATTTTAATTACTGTATTTAATTATTTTAGCTTTACTATAAAAATGATGATACTAAAATACATTTATTATTCCTTAACGAGTGTCCTTAGGCCACTGGTATTTACCATGTTAAAGACATATGATGTGCTTGTTGTTTATTATTTAAATCAGATGGTATTTATTATTTATCATATACATGTTATTGTATTTATTAAATAAATTTTAAGTTTCATTTACAAAAATAAAAAAATAATAAGTATTTAGAAATATTATATTATTTTTTCCTATTCTTTTATAAGATAAAAATCCAATCCAATGCAATTCAATAATATAGTTAGAATCGGTTTAAAAGTAATTAAAAAATTTAACTTTAATATAAATATATGTATAATAGTTATAAAAAAATATAATCTTAGTTTAGAAAAGAAAAAATATTGCATCATCTCGAAAAAAGAGAGTTAAGACTAGATTAAATAAAATAAACGTATATAGGACTACATGTCGAGTGATTATAGTGAACATACATGTAATCCCAACCCAAATTGAATTAGATTCCTATGATAATCTAACATGTTATATATTAAAGGATATTAATAACAAATTGCAATAATAAATGTATAGAAATTAATATATGACTCTTTTTTTTTCAGTTCATCGCTTTCAACATAACTTTTACACACTCCTGGTATGCTGAGAAGGGAAAAATTAAGAGAAGCCAAGCTGTTGTGTTATCCTCGGAAGCCATATTTGTGTCCTGTTATAGTTCTATTCCACATTGACTTTGTACTCAGTTTTATTACCACCATTAATACAGAACCTGCTAAATATCTAATCTCTTTACTACATGCATTTAAATGTACTGTACTCTCTACCAACCATATGCTTCCCTTTTACCTTTGTCTATATAACATCCATCTCAGGAAGGATCTTTTACTTTACACTTTCCATTTTTAAAGATGAAGCAAGAAATGGAGAAGGGAAAGGAAAGTGAAGAAAAATGGGTGCATGATGCATCTGTCGACTATAAAGGCAGAGTTCCTCTCCGTGCTTCCACTGGTGTCTGGAAAGCCTCCTTCTTTGTCCTCGGTAACAACCTTCTTCACATCAGTTTAAGTTTTTGTGTAATCATTTCAACATTTCTTTGTCTTCATTTTATAGCTTTATTTTCATCATAAACTAACAGCAGGTATTCAAGCTTTTAAAAAACAAGTGGCATGTCCTAGAAGTTAGTAACAAGTTTTCAGCAAGAAGAGTGTTAGCACACTCTGTTACAGTTACTGTAACAGCCGAATGATTTTCAAAACAGTTTTAGAGAACTTTCCTCTTTTACGGGTTTCTTGGTAGTCGAAAAAGAAGCAAGCTACTATAAAAATGTTTAATATATTTGTGTTTGCCTTATATTAGCACGTCATGACTTGGTGATTCTGTTTCAATCTGGAATAGCAATTGAATTCAGTGAAAGATTGAGTTACTTTGGAATAGCCAACAATCTCATCTCGTACCTTACAAAAGTGATGCATGAAGACCTCAAAACAGCAGCCAAGAATGTAAACTACTGGGCAGGAACCACAACCCTAATGCCTCTGGTTGGGGGATTTATCGCTGATGCTTACACCGGTCGATTTGTTATGGTTCTGTTCTCCGCTTTTGTATACCTCATGGTAAATTCAAATTATATTATATAGATAAGTGGAAAACTTATTATATAATCGATTTTTATGAGATTCAGTGAAATTTAAAACATAGTTTGGAATATGTCATCGGAACTAAACAAATAGTTTTTTTAACAAGAGCTATTACAACTAAATGAATTAGAATCTTCATCTCATAAAATTTATGAGATTAAGATGGAGTTGAATTCTTCTAACCATCACATTGCATATTTTATTATATTTCGTAACTTACACTTTTACACAGCCTATATCAATTTGATAGTGAGTTGTGATGAAAAATGAAGCTCATTTCTTGATGTGTGAAGCAGGGATTAAGCCTGTTGACGATGTCTCAATTCATCCCAAGTATAAAGGCTTGCAACACTAAGATATGCCAACAACCAAGGAAGATTCACGAAGTGGTTTTCTTCCTTTCCCTTTACTGTATCTCCTTGGGCACAGGAGGATACAAACCATGCTTAGAAAGCTTTGGAGCTGATCAATTTGATGATGATCACTTGGAAGAAAGGAAGAAAAAGATGTCTTTCTTCAACTGGTGGAACTTTGCACTGTGCTTTGCGTTGCTGCTTGGTGCAACAGTGGTTGTTTATGTTCAAGACTTTGTCAGCTGGGGAGTAGCTTGCCTAGCCATTACTATTATTATGGCTATCACTATCATAGCTTTTTGTGTGGGAAAATCATTTTACAGGTACAGAAGGACAGAAGGAAACCCTTTTACACCAATTTTGCAAGTCTTAATTGCTGCAGTGAGGAAGAGAAATTTATCTTGCCCTTCAAATCCTGCTTTATTGTATGAGGTCCCAGAGTCAGAGAGGTCCCACGGAAGGCTTCTAAAACACACCAGCAGGCTCAGGTATTTATCAGTCACGGACCTTGTCAGATTCATATTAATGTTTTTCGTTGTTAGAAACTAAGGAGTAGATAGTGTACATGGCTACTAAGTTTATTCATGGAAATTAACCCAAATCAATTCAATGAATAGGTTTCTTGACAAAGCTGCAATAATTGAAGATAAACATGCCGGGCGGAAGGAGAGTCCATGGAGATTAGTGACAGTGACAAGAGTCGAAGAAACAAAACTTGTTCTAAATTTAGTTCCCATATGGCTAACATCATTAACAGTTGGAATATGCGTGGCTCAAGGCACAACATTGTTTGTGAAACAAGCAGCTGCTACGAACCTAAAGATAACTGAGAAGTTCAAAATCCCAGCAGCTTCCATGGGCTCTTTTTCAGCAATTGCTATCTTAATTGCTGTCCCAATATATGATAGGATTGTTGTTCGAATTCTTCGGAAAGTGACTGGTAATGAAAGAGGCATCAACATCCTTAAGAGGATCAGCATCGGCATGACATTATGTGTGGTGCTGATGGTTGTTGCTGCCTTAGTCGAAGCAAAGAGACTAAGAATGGCTGCTAGCCACCAAACTATGAGCGTGTTGTGGTTGATACCCCAATACTTAATCCTTGGGCTTGGAGATTCATTTTCCATAGTTGGTTTGCAAGAGTACTTCTATGAGGAAGTTCCTGATTCCATGAGAAGCTTAGGAATGGCTTTGTATCTGAGTGTGCTTGGAGTTGGATTCTTCTTAAGCAGTTTTCTAATAATCGTGGTGGATCATGTGACGGGGAAGAATGGTGAAAGTTGGATAGGGAAGGACATAAATTCAAGTCGTCTAGATAAGTTTTATTGGATGTTGGGTGTCATAAACGCTTTGGTTTTGTGTTTGTTCATGTTGGTCACAAAAAGGTACACTTACAAGACAATAGAGAGGAGAGGCATGGACAAAGACTGTCATAAGATTGATGAGGTGGAGATGGTGGGTTGATGAGAGTGCTAAGGTTCAACTCTCGCTACCATCTTCAGCTGAACCAAATCTTTAATGTATTTGTTTCCGATCATATTTTCTGGGATTTGAATTTGTTAAGTTATTGTATCAGATTACCCAAGGTATTAGATGATATATTCTCAAATTTCTTAACTGTGTAAAGAATTGGGCTATTGGAGTTAACTAAGCGATGAATGCAAAATCTATGATGACCCAAAAACAACTAAACGGGAATTTCTTCCTAGAAAACTAGCATAACTGTCACCAGACTCAATAATCAAAGAAACAGTGGATTCTATGTGTACATGTGATTAATAGGTGATTTTCCGAGAGATTTATTACAAATAAGACATAAGCCAAATGTATATAAAATTGACACTAACTTTGGTCTATTATGTCAGGATTAGAGCTAGACTTCTTATGCATCTTAATGTTCTTGAAGGGATACAAATTCCAGAGGTTTGGATTTGTGTGCCTTTATCTTCTTGGGAAACAGGTACACTGATAATGAGAGTCGTCATCGCGGTGGAGATGATAACATCATAGGCCCACTTTCATTATGACAATTTTTCTTTTCAAGACTTCACTTTTAGCTTTGCTTCTGCTTTGTATTTCAGGAACAACAACCATTTATGGTTGTTAAGAGATTTATTATAAGCTGGAATAACTTGTCATATACTTTCAATCTTAAGTTATTATTATTATTTTTAATCTAAATTCTAATTACAAATTATTCACTTTAATAGTAATTGCTTTAAAAATCAAATTAGATGTCATTTTAATCCATTGACAATATTCTAAAAACTTTTAGACTATATTTGTTTGAGATAAAATTTTAGACATAAGAGTAATTGAGCATGAAACATACTTACTTACTACTTATCTCTTCCCAGCTTTTCACTTCTGTAGAGACGGGCGTTTTATTATTTGCTGTATAATAAATTATTTGAATGAATATTGCTTTTATAAAATTAAATGTAGTTACTTCTTTTAACATCCCATATAATAGCATAATTACTAAAATTTCAAATTGATAATCATAAGCATAGAGTACTAATATGTAAGTCATCCAAACTGAAATACAAATTTATACATAATAGTTCAAAGAAACTGAAGTTTTATAAAAAACGAAGGTATGTATATAAGAATTCTACATATTAGCTAGACAAGTGCATCATCCTGAACAAGTCTAATTATAACTTTTCCATCTACTCACACCAATTAGGTAATTATCTCAAACAAGCATACAAAACGAGACAAAACACAGAGAAAAGGATAAACTAATGCACAAAAAAGTTTGGAGAGCCTTGATTTCCCTTTTTCCTAACTAAGAACTGTTCCTGAGAGACATGATCAAGACACATCATTGGAACCACTGATCAGCATAAATTCACAAGGAAGACATAGAAGCCACATGCAAGCAAAAATCGCTCACATGTATGTATAAGGATAATTGAACGAGAAAAATGAACAGAAGACCAACTTACTTAATTGGAGAAATTGATCGAACAAAAATGAAGAGCTCGCCACAAAGATCGTTCTAGCAGTTTCCAATACTCCTAGAAAAGAATGGGAGGATTTGAGAGAGATGATGTATTTATAAATAATAAAACTCGTTTATAAAATCTATATTTATAATTTAATAATTTAATATTAAAATAATCAAGTCACATTATTTTAAATTTTCTTAAAATATATTTTTCAAAAACAAAAAAAAATGAATTTTATTTTAGTTTTAAATAAATATTCATTTTAGCTCCTTGTATTTTAAAAAAATAAAAGTATATGTTTTTAGTTAGCCTTAATTCAAAACTACAAAATTTATAACTTTACTTATCAATGATCGACTGAAAATATATTAGTTTGTTAAATGTATGAATTACAAAAAGAGTAAATTTTTATCGACATTGAAATAAAATGTCATGTTTCTAAACAATAATTTTTACTTAATGAAAACTGAATTAACAACAATTTACAAGAATTTATCGAGGACTATGGAAAAGTCTAACTGGTCATTTTTAAAGATGCCTTTATTTTTAATTAATTTTTTCATTTCTAAAATTCAAATACAAAATTATTAATGTGGTGTTTTTTTTGGCACTTTGCAAACAATTATGTGATATTACTTTTATATATATGACCTAAAGTTTATAATATATATAAACCGACACGCGAGGGAACTTATGCTCTTCTAAAACTTCAAGGAGAATCTTTATACTCTTCTTCCTATCCTTCCTTCCTAAAGAATCTGTCACAAAAGTGAATATACTCTCAAGTCAAATAAAGAATTGTACGTAGCAGCATGCACCTCAGATACATTGACTCCAACAAACTTGTAGAAGAAGAATTATAGCTTGTGGAGTATATAGACAATTTAAAAGCTCACAAAACAAATATGTTCTATTCCATCATTATTCTATTCCATGAATAATAATAATAATAATAATAATTATTATTATTATTATAATAATAATAATAATACGTAGAACCAAGCAGCAATGGTTTGCTTTTTTACTTTTCAAAACTGTACGCCACTCACATAGATTTCATCAACCTATTTCATTGTCAATATGTAACTGTAACACAAAATCCAATATGTAACTGTAGGACTTTGATTTACTTTTATTATTTCTAACAATGTTCTCTTAAAAGTAAATTCTTTTCGTATGATATCTTTTCTATTAAGTGTATGTCAAAGCAATCAACTTATAACTAAGGGTGGCAATGTGGACCGGTCTGGCCCGCACAACACGAGCTGACCCGTTCTGTCCGCATATTTTATGTGGATCGAAAACACTTGTTCGTCCTGCATACCACTTGGTATGCGGGTTCGCGAACCGGCCCGTTTTTTTTTTATTATTTTTATGATAAAATTTTCAATGTTTAAAAATTGAGAAATTTTAAGAAGTTTACAAAATTAAGTAAAGACTTTGGGAAATTAGATGATAAATTGATAATTCAACATTTTCATCATATTCATACTATGACATACACAATATATTCTTTAAATTTTAGCACATTAAAAATTACATAATACTTGTCTTTTCCAGTTATACAAGAATTTGAAACATTAATACAAGAGTCCATAAAAGAAATAATTAATATACACAAGTGCAAGGTTTTTTTTTAATTTTATGAGGGCTTGTGGATCGTGGGCCTATGCGAGCTTACGGGCTCACTGTCATGGCCCGCCTCACGTTTTTTTCACGGGCCTGCGGGGCAGACCCTAATTGTCACCCCTACTTATACCAGTTTGTTGTGATTATGATGTTGTTGTTGTCATAGTGGTCTAAGTGGTCTCCATGACAAACCATAAGCTCTAATATTACTTATGAGTGTTTTATTTTTGATATAGGGATGTCACTAGAAAGATATTATATATAAGTGACTCTGGTTTAAAACACATAACATATTTGATACCATTTTTAGTCCATAATTTTAAGATACTGAGTTTGAGTATTTTCTCTTATATAGCATTTAACTGATGCAGGACTTTGACTCGCTTAAATTATAGCCTATACATATTTGATCATTTTTGTTTTTTTTTTAGTTTTTTTAACTTTTATTCCATTGTTAGTTTATACTTTTATATTTATATTTATATAATTATTATTTTTTTATATTTAACATTAAAGAAAAAAATGCGTATCATTTTTATAATAAATACTTATAACACATAACATCGTATTTTCTTTAATATATCTTGGAAAAATTATTTAATTAATATTTAAAAGATTAAAAAAGTGATAGAGGTATAGTTGTTTTCCAAGGTAGATAAAGATAAGAAAAAAATTTCATACTCAATAAATATAAAAATGAAATTTTACTTTGTGGAATGAAAATCTTATAGTGAAATTTACATCCACCAAAAGGAGCTTGGAGTGTAGTGGCTAGAGTCGGTAAAAATTGCCATAAATCTCGTACATATTTTAAAAAGATAAAAAACTAATAGTAATTTTAATAATGATTATCATTGGATTTTGTTTTGAAGTACACTCTTATCACTTTAAAACAGCTGAATCCGATCATTAAAGGGATGGAGAAATAGGAGTTTTGTATGAGCCATTTTTTTAATCATGACCATATATTTTTTCAGGTTCTTGTTTAGTGAAGTTTTTCTTAGCATCACATATTTATATATGTATGGCCTCTGATTTGGACTGAAGGGTTATGTGTTTCAAGATAGGTCCTATAATATATGTTCTTTAAAATTTATGAAAAGAGAATATGATTTCAATTTGGTAGAAGAACAACATAGGAATACATAGTAAATCAATCCATAATATTTTAATTCAACATAGTAAAAAACACTCTCTCTATATACAAATATATAATGTGAAGCAACTCCAAATTGGTTACATGATTTAGTCATCCTGGCCATTTACAATAACAAGGGAGTGTATGCACAGCTGTTGATTGAAATAAAAAGTTACTCCAAAGCATATAATCTTTTTTTAAAAGTCTCTAACGTATACAACTTATTGTGCGTCATGAGGAGTTATTTGCTTAATTTATTTGCTTACTATTATTTTTTGTCTTATATAATGGTTGCTTGTATTGTTTATATAGTGCGGGGATGAAAGAATCAGCATTATGAGATTGATTTGGGTGAACTGAAGTATTGAAATCATTAATTAACACATAAATTGCTCAGTGAGAAGTTAAGTAATTAACCATAACTAATCATTATTATCTTTCACTTGCAGGCTGTATTCCAACCAGTTAATAATGCAGTTGAATTAGTGAAGTAGCAATTGTCATTGCTATTTGCATTTCAAATGCCGTTAAATAGGCCACACCAACAGTAGATTTCATCCACCCATTCTATCAAAAGGTGAAGAGATCAATCATTTTATCAAACACCTTCAAATTGTAAACATGGTGCAGGAAATGGAGAAGCGAAATGGACGTAAGAGTGAAGAAAAAGATAAACAGAAATGGGTGCTTGATGATTGTGTTGATTATAAGGGCAGAGTTCCACTCCGTGCTGCCACTGGTGTACGGAAAGCTTCTCTTTTTGTCCTTGGTAAGATACTACCTCTTTACTTAACTTCACTTTTGTTCTGGATAATTTACACAAACTCAGATCATGATGATTTCATTTCATGGTTGCAAATAGAGAAAAAAATTCCATTTCATTGCATCAATTCACTCATGAAAAATTTATATTATCAGTACACACAGAATTTAAATGGTCAAATTTAAAAAGCAGTTATCAGCAGTAATAAAATTATGAGATAAATGTGTTTAATATGAGCATAACTTGGGGATTTTATTTGAATTTGGAGCAGCCATTTCAATGAGTGAAAGGATAAGCTATTTTGGTTTATCCGCTAATCTCATAATGTACTTAACTAGAGTGATACATCAAGATCTCAAAACAGCAACCAATAATGTAAACTACTGGAAAGGAGCAACAACATTGTTGCCTCTAATTGGTGGCTATGTTGGTGATGCCTACACCGGTAGATTTCGTATGGCCCTCTTTTGTTCCCTTTTATACCTCAAGGTATATATATATATATATATTCATCTTTCCTTTTCTCACTTTCTCTACTGCACATATGATTTTACACATTTCACCCAGCATACAAATTACATAATATATAGCTCTGCATGCGCAGAAGACATTGTTGCCATGGAAAAGAAACCTCATTACTTGTTGTGTAAAGCCAGGGATTAATCATGCTCACCATGTCTCAGTTCGTCCCAAGTCTAAAACCATTGAACAATGAGATATCTGATGAGAGAAGTAAGGTTCATGAAGTGGTTTTCTACCTTGCTCTATACAGTTTGGCCTTGGGTTCTGGGGGATTCAGACCGTGTTCACAAAGCTTTGGAGCTGATCAATTTGATGATGACCACCTTCAAGAACGAAAGGAGAAGATGTCTTTCTTCAACTGGTGGACCTTTACATTCAGCTTTGCATTGCTGCTGGGAACAACAGTCATTGTTTATGTTGAGGACTTTGTCAGCTGGGGAGTTGCTTGTCTCGCCCTCACAATTTTTACGGCTCTAACTATCATTGCTTTTTATATGGGGATGCCTTTCTACAGGTACAAAATGACGCCAAAACAAAACCCTTTCTTGCCAATTCTACAAGTCCTAATTGCTGCCATAAGGAAAAGGAATCTCTCTTCTCCTTCAAATCCTGCTTTATTGTTTGAAGTACCAGACTCAGAGAATTCCCAAGGAAGGCTTCTCAGTCATACAAGCAGTCTCAGGTACATTAACTTGTTAGATATGTATCATTATGAACCATTATGTTATAATTTAATTCTATGAAATAAAGTTTCCTTTTTATAGAACTAAAGATTAAAACCTGGGCTAAAATGTTAACAAAATAGTGTCAATAAAGTCATTAACATGGTGGTAAGCTTTTTGTGATTGACAATAAGTTATATACTTGAAGCTGTCAACTAAAATTCAGTATAGAATGAATACTAATCAATTGATTGAATGAATGAATGAATAGGTTTCTTGACAAGGCTGCAATAGTGGAAGAGAAGTATAGAGATGAGAAAGAGAATCCTTGGAGATTAGCGACAGTGACAAGAGTGGAGGAGACAAAGCTTATTCTGAATGTTGTTCCCATATGGCTAACTTCATTATTAGTTGGAGTATGTATAGCATATGGGTCAACACTCTTTGTCAAACAAACAGCCGCTCTGAACTTAAAGATAAGTAATAGCTTCGAAATCCCACCAGCATCCATGTTGTCCCTTGCAGGCTTTGGCACCATGGCATTTGTCCCAATATATGATAGAATCATAGTTCCAATTCTAAGAAAAGTGACTGGTAATGAAAGAGGCATCAGCATCCTTAGGAGGATTGGCGTAGGCTTAACACTGTTAATCATACTCATGGCTGTTGCGGCCATGGTAGAAACAAAGAGACTAAGAATGGTTGGAAATGAAGTGGTAACAGAAGAAGGAACTAAGCCCGAGACTATGAGTTTGATGTGGATGATACCCCAATTCATTATGCTTGGTATTGGAAATTCATTTTGTCTAACTGGCTTGCAAGAGTATTTCTATGACCAAGTTCCTGACTCAATGAGAAGCATAGGAATGGCTTTGTATCTTAGTGGGATTGGAGTAGGATTCTTCTTGAGCAGCTTTCTTTTAATAATCGTCGACTATGTCACGGGCAAGACTGGAAAAAGTTGGATCGCAGAGGATGTGAATTCAAGCCGTCTAGATAAACTTTATTGGTTGGTGGTTGGATTAAATATCCTAAATTTGTTTCTCTTTGTAATTTTAGCAATGAGGTACACTTATAAGACTGTACACAAGAAAGCTACGGAAATTGATGGTTCTAATACTGATGGAGTGGAAACACAGCCATGATGCATGTTAGCGACTCGGGTGTACCTTTTTTTTACATTTTCTTCATAATCAAATACTATGTAATATGTTGTTTCCCTTATATTTACTGAAATTCAGATTATATCTGCCGGTTTTGGCGTTATGTTTGATGCCCCTGTTCCTGTGCCGTATCAACAATCTTGAGCTCAGATATATAGTTTGGTTTTGCACAAGTAATGATGGTAGTCTCATACTCCTCTTGCATTATCACAGCCCATTCTCCTAGAGACCTATGTGCATGCATGATGGACATATAATGTATACAGCATAATGAACTTACAAGTAAATACAAGTTTAATAAACATATATATTACAAATTTTAAGGATTTCAATCGAATATGTAACCAACTCTCTCAAAAATAGAACTCATGCGACAACATTTCAGTTCTTCTTTGGAACTTTACATAAAATTGTGGTAGAGTGTGAACAACATAACAAAGATCCAGACGAGTGGTGGTCCGATAAACCAAGCAAGCAACTAGTTATATGTAACGATATAGATGAACAAAATTAGTTCTTGTAAAAGAGACAATTGTTCAATACCGCAAATACTCGTATTAAGAGAAGTAACTTGGAATTGATGGGTTTCTTGTTTTGCATGTATGCAGCAGAAGTTCAAAACAGAAAAAATCTATTAAGCAAAGGCATCAGCATAGCAGGGATTCGCTCAGCGAAGGAATCCGCTTAGCGCAGGAAGCTGACCCTGAATGGATTAGGGCGGATTGGGGACACAAGCACTTCAAAAATTTTACTCCATGTTCTAAGAAGACGAGGCTGAGTGAATTGAAGACAAAGAGTACTAATACAACATGGTGATTTTGTAGTTTAAAATAAATTTTGACTACAAAGAAATTGTTTGTGAAAAATTTGTTGATAACTCTACATGTAAGATATCTAATTTCTTACTTGAGGGTTGTGTTTCAATATATCAGATTCTATACTAAAAGTGCTCATACCACTATTATATTAAGGTTTTGGGATAAAAGTGATGTCAAATCCTGTTAGGTTTAAAGAGGGGTGTTACTGGGAGACACAGCACTAATGAGACCTGAACCCAACCACATAAAACATTGATATCACTCTCAACCCAAACCCTTAAGGCAATGGGTTTATGGGTCTTTATCCTCATATAGTGTTCTACTTTCTCATTTCTATCTATCCAATGTGAGACTTAAACTCACACTTGGATTCCTAACCATCTCTTTCTCAAGGGTGAGTCCCTTCAACCACATTGATACACTCCCCCTCCAACAAAAGCATTCTCAACCACAAGTACTTCTTTTCTGCCTTGTCTGTACTGCCGTTTTTCTTAATAGGACACGCTTACCTGGAACCCTTGACAAGAAGACTTGACTTTCGATACAAGGACCATACTGCACTCGTCTGAACCGATTTTAACCATCGGTCCTGATACCACTTGTTAGGTTCATATGAAACATAACCCATCACTGTGAAGATTAACAAATGTGCTGTACATATATTAAAATGATTTTATTTCACTTTGGAAGAAGAAAATGGTAAATTCTTGTAAATCAAACTACGATATTTTAATTCAACGGTGCAAAAGTGGCTATGTATATGGAACTGAACTTGTAAGAATAACTGCACTACTCCAAAGCTACTTCTTACTCATTTTGGCCCCTTATAATTTACAAAGCCATGGAATATATAATCTGGGAGTGTACGTATAAATAAGGCCGTTGATTGAAATCAAAGGTTACTCCAACATATATATATATATATATATATATATATATATATATAAATTTTGTATGTGTGTGGACTAGTGTTCAAAAAAAAATTAATTTTATAATTTTGTTATTTAAAATGACTTTAAAGAAAACGTTATGTTTCGATATACGATTGTTTAGAAACAAAAAGACAACTGACAGAAATAAATTTGCCTCTTAATGAGTTTTGATTGATTTGAAAACAAAGTTAATGGAGCAGGAGATTGAGAAGAGAAAGAGAGATAAAAGTGAAGAAGAGAAATGGGTGCATGATGCATCTGTGGATTATAAGAACAGAATTCCTCTGCGTGCTTCCACCGGTTCATGGAAAGCTGCTCTTTTTGTACTCAGTAAGAGAGTTACTTCACTATTACGTCTGTATATTTTTCATCATTTTTTCAAGGTTGTTAGAATTTTCACCTTCAGTGAAATTTAGAGTTAAAGATTTAAGCTTTTTCACCCAATAAATTAGTCTTTTCAATTCAGTTTTTCTTTTATATTGAGCTCTCCTTTTGCATTAACATAAAAGCTGAAACTTAACAATACAAAAAATTGTGATAAATATTTTTATTACGACCTTAATTAGCTCAAATATGTGATAAACATGCTTATTTGAGACAGCAATTGAATTTAGTGAAAGAATATGCCACTTTGGGATATCCAGCAATCTTATCATGTACTTGACCAAAGTGATGCATGAAGACCTAAAAACAGCGACCAAGAACGTAAACTACTGGGTAGGAGCAACAACTTTGATGCCTCTAATTGGGGGGTTTGTTGCTGATACCTACACAGGTCGATTTCATATGATTATCTTTTCTTCCCTCGTATACCTCAAGGTACATTTTTATTTGTTACATGCAACGAACGAGTTCTTTTTGACGTAACTCATTTGTTGTTGTGTCTGTCAAGCCAGGGATTAAGCCTTCTGACTTTGTCTCAGTTCATTCCAAGTCTAAAACCATGCAACAATGAGATATGTGATCGAACAAGGAAAGCTCATGAAGTGGTTTTCTTCCTTGCCCTTTACTGCGTCGCCTTGGGTACTGGAGGATTCAAACCGTGCTTACAAAGCTTTGGTGCTGATCAATTTGATGACGATCACCTTGAAGAACGAAAGAAGAAGATGTCTTTGTTCAACTGGTGGTGTTTTACACTGTGCTTTGCAATGCTGTTTGGGGGAACAGTGGTTGTCTATGTTCAGGACTTTGTTAGCTGGGGAGTTGCTTATCTCATTCTCACTATTTCTATGGCTTTCACTGTCATTGTTTTCTATATGGGGATGCCTTTTTATAGGTACAGAAGAACAGAAGGAAACCCTTTAATGCAAATTCTTCGGGTCCTAATTGCAGCCATAAGGAAAAGGAATTTGTTTTGTCCTCAAAATCCTGCTTTATTGCATGAAATCCCAAAGTCAGAGAACTCCCAAGGAAGACTTTTAAGCCATACCAGCAGACTTAGGTATGGATCAAACATGCACCTTATTAGATATATAGAGCATGACCCTTTTGGTTAAAAGTTTTTATTTCAGACTTTGTAAATAGGTTATAGAGTTTATTGCACCTACTAATGCTGATTAATACTAATACTAATGAATTAAATGAATGAATAGGTTTCTTGACAAAGCTGCCATAGTTGAAGAGAAGTATACAGAGGAGAAAGACAATCCATGGAGATTAGCAACAGTGACAAGAGTGGAGGAGACAAAGCTTATTCTGAATGTTGTTCCCATATGGCTAACTTCATTAATAATTGGTGTATGCATAGCTCAGAGCCAGACACTGTTTGTCAAACAAGCAGCTGCTATGAACTTAAATATAGGTCACAATTTCAAAATCCCACCAGCTTCCATGGTGTCTGTTAACGCTATTGGCACTATAATATCTGTCCCAACATATGATAAGATTATTGTTCCACTTCTAAGGAAACTCACAGGTAACGAAAGAGGCATCAGCATCCTTAGGAGGATTGGAATAGGCTTAACATTGTTAGTCATACTCATGGTTGTTGCTGCCTTGGTAGAAACAAAGAGACTAAGAATGGTTGGACATGAAGTTGTGACAGAAGGAGGAACAAAGCGTGAGACTATGAGTGAGTTGTGGTTGGTACCCCAATACTTGATCATTGGAATTGGAGGAGAAACACTTTCATTAGTTGGTCTGCAAGAGTATTTCTATGACCAAGTTCCTGACTCAATGAGAAGCTTGGGAATAGCTTTATATCTGAGTGTACTAGGAGTAGGATACTTCTTAAGCAGCTTTCTGATAACAATTGTGGACAAGGTAACGGGCAAGAATGGCAAAAGTTGGATTGCGAAGGATATAAATTCAAGCCGTCTTGATATGTTTTATTGGCTGCTGGCCATCATAAATGCTCTAAATTTGTGTCTCTTTATAATTTTGGCAAAAAGGTATATTTATAAGACTGTGCATAGGAAAACTGTGGAAATTGATGGTAACAGTGATGGGGTGGAGATAATGGCGTGATAAGAGCCACCCAGATGCTCTATTTTCTGCTTAATCCAATAGGATTATGTAATATGGTATTCCCTTAATTATATTTATCTGAACTTTGGTTTATTGTTCAATTTGCGTTGCAGCATATTGTTGTGTGTATATATATTATATATATATATATATATATATATATATATGATGATATGCTTTATAATATTTTAAGTACAATAAATATTATGGTATGTTAGGCACAATCGTATGTATTAAGTTAAAAAAAAATGTTTTATGGTACGTAACCATTTAAAAAAAGTATAATTTTAAAAATAAATTATGAAAAAAAATTGTTGAGATTAAACATATTCTAAGTTAAGATTTAACTTGTTGAGAGTTTTTTGTAGTAATATAATTATATTTTAGAGACTGTATATTTCTGTAAAAGACATCTGTAATTGTTAATATGATTAATGCCAGTAAAAATCCTCCCAAATAATACGAAATAAATTAAAACAAGGCATGCATAATATTATTGGGCTTGGACATGGATATATCCTTACACAGAGACACGACATTCCCCCTGGGGTATGAAATAACAGGAAGAATGATGTCCAACCTTGTCTCTCATATGTGAACCAATATTACAACATCAAACTCTAGTTCCAAACTCCTACGAGAACGGGTTCTTATCACACTGGGAAATTACCAGTCAAACGAATATGCTCCAGAGTGCAACGTAAACCATATTTATTCACAGCCTCATTGGCCGCTCTAAAGCCACCACCATAAGCTGGGGAAGAATCATTGGCAATCTGGTTCATGAAAAACTCACCCAATTTATGTTCAACGTGAGATTTTGCACCTTTCTTTGATGAGTGGGAGGAGAAGGAGGAGGAGGAAGAAGCTGATGATGTTGATGGCATGGTTCTAGCACATGACATCACCTCTGCCTCAAGCCACATGTAGGAGAGGACCTGACAAATACCTTCCTCTACTTCAGGACTAAGGTTATGGTAACCTGCTTAATTAGTTCAAGGCAAAATGAAGGGAGATAAGAAATCAGGCAAAATACTGTGCAGTTCAATACAAAGATAAGAACAGCATTATCACCTTTAAGGCGTAACCAAGCATGCATCAACTCATGGGCAAGTATAGCACCTGTGAGTAACCTGCAACCAGTAAAATATTTCATAAAATATTTTTGTCCTTTTGGGCCTCTTTTGGCTCATCCAATCACATTCACATGGTCTATTTTTGGCCCTTGAGGGGCTTGGTACTAAATTATATTTATAAGGACTTGATAGTATTTAAATGCTACTTACCTTGGAAGGCCATAGAGAACAAGAATAGCTGTAACTTCACATTTTCTAAGCAGCTTTTGAGGTTGAGATCTCATCCCTATCAATCTATGACCTCCGATTCTTGGCCGTCTTTGCACCTGAAACAACACAACATATCATAAAGGAATTGAAATACCAGACAGATAATTTTTAAGTTGGTTCATGAAGGCTTCGTTAAACAAGAAAAAAAAAAGTAAATAATATACGCTTGTGACAGTTTGCTCTTCTGAAAGGCACAAGCCCCTAGTTTCTGGCAGGTGATGGAAACCCTGGTAAAAGCCAATAAAGAGTTTAGAGGAATTGAATAAATTCTAAAGCTGAAAGATGAAATAGTGGACGATGCATTACATTCTTCTCTCCAACAATGGCATCATTAAGTGCTTGTCTCTCAACAAGAAGCATTGGGATTTGTTGATCTATTTTCATGTTCATTCCTTCGTAATAGTCTCTGATTGCATGATAAAGAGGCTGACATTCACCAGTGTCGCTTATAGCAGATTCCATGCACTCAAAGCACAAAATCCTTCCATCTTCTAATCTGCAGTATCTTTCATTCCGAGACTTCACGAAAAAGATAATTCAAAAAGAATTAAAAGATCAGAAAAGGAGAAGCTTATGAAAAAAACAATATTATTTCCATGTTTTTGAAAAAAGTTATAACTATATATGTTAGTACCTCTAGTCTTTCACAACTACAGCACCGAGCTGTATTATCATACTCATGAGATGGGCAATACTTTTGGTTCCAATAGGGGTGGCACCTATACTCAATCAAACCAGCAGCATTTATTGGTATCTGAAAGTGAAATAAAATACCACAATCATTAATATTGTTTTTCGATAACCCTGAAGATAACAAATCAATAGTAACAGACACAGAGGATATGATCTTTTTACACGGTTAGTCCTCTGATAAATAATCAAATTTATTAATAGAAAGAATTTATGACATATCATATGATTAATTAATGTAAGAAAAAAAAAAGTAAAACAGAATTTCCACAACATTATTCCATAACGTAATTTCCACAATCTTCTCCATATTCATAATGAATAAGATATAGAAAAATTAATGATGCTGTACCTTAAAATTATTTCAAATGTCACAAGTAGACTAATTGTACTATTTTCATCATCAAGAAAAGAGACTAATTGTAGTATTTAATTGGTCCCTTCATTATAAACTAACTAGTGTAACTGTCCTTACAATGTATATGAAATTGGCTGAAATTTAATGAGCCTATCGAAGAAAACTAGGAGTAACAAAAGCAGAACAATGGGAATAAATAAGCAAAGACACTAGCAGGCTAATCTTACAAATTGATAGCAAACTTCGCATCTAGGGTGGGTCAATTCCTTGAAACAGGACTTGTGATACGGATACTTCCCTGACAAAGAAAACTTGGATCAACAGAAAAAAAGGAAGTAAGATACAAATAAAAGAAAAGAGTTAAAAATAATACTTTCATAGGCAAAAATTGTAAAGAGTAAACAACATGAATTTGTTGTGGGAAAATATTGAAGATAAGTACTGTAATATATGTATAGATGATATCAGATTCTTCTTAATCCGAAGAGAATCAAACTACCTCACGCTCAGTAATGGGGTAACGACAAGAGTGACACCGAAAGCAGTCTGGATGAAAATAGCTGTGACCGACTCCTAAACAATCGCCATAAATCTCTTGGTTGCACCCTCCACATATTCTGCTATGCGATGCGATACTGCACAATACCAGTTATCAATAAATTCGTAATGTGCTAGAATCACAATAATGAAATCAAAATCAATAAATTTGTTCAAATTTATGCTAACAACACACACAGCAAGAGAAATATTAAGTAATTTTGACTAGGGGAGTCCAACAAAAAATTTTCAACAGTCGAGCTATTTTTGGGAACCCTTGACGTGTGGCCAACAAGTATGAGTTACGAGAGAGAGAAAAATTACCCATATCCATGGGGATAAGCGGGTACAGGGGCATATGGTGGATGAGCAGAAGAGAACATGCGATCCTGAAGAGCCTTTGCATAATCTTCATCGATTCTTGCTCCTGTTCGCCACCTATACCCTTATCATCAACAAAAAAAAAAATAATTAGATCTCGATAGCCAGAGAAAAAGTGCATTTTTCAAATTTTAGCACCTACCGGTTGGTCTCTTAAAATTTTCGCCTAAAGAAAGTGCAATTGCATGGTCCAAATCTTCTTTCTCTTTCCGAGATCTAGCGCGGTCATCCTAATAACAACATCAAGAATATTATTCAACACTACTTCCGTAATCACGCTATTCAACACATGTTTAATAGAAGAACCAAAATAACTCATAGCATCTCGAGTCATGCATGACTCATGAACCCTCGTCTTAAACATTCCAAACAAGGCCTTGAGAAGATAATTACTTTTATAAAAGAACTTTAAAATATTTATTGTTGTTTAATTTAGTTATTTAATGTTATAATGTTTTAAATATTATTTAGAAAATAGTAAAATTTTGAAATAATTTTTACATTGAAGTATCTTTTACACATTCTTTTTGTTTCACTTTTCTCGATTGAAACATGGTCAAGTCATCAACTTCTAAACTTGACTTCAGGGAAGATGTTGTAAACTTTAAATTGTTTTTAGACAAAGTGAATCATGGTTTTCTTTTTATGAAAATGAAAATCAGAGTTATTTGTGAACCAGAGTTTTCTTATATTAATGTTAATGAAAGTAACTTTGGCTAATTTTGGCTAAAATAATGTTGTGTTGAAAAATAATCTCAACTGACATTGATTAAAAAAATGGTTACACCATATTCTAAATTATTAAATATTTTTTAATGATAAAAAGAAATTAAAATTTAATAAATTGATATTGTTTTATTTAAATAAAATATTTAAAAACAAAATAATTTAAATTGAAAGCAATTCAAGGTTAATGTTAAAAGCAATGCTGCATTACTTATCATAAGAAGATGCAGATCAACTCATGTTGTGTAATGCACAAATAAGATAAAAGTCAACAATGGTTAACGAAAAGCATTGAAAGAAAAAAGTGCAAAAGTCACGATGTGCTTTAAGCTGTAACCCCAAGTAACGAGAGTCGATTCAACTTCTTAAGAACAGGAAGATGTCTAATCAAGAAAAACAAGACAAAAGACGTCATCTTTCTAGTACTTATGATGAGTGAAACCCCATTTAGTTCCTAAAATTGTAAAGGTAAAAAGTTGCAGGTCTTGACTTTGCAAAATCATCACTTTGATTCCTGACATCATTGTTGTTTTGTACCAAAAAGGAATGGATGTCAGTTTACAAATCAGGACTAAGATGAAACAATTGAGTTATGAATATTTTGGGTGAAACCATTCTCAATTGGAAAGTCAAAAACTAATCCTTGGAAGTAGTCCTCTGTCAAAAAAACATGAATGGTGACAATTAATTCATCTTGATTCGGCCTAGAAGTAGCTTATTTTATTTTATTTTGAGCAAAGCAATAATCATGCTTGTATGAGCGACAGGAACAAACAAGTAAAAACAATTGATATAGATATTCTTGAAAAAAAAACAGAATAACAAAGAGAAGAAAAAACAGAACATGAATGTTTTTTGTTTACCCATGATCTAGATGGAGCTGGCCAAGCCATGTTTTCCTCTTCAGGTTGCTGTAGATGACGACCACCAGCCCTTCCTCTATTGGACCCAAGTTTGAAAATCTTGCCAAACCATTTCATAAAACCAGACTTTCTCTCTGAGTACGAAGAAACAAAGTCTCCTGCTTCCCATCAAGATTGCAACAACGACAAAAAAGAAGTTTCGGTTAGAATTCAGAACCACTCAATTATAGTACAAATCGAATTGGTTCCATCGACTCGATTATATCTTATTACACACTTTACATAACTCCTGGACTCATACGCAAAGTAAAAAAATGAATTCTTTTTTTAGAACAAGAACAACCATCCATACCCATTTAGTAAAATGAACATCAACCAAAAAATAAACTTCAAAGTTCAAAAAAGAGTTTCGCGTGGCTATTCAGAAGTTTGCAAAAATCTGTTTTGTTCTCCACGTCATGATGGCAAGTGTTATGCAGAAGAAGCTGTAGCTTTTTGTTTTTGTTTTTTCAGGAGAAGAAGAAGAAGAAGAAAGAAAGAAAAGAAAGTACCGTATATACAAGGGTGAGAAAGATGGTTGATATCTGAGGAAGGAGGCATGGGTATGTATAGATTTTTGTGGTTGGATGAGAAGAAGAGGAAGAAGAAGAAGAAGAGGCAAAAGAAAAGATGAAAAGGAGAAAGATAGGAGAAAGGGGAGAAGAGTTGGAAAAGAAGGTTGATTAGAGATCGTTAATAGTGGCTGAAAAAGAGGGAGAGGAATCTATGAGGAAGTGGCAGAGAGAGAGATTCTTGGCTTGGAAAGCAATGAAGAGAAAGTAGACAATTGCAGAAAGATATGTTCTTGAAGAATGGGAGAATATTATTAAGTAACGGTGGATTGTTTGTTGAGAATCAAACTGGAATATATCTGGAGAGAGAGAAAGAGAAAGTGTTTGCACTTGCTCTTGCACTCATGCACCGTTGAGTTGAAGATCAAAGTTTTTCTCTTTATGACCTTTTGTTGGGAGCATTTTGGCGGGTAAGAGTTGTGACAGAGACAGACACAGTGAGTGAGTTGAATCGAAACAGAGTTTCATTGTTCTTTTGTTCCCAAATGGTCAACTGTTTATTTGTAGGGTCTTTTCCTGAGCTAGCTCATAGCTGTTGAAGATATATGGGAGAGGAATAATGCCACATTGCTCATCACCGATCGATTCTCACTTTGCCTTGCATCAAACTTCTTTTTTCAGGTTAAAATTAGTTTTAGTACAAGGGAATTTGGTTAAATGTTCTATTTATATATTAATTTTAGGGTTAAATATGTTTTCCTCGTCAAATTTTAAGGAAATTTGAAATTAGTCTATCTTCAAAAATTTTGATCAATTTAGTCATTGATTCTAAAAATGCGTGAATTTAATTATTTTAACCAAATTTTGTTAAGTTTATCTGACGTTTTAAGCGTATTTCATGATAATATTTGAATTATTTACACTCTTTGACACATTTTCGTTTTAATGTTAACTCAAATATTATGATAAAATGCGTATGTCAAATAAATTTAACAAAATTTGGTAAAAATGACTAAATTTACGTATTTCAAAAAATGAATAACTAAATTAATATAAAATTTCGAAGAGTAACTAATTCTAAAATTTACTAAAATTTGATGGACAAAAACATATTTAACCCTTAATTTTAACTAGTAGTAATTATCTCAAATAACATTTGTTTGTTAGGATTTATATTACATGTTAGTATGTAATATTTTTAAACAAGTCTACATTCTTAATTAAATATTATTCATCTAAAAAGTTTTTTCATATTTTAGAATGATTAAATATTAAATATTTATTATAAATATGAAAAAAAAATCATTTAACAAAAAAAATTTGAAACAAATTTTAAATTTTAGAAAAATAAAAAAAATAAAGAAATATCAAATTCAAAAATATTTTATATTAAATGATATTATTTTCTTATTTCACAATTAATTACTAGTAAAATTATAAAATTATTAAAAATAATCTATAACTATTAATAAAGATTTTTTTTTGACAATTTTGTAATTATTTCAGTGTACATCTTTTTTTATTATTTTTTTATTATTATTATTTTATAACTGTATTTGTTACATACAGTTTATATAATTAATTAAGTAGTTAATTTACCCTTTAGTTTTTAATTAAAATTATGATCAGATTGTGTTTTAATATAGAAACAATTGATTCTACAAGTGATAGTTTAGAATAAGTATAATATTTTTTTTATGTCATCTTATTTTGGATATATATATATATATATATATATATATATATATATATTTTATAAAATATATTT